>VFQO010001040.1_pt1 | contig 24031 bp, 25 predicted proteins | sample 3512331 | NCBI WGS metagenome assembly VFQO01 (sample SAMN10412371, study PRJNA504923) | tailings metagenome | isolation source: Replicate 3 from Balatoc abandoned mine | place: Philippines: Itogon, Benguet | collected 2017-08-28 | reverse complement strand
CTCCGACTCATCCGCAGAAATTACCCCGCGGGGTGGAGAGCCGTCCACGACATCAATTGCGGACGTTGACAGCATAGTTCTCCAGCGAAACAACGCACTATCTGGTTGGACACTCCATGGGCACGCCGTGATCAGAATCCTTTTCGCTCTCTTCGTTGTTCTCGTCGGAGCAGTCGTGGTGTGGAATCTCGTGCGGGGCGATGAGTATTCCTCGAAAACGCTCTATGTGAGTGAGCGGAACCTGAGCAATGTGATGAAGTGCATTTCGAGCAAAAGCGGGCAGATCAAGAGTGACCTCAAACGAATAAATGAATGTCCCTTGGGAACCGCCGCTCGGGTGCCTTGCCAGCCAGGGATGACTTATCTGGCAGCCGACGGGCAAATGCGCCTCTCGGTGGAGCCTTCAGGTGGAACCGTCGAAATCACAATCCGGCATAATCAGCCACTCCCTGCATCGGCCATCGAAACTTTGGAGCGATGCGCACAATAGGTCCGCTATCGACCCATCACCGCTCGTTCAGCCCACCCCGCCATTCTGGTGAACGCCGCGTAAACCACGGCCCTAGGGCTTCATCGGGGGGCGCTTTTTCAGAGAGTTAGGGCGCGCCGACTAGGAAAGCTGCGGACATCCATAAGCGCAGCTCGTCACCATGATTGAAACCCCGCCTGCCCCGGCCCCCCGATCCTTCCTGCGCGCCCTGTGGCGTGCGCGCGGTGCCAGCGTGCTGCCGATCATGGCCGCCGCGCTGGTGCCGGCGATGGCGATGATCGGCGCGGGGATCGATTACGGACGGGCCTATCTGGTCGCCTCCAAGCTGCAGGGCGCGGCCGATGCCGGCGCGCTCGCCGCGGTGCGAGCCAAGCAGGTCTCCAGCAACACCGCGAGCGAGGCGCAGGCACTGGGCGCGGAATATGTCCGCGCCAACTTCCCCGACGACTATACCGGCGCCGCCCTTGCCGCGCCGAGCATCGCGGTGACCGAGGAGGATGACGTGATCACCGCCAGGGTCACGCTTCGCGCCGCGGTCGACACCGCCCTGCTGCGGGTGATCGGGATCCGGACGCTCAACGTCAGCGTCAACTCGGTGGCCGAGGCCTCGGAGACCCTGCCGACCTCGATCGAGGCGCTGCTGGTGCTCGACAACACCGGCTCGATGCAGGGCGCGCGTATGGCCGCGCTCAAGACCGCATCGAAGAACTTCATCGACACGATCTACGGCACCAAGGACACGCGCGACGGTTTCGCGGTCGGGATCCTGCCCTACAACACCATGGTCAATGTCGGCCGGCTGGTGCGCGCGCGCGAGCCCGACATGGTGGCCGAATATCCCGGCTATACCGACATTCCCGTGACCGATCCGGTCGGCTGGAAGGGCTGCCTGTTCGCCGACCAGACCATCCAGAACATCTCGGCCGATCGCTTCACGCTCGATCCTGGCGCCTATGACCTCACCGACAACATGCCGGGCGAGTGGCTGATGCCGAAGTTCGAGCCCTTCGTCTATCCGCCCGTCTATGTCGACAGCTTCCAGGATGTGAACAACCGCTACCTGATCCCCACGGCGCGGCGCGACAATTTCTATTCCATCCCCACGGTGCGCAATGCGCTGGTGCGGATTCACGGGCAGAACATCTGCAAGGAGCGGATCACCGGCGCGGCAGCATCCTGCCTGCTGCCGAACACCGTGATCGATTTCAACCGCCTGCCCGATCGCACGCAATATCTCAATCCGCGCGCCTACAGCCACAAGTCGGGCACCGGCACCAATGCCTCGCCGAACAACCTGTGGGGCCCCTCGCCCAACTACCAGTGCCCCTCGGAAGCGCTGCCGGTGTCCTATTCGGCCACCCGCACCCAGCTGCGCAGCTACATCGACAACGAGAACGAGGCGCTGATGCCCGGCACCGGCACCTTCCACAATCCGGCGATGACCTGGGCTTACCGCCTGATCGAGCGCGACGACATCTTCACCCGCGCGCGGCCTGAAAACATCCCGGTCAAGAAGATCGTGATCTTCATGACCGACGGCAATTTCGACAGCCGCGACGACGGACGACGGGTCGGCAGCGCGCGCATCTTCGACACGGCCTACACCGCCTACAAGACCTACGAGGATCGCCTGATTGTCAATTCGACGACCCGCACGGCCACCATCGACCACCTCTCGCGCCGCTTCGCCAAGACCTGCGAGGCGATGAAGGCCGACGGGATCGAGATCTACACCATCGCCTTTGCGCTCAACAACAATGCCGAGGGCAATGCCACGCGCGAGATGTTCCGCACCTGCGCGACCGATCGCAACACGCACTTCTTTTCGGCCGCGACGGGGGCCGATCTCAACAACGCCTTCGTCACCATCGCCGCAGAGCTGATCCGTCTGAGGCTGGCGCAATGATCGCGCGGCTCCGCCGCCTTCGCCGCGACACCGGCGGCGTGACCATCGTCGAGTTTGCGCTGGTCGCGCCGGTGATGTTCGTGCTGCTCGGCGCGCTGCTGGAACTGGGCTATGTCGCCTTTGCCCGTTCGACGCTGGAAAGCGCGATCCTCGATGCCTCGCGCCGGGCGCGCGTGGCCGAATGTCCGGGCGAGGCGGCGGCGCTGATCGAAGCGGAAGTGATCGACCGCATGGCGGTGGTGATCAGCCATGACGGCGCGCCGCCCGAATTCACCGTGCGATCCTACGGCAACGAATTCGGCAATGTCGGCAATCCCGAGCCGTTCAACGACCTCGACGCGAGCGGCAGCTTCGATCCGGGCGAGCCCTATACCGACATCAACGGCAATGCCCGCTGGGACGCGGACATGGGCAAGGATGGCAGTTACGGCAGCTTCGGCGAGGTCGTGCAGTTCACCGCCACCTTCGAGGTCGCCTCGCTGCTGCCCTTCGTCGCCGCGCGGATCAACGGCAATGCAGGCTTCTATCCGATCGCGGCCGAGACCGTGGTGCGCAACGAACCGTTCAAGGACGTCGAATGCTGAGCGTCTCCTTTCGCCTGCTGCGCGCGCTCGCCCGCGACACGCGCGGGCTGGCCTTCATCGAATTTGCCTATGTCCTGCCGGTGTTCCTCGGCTTCGGGCTGGTGGGGCTCGAATTCACCAATGTCGTGCTGGCGCGCCAGAAGACCGAGCGGATTGCGGCGACGCTTGCCGATCTGGTCGCGGGCAACCAGGTGCCGCCCAACGAGCGGCAGATGGGCGACCTGTTCGCCGCCGTCCCGGCGATCGCGCGGCCCTTTCCCTTCGGGGATGACGGCAATGTGGTGATCACCGCGGTGGTCGGGATCGATGATCCGGTCGATGACGAGATCCAGAACAAGATCGCCTGGCAGCGCTGCATGCGCCCGGGCTCGCATGCCAGCCGGATCGGGCGGCAATGGACCGGATCGGTCGACATTGCCGACGGGCCGGGGGTGGCGTTGCCGGGCGGGCTCGAACTCGGCCAGAACCAGATGGTGATCGTCGCCGAGGTGTTCTATCCCTATCGCCCGGTGATCGCGCAGAGCATCGTCGCCGGCATCCTCCCCGAGGACAACCTGTTCACCGAGATCTCCACCTTCCGCACCCGCGGGCAGGCGATCATGAACGTCACGCCGGTTGCGGGGGTGACGACGCACAGCTGCTGAGGCGGCTGGCGAGGCGCGCCCTGCCGGTGCTAGAGAGGTGCCATGCCGCCCTCGCCCTATCACCCGCCGATGAAGCGCAGTCTGGCGATTGCCGGGCACAAGACCTCGATCAGCCTCGAACCGCTGTTCTGGGACATGCTGCGCGAGGCCGCGGCGGCCGAAGGGCTGGCGGTGGCCGCACTGGTGGCGCGGATCGATGCCGAGCGGATCAAGTCGCCCACACCCCCCGGCCTCGCATCCGCGATCCGGGTGTGGCTGGTGGCGAACCGGCTCCCGTCCGCGCTATAGCCCCCGCCAGATCTTGGCCGGATCGCTGTCCTTCGCGCCGAAGCGGGAGGGAGAGCAGCGGGCGGGGCGGAAGGTCTTAGCGTAGCACAGCCGCAACTCCTCCAACCACCCGCGTTCGTTGAGCTTCACCCCGATGGCGCTCTCCGGAATGCCGGGATTGGCATCGGCAAAGGCGGCGCGGATGCGGCCGGCGGAGAGGCCCTCCTCGCGGCTGATGCGGTCGTAATCGGGGAGCCGCAAGGAATCCCACAGGATGCGGGTGATCTTCAGGTAGGCCGCCGGATTGCTGACCATGCAGGAGCCGTGCTTGGCCCATTGGCGGGCGATCAGGCGCTCGGACGGCATCATGCACATCGCGCCGCGGAGGTCGGGCGGTGTGAGCGCTCTCTCCGCCACGCACCACTGCGGCCAGCTCTGCCCGCTTTCGGGCCACAGTCCGTGCACGACCAGCCCGAAACTGCCGTTCGTGCCCGAGCACTGGACGGCATGGCTGCGCTGGCCCTCGCGCGGTTTGCAGAACTCGGGCGACCAGCTCAGTGCGAGGGTATAACCCGTCACCGGCAGCGAGCGGCGCGGGCCGTCAGGGGTGATGCTGGGCACCGCGCGCACCTGCGGCGCGTTGCAATGGTAGGCCTGCGCGAGAACCGGCGCCGGGGCCAGCGCCAGCACCGCCACCCCCGCTCGCAAGGCAATTGGCCAGCGCATCGCCTATTCGAAGGTGGCGGGGTCCATCCCCTTGGGGCCGTGCGCGAACCACGCTTTCGCATCGGCGCGGAACAGGAACACCACCGCCGCCAGCTGCATCACGGTCACCACCACGGTGATGATCGCCTGCGACAAGGGCACATCGGCCAGCGCCACCGGAATGCTGAACAGACCGATCACGGTCAGAACCACCAGTACCCACTTGGCTACAGTGATGGCCTTTCGCGAGATAAGGAACCACAGCAGCAGCGAAATCCCGAAACCGAAGGCCATGGTGACAATCACGAAGCCCGGACCGGCAAGCCCCATCTCGGCCACGGCCGGATCGGCTTCGAGCTGGGCGATGGTGGCATCATAGCCCAGCACGGCATTGACGAGGCCCAGCGCAAGCGAGCCCAGAAACAGTCTGTCGAACATGGCAATTGAAGCTGGCCGCATGAAGATCCCCCTTTGTCAGCCTTTACAGTGCCAAGCTAACACACGGGAAAGCCGAGTCTATTCGAAAATGACGGGGGCCGTGTCATCCTGTCCGAAAGTGCCGGCAAACCAGCGGTTGCTGGAAGGGGTGAACAGGGCCGCGACGGCGAGCAGGCTGAGCAGCGACGACATCAGCCAGAACGGGCTGAGCATCCCGAAGGTCGTCCATCCCTCGCTGGCCAGCATGACAAGCCCCACCAGCTTGAAGGCCGCCATGGCGGTCACCATCCACCGCGCGAAGCGCACTGCCGAAAGCCACACCATCGCAACCGGAATGAGCGCGATCGAAAGCCACGCGCTTTGCCAGACGATCACCGTATCGCGTGTCCAGGTGATTGCGGGATAGGCCTTCCGGAGCTGGATTTGCTGGTCGGGAAGGCTCAGCAACCCTTCCGCAAAAGCGAGCAGCGCGCCGGTGAGAAACAGAAACGCAAACAACGTGATACTGCGCGGCCGCTTGCGCGAGAGCGCGATCATGCCGGTTTGAAATCCAGCCCGATGTCGGCCGCAGGCGCGCTTTGCGTGAGCCGCCCGACCGAGATGTAATCCACCCCGCTTGCCGCCTTGGCCGCGATGGTATCGAGGTTCACGCCGCCGCTCGCCTCGGTCGGCACGCGGCCTGCGACCATCTCCACCGCCTGCGCAAGCGTTGCGGGGCCCATGTTGTCGAGCAGCAGGTGATGGGCGCCCGCGGCCAGTGCGGGCTCGATCTGGTCGAGGCTGTCGACCTCGCAAATGATCCGCGTCACCCCCGCCTCACGCGCGCGGCGCACCGCCTCGCCAACGCTGCCCGCAACCGCGACGTGATTGTCCTTGATCATCGCCGCATCCCACAGCCCCATGCGGTGGTTCTGCGCGCCCCCCATGCGGGTGGCATATTTCTCGAGGAACCTGAGGCCCGGAATGGTCTTGCGGGTATCGAGCAGGGTGCAGGCGGGATTGCCTCCCGGCCCCCGCATCGCCGTGACATAGGCCTGCGTCAACGTCGCAATGCCCGAGAGATGCTGGACGATGTTCAAGGCGCTGCGTTCGGCGGTGAGCAGCGCGCGGGCCTTGCCTTCGATGCGCATGAGATCGGTGCCAGCGGGCACCTTGTCGCCGTCATGCACAAGGCTTTCGATGGCGCAATCCGGGTCAAGATGCCGGAAGAAGGCCTCGGCCAGCGGGAGCCCTGCGACGACAATCGCATCGCGGCTGTCCATCACTCCGGTGAAGCGCGCTTCGGCCGGGATGACGCTTTCGGAGGTCACATCGCGCCCGCCCCCGGGCAGGCCCTCACCCAAATCCTCGGCCAGCGTTTCACGGATGAATTTGGCAAGGTCGAAGCCGGGGAGGGTGAATTCGGACACCAGTCAATCCTTCGTCATCGCGAGGGCCAAAGGCCCGCGGCGATCCATGGCCGGCCCCCTGATCCGGGAGCGTCAGGCCATGGATTGCTTCGTCGCTACGCTCCTCGCAATGACGAAGAGGAAGGTCAATGCACGAAGCGGGCGACCACGTCGCGATAGGAGCGTGAAACCTTCACTTCCGAGCCGCTCTCCAGCACCAGGAAGCATTCGCCATTGGTGTGCGGGCGCACCTGCCGCACCAGATCGAGGTTGACGATGGTGCTCCGGTGGACGCGCTGGAATTTCCTCGGATCGAGGCGGCGTTCGAGGTCCTTCATCGTCTCGCGCAGCACCAGCGAATTGTCGCCGGTGGAGATGATCATGTAATCGCCCGCAGCCTCGATATGCTCGATGGAATCGACCTCGACGCGGAAGATCTGGCCGCGGTCCTTGACGTTGATGAGCTTCTCGAAGCGGTCGGCGCTTTCGGTGGTGGCGGTGGTGGTCTCGACGAAATCGGCGGCGCGTTCCGGCGCGACTTCGGCAAGCACGTCGAGCAATTGCCCGGCATCCTCGGCCGATTTCTTCTCGGCGAGGCGCTGGCGCACGCGTTCGATGGTGTCGGCCAGCTTCTGTTCGTCGACCGGCTTCATCAGGTAATTGACGGCATTGGCCTCGAAGGCGCGGATCGCGTGTTCTTCATAGGCGGTGACGAAGACGAACAGCGGCGGTTCGATGTCCATCACGCCCTTGACCACCGAAAAGCCGTCGAAGCCGGGCATCTGGATGTCGAGGAAGACGAGATCGGGCTTCTCGGTCTTGATCTTGCGGATCGCCTCGCGCCCGTTGGCGCAGGTGTCGATGATCTCGACGTCCTCGAACGGCGCAAGGCGCAGCTGGAGGCCCTGGATGGCGAGTTTCTCGTCGTCGACGAGGATGGTTCTGATGGTCATGCGGGGGTTCCGGAGGCTCGTTGCGGGGGGTTGAGGGGGATGACCTGCGCGCCGGGGGAGACGACAGGGGCATCGCCCGTTGAGGCCGGCAGGGGGGCCGGCAATTCGGGTTCGGCGGCGCGGGTGAAGGGGATCTCGATCAGCACGGTGAAGCCGCCGCCGGGTTCGGAGCGGGTCTCGAACAGGTGCGTGTCGCCATAGGCCTGCATCAGCCGGTTGCGGATATTGGCGAGGCCGACGCCGGTGGAGACCGGACGCTCCGGTGCATGGCCCGAACGCATCTCGGCGCGCAGCTCGCCGGCGTCCATCCGGTCGAACAGCAGCGGCTCTTCCGCGCCCGGCCCGGTATCCTCCACCGTCAGGCGCAGCCGGTCACCGATCACCCGCGCGGTCAGCGAAATGCGCGCGCCTTCCTCCTGCGGGCTGACGGCGTATTTGATCGCGTTCTCGACCAGCGGTTGCAGCAGCATCGAGGGCAATTGCGCATCCATCGCCGCACCGTCGATTTCGAAATGGGTGCGCAGGCGCTCTTCGAAGCGCATCCGCTCGATGTCGAGATAGAGCTGCAGCGTCTCGATCTCCTGCGCAAGGCTGACCTGACTGCCGGGCTCGGCAATCAGCGTGTGGCGCAGAAAGCCCGACAGGCGGGTGAGCATCGCATTGGCCGGCTCGGTCTGCTTGAGCAGCACCAGCGTGGAGATCGAATTCAGGGTGTTGAACAGGAAGTGCGGATTGAGCTGGTAGCGCAGCATCGCCAGCTGCGCGGCAGTCGCCTGCGCCTCCAGCCGCTCCAGCCGGTCGGCCTGCCGTTCCACCGTCAGGAAGAAATTGATCGCGTAGTAGAGCGCGCTCCACCCGCCCAGCAGGGTGAGCGGCAGATAAAGCAGGCCGATCAGGCGCTGGGCAAAACTCGTCTCGCGGGTGGAGCCGTAATAGACCCCCTGCACCCAGGCATCGATCGAGGCGTGGAGCAGCACCGCGACAAACAGCACGAGCGCGGTCACGCCCCATGTCACCAGCGGCTGCTGGTGGATCAGCTTGCGGTAGATCACCGAGAGGATCAGGCTGATCGAAAAGCCGGTGATGGTGGTGACGAGGATCAGCGCCAGCAGATCGAAAGGCTGCTGGTTGGCCAGCGCCGAGACCGCACGCAGCAGGAAGGCCGCGCCCCAGCCGGCCAGCTGGAGGTTCCAGAACGCCCGGTTCTTGCTCGCGAAGAACGGCGCCGGCTGGATCTGGAGCACTGCCATAGGCGCGCAGGTCTAACCCATTTCGCCCGAAACGACACGGCAATTCGCAATGCTCGCCGCTGGCCCGCCACGGATCATCGCTTGGCATCCGGCATCAGCCCGCCCGCCGGATCGATCTCGCGGCGGAAGTGTCGGCTCCAGTCCGCGCGGCCTTCGCGCGCCATCAGTCCGGCGATCACCGGCAGTTCGGCAGCGACGAATTCCTCGCGTTCGTCCCAGCCGTCGTGCTTGCGGATCATCAGCAGGCCGGCATCGTGCTTTTTCCCCCATTGCCGCCAGAAACGCGCGGCCGCAGCCGGATCATAGCCGGCATTGGCGAGCAGCCAGGGCATCAGCCGGTCGGCCTCGCGCTCGGTGCGGCGCACATGCCGGCGGCTGCGACCGTTGCGATCGAGCCAGGCATCGTGCCCCAGCACATTATGCGCAAACTCGTGCGCCACCAGCGCGGCGAATTCCGGTTCGTCATAGGCGAAGGCGGGAAAGTCGATCCCGATCACCACCCGGTTGCCGTCGGCCACGGCCTTGTCGCCCTCGCCCATCAGCTCGAAACGGGTGGCGCACACCTCGACCGGCTGGAGCCGCACCTCGGCCCCGTCGGCAAAGCCCAGAGCGATGCCGCCATGTTCGGCCAGCATCACCTCGACATGGTCATGTGCCCACACCAGCCGCTGCCAATCCATCGCCTTGCCGGCGGGCCAGGTGTTGGGATCGAGCCGTTCGAGGCGGATGATCTCGCGGTTGCGCATCACGCCACCCGCCAGCGCGGCGGGCGATCCGCGCGCGGCGGTCTGTACCGCGAAATCGCCGGTCAGGCCAAGCGCCTTGCGGGCAATCGCGGGCGCGCCATAGCTTGCCATGTCCTGCAATTGCAGCCCCACCGAGGGCACAACCTTCGGACAGAAGCCGAGATTGCCGCGCGCGAGGCTCCAGCCCACGTCCTGCAGGCGCTGGTCGGCATCCTGGAACCGCCCGATCGCGGCCCGCTCGGCAGCGTAGTCGATCGCGGGAGGGGCGGGCTGGGCGGCGAGCAGCGCGGGCAGCAGCGCCGTTGCCGCGCCCGCCAGCAAGGCGCGTCTCATCCCGGCGCGCTTTCGTTCAGCGCGGCCTTGAGCTTGTCGTAGCCCACTGCCCCGCCGATCGGCTTGCGCCCTGCGACCCATGCCGGGGTGCCGGTGAAGCCCAGCGTGCGGGCGAGTTCGAGATTGTTGGCGATCTCCGCCGTCACCGCATCCGAGGTCGCATCCGCCTCGGCCCGCGCCATGTCGAGCCCGGCGGCGGCGGCGGCGGCGCCCACGTCGCCGAGCCGGAACATCGCATCGTGGAAGGCGGGATACTTGCCCTGAAGGCCGGCTGCGAGGGCCATGCGCGAGGCTTCGTCGCTGCCTTCGAAGATCGGCCATTCGCGCACCACGACCTTGAGGTCCGGATCCTCGGCCACCAGCCGGTTCACATCCTTGAGGCTCGCCTCGCAATAGGGGCAGTTATAGTCGGTGAATTCGACCAGCACCTTCGAGCCGTTCGGATTGCCGAGCACCACACCGGGGAAGGGAGTGAACACCTCGTTGCCCATCGCCGCCAGCCGCTTTTCGGCCTCCTGCGCCTCGTAGGCCTCGACCATCTGCGGCAGCATGTCGGGGTTATCGAGCAGAAAGGCGCGGGTGCGGTTGTCGGCAAGTCCGGCATAGGACCAGATCGCCGCGCCGAGAAAGCCGAACACCAGCGCAATGAGCGCGGTCAGCAGGGTATTGCGCAGAGAGGATTCGGGCATTGATGCTCCGCCTGAAGGGGTAACTTCGGTTGACCCTAGCGCATCGCGCCGAAAAGTGGGAACCGGTTTTCGGCTTCCCGGCGATGCGCCAACACGCGCCTAGCGCTTGTCGCGCATCCGTTCCAGTTCGGCACGTGCTTCCAGCGCGACATCCTGGGCGCGGATCCAGTCGGCCGAGCCATAGGGCAGACCCGCCTCGGCGGCCTGGGCGTTCTGCAGCGCCTCGGGGAAGCGGCGGTTCATCACCAGCTGTTCGGCGCTCGCAAGCCGGGCGCGCGGAATGTCCCCGCTCGCGGCATAGACCACGCCGAGCTGGTACCACGCGAAAGGATTGTACCGATCACGCGCCACCGCGGCGCGCAGCACGCGCTCGGCCTCGGGGTAGTTGGCCTGGTTCTCGGTGGCGATCAGCGCGTGGCCGAACATGCCCGCGATGAGCGGGTGGGCGCGGGTCAGCTCGGTCGCGCGGCGCAGCGGTTCGAGCGCTTCCAGGGGGCGTCCGGATTCGAGCAGGACCTGGCCCTTCAATTCGAGGAAATAGGGATTTTCGGGCTCGGCGGCGAGCAGCGCATCGGTCTCCGCCAGCGCCAGATCGACCCGCGCGTCCTTGTGATAGGCATAGGCGCGGGCATAGCGCGCCGGGATGCTGGTGTCGGTGAGCGGGTAGAAGGTCAGCACACGCTGCGGCTCGGCGAGATAGCCGTAGAGCTTGGCCTTGACCCGCACGAAGCGCTCCTGCAGCGCGGCATCGTCGGGCGCGTTCCACGCCGCGTCTTCCGACAGGAGCGCGCGCAGGGTCTGCACGCGGTCACCCGAGAGCGGGTGGGTGCGCATGTAGGCGGCATCGTCGGACTGGCTGTAGCCCCGGCGGATCTCGAAATTGCGCAGCTTCTCGAAGAAGGTGATCATCCCCCGGCCCGAGATCCCCGCGCCCGAAAGATAGCGCGCGCCCGCAAGGTCGGTGGCGGCTTCCTGATCGCGGTTGTAGGACAGGAAACTGCCAAGCGCCGCCTGCTGGCCGGCCATGATCGCGCCCATCGCCGCATCGCCCGCCCCCGCCAGCGCCGCGCCCACGCCGAGCAGCAGCGACAGGATGGTGATGCCGTTGGCGGCCTTGGTGCGCTCGTTGAAGCGGATCACGTGTCCGGCGGTGATGTGCCCGAGTTCGTGGGCGAGCACGCCCTGCACCTCGTTGGCGGTATCGGCGGCGTTGAGCAGGCCCGAATGGACATAGATCGCCTGCCCGCCCGCGACGAAGGCATTGATCGAGCCGTCGTTGATCAGCACCAGCTCGACATTGCCGGGCTCAAGCTCGCTCGCCTCGACCAGCGGGGCGGCCATGTCCTTGAGCAGTTCCTCGGTCTCGGCATCCCGCAGGATCGATTGCGCGACCACCGGCTGGGCGGCCACGAGGGCACAGGCCAGCAGCGCGAGGGCGTTGGCGACAAGAGAGCGGGGGCGACGCATCCGCGCCACCCTACCGCGATTCCTCATGAACTCAAACTGAAGGGCTTTTGCTTGCGTGCCACCTTCGGTGGCACAGACCGCCCGCCCCGTCTCCCCACCCGGCCACCAATAGTACCACTATGTTGTGGTGGCCGGGTGGGGAGGCGGGGCGGGCGGTCTGCGGTTCGCGCCAGCGAACCCGAAAACAGGAATCCTCAGCCCACCAGCTTCTTGGCGGCGCGTTCGAGCTGGGGCACGTCCTCGGGCAGCTCGCCGAGCACCACGAGGTTGCCGTCGCGGTCGCGGCGCACCATCACCAGCGCGAATTCGGGGCCGTCGCCCGCCAGCGCCTCGAGCGTCAGGGCTTCCAATGCGCGCAGCTTCTTGGCCAGCGCCTTGCGGACGCCCCTTTCTTCCTCGATCGCCTTGCCCTGCTCCTCGCGGCGCAGGCGGCGTTCGGCCTTGACCACGCCCTTGAGCCCGCCCTCGGCCTCTCCGAGGAAGCGCGCCAGGCTGCCGCGTTCGAGCCCGAGCCGGTGCGCGTGGGTCAGCACGGCGGCATATTCGGTCAGGCGGGTCTTGTCGTAATCATGCCCGAACACGAGCTTGACCACCGGGGTCATCGGCGCGCGGTCCTGCATGGTGAGACCGCTGTCGGCGATCAGTTCGGCATAGTCCTCCGGCGCGGCCTGCGCAGCGAGCGAGAAGTCGTAGGCGCGGCTGACGGCTTCGTAGAGCGCGCTGCGGCTGCGATCCTCGGTGGCATCGGCGGCGTGCGCCAGTTCGCGCGCGGCGGCGAGCCAGTCGTAGAGGCCCGCATCCTCGGGCACTTCGGCGGCGAAGGCGGGCACGGCCTCGTCTTCGGCCTGCGCCTTGAAATCGCTGTCGAAACCTGTGCCGTAACCGGGTTCGTAGCTGCTCTGGTAGGGGGCATCGAAGGCGGCATCGGCCGCCGGATCATAGGGCAGGCTGGCCGGATCGATCGCCTTCTTGACCGGCGCCTCGATATAGTCGGCAAGCGAGGCGAAGGAATAGCCGGCGCTGGCGTCCTCGCCTTCGTCCTCGTCATATTCCTCCTCGTCACCGTCGAGCGCATAGGCCGAGAAGTCGGTCAGCGGCCCGCTATCGTCACTGAAGGAATCGTCGGCAAAGTCGTCTTCGGAGAAGCTGTCGCCGGCGACGGAATCGCCGGTGGCAACAAAGGCGTCCTCGGCCTCGTGCGCGGGCGAATCCGCCCAGTCGGTGACCGGATCGGCAGCACGGCGCTGCGGCTCGTCCTCGACTTCCAGATCATTGCCGAGTTCGAGCGCCTGATCGATTTCGAGCAGGAGCTCGTCGGCGGTCAGCTGGTCGGCCATCTCCTTCCAGTTGATCACGCCGTAGATGAAGTCGATCGTCTCGTCGTTGCTCGAATAGGGCAGCAGGATGCCGCGATAGAGAATCTCGATCCCGCGCTGGTTGACGAATTCGGCCTCGAACCCGATCGGCGCTTGGTTGGCGAGAATCTGCATGTAATGGTCGGTGATGCGGCTCAGCAGCGAGCGCGGCGGCACATCCGAGAGGTGCGTGATCGCACCGTGACCGCCGCATTCCCGCGCCAGACGCTCGCCAAGGAACTGCACGGCGGGGTTCTCGATGCCGGCGGTGAAGTCGAGCAGCACGCTGAAGGGGCCGAAATCGGGCAGATTGGCCGGATCGAGATCGTCGATGCTGGGGAACATCCGTTCGCCGAGCAGGCTCGCCCAGTGATTGTAGGCGCGCACCTGCATGCGGCGCTCGTCCTGTCCGATCGGTTCGGGCGGCAGTTCGCGATGGCTCGCGGTTTCGGGGCTGTCATCCTCGGGCGCATCCCAGCCGCGGTCGGCAGGCTCGCCAGTGTCGAATGGGCCGCGCAGAGTGTCCATGGCTATTGTTTCCGCCCCTTGGTGAACAGGTACGGCTGCCGTTCTGGCGCGGTGTGGTAAACATCCCGTTAAATCGCTCCCCTGCCGTAGCGGGAGAGCGGCCCGGAACCTCGGGCCGATGCGCTAAAGGAAATAGCGCATCTTGATGGTCAGGCGGGTCGAGCCCTCGCCCTGCCTGAACACCGCGTCCTGGAACTTGGGAGGGGCCATCTTGACCGGCGCATCGCGCGAAAAGCCGTAGCCCTCCTTGGGCATCATCCCCATCGCCCGGTCGGCCTTGCCGTTGTCGTTCTCGTCATGCAGCAGCGCGACGGCATAATCGCCCGGCTTCACCCCGGTAAAGCGGATCACCACCCGCTCGGCTGCCGGAACCACGGTGCGGTGCGCCGACGGGTCCTTGATGCACTTGGGGAAGATGTCCGAGCGCGTCGTCATGCAGGCGCGCACCACGCCCCTTGTCGAGCGCAGATCGGTGATGGTGATCACCACCTCGCCCGCCTTCGCCGGAGCCGCGCCGGTGAGCGCGGCGATCGCCGCGAGGCCGAGCGCGGCGCGCCTCACGATAGCGCCGTCTCGCGGGCGTGCCCCGCCTCGGCGACGATCCGCCGCGACAGCCCCTTGTCGGTGCCGCACAAGCGGTCCCACACGCGGAAATAAAGCCCGTAGTTGCATCTGTATTCCTCGTGATGACGCTCGTGGTGGCTGGCGGTTATCAGCCAGTTCCCCAACGCGGAGTGAACAAGCCAGCGCGGGAAGATCTCCCACCCCATGTGATTGGTCACCCCCATCACCGTCGCGACCGTCAGCACCAGCCCCAGCATCGACAGGTGGATCGGCACGAGGAACACCGCAACCGGCACCACGATGGCACCGGTCACGGCCTCGATCGGGTGAAAGCTCATCGCCGTCCATGCGGTCGGCGGGCGGCTGTCGTGGTGGACGGCATGGGCGAGGCGGAACCACCTGGGCCGGTGCATCAAGCGGTGGCTCCAGTAGAAACAGGTGTCCTGCACGAACAGGTAGATCAGCAACGACAGCGGGTGATACCACAAAGGCAGCGCGGCCCAGTCGGCAGTGATCATGGTCCAGCCGTGGTGGTTCCAGCCCCACAGCACGATTCCCGCCGGGGTGCCGTAGATCGCCGCCGAGAGCAGCGACCAGCGGATCTCGCGCCCGATCTGCGGGCCGCGCCCGGCATAGAGCCCGGGCCGCATCCGCGCGGTGGCCAGCGCGAACAATCCGCTCGACAGCAGGTAGCGCAGCGCGACGATTACGGTCACCGCGCAGCTGACGATCAGCAGGGCAAGCGGAACGGGCAGGTCGGCGGGCAGCATCGTGGGGCCGAATATGGCGCAATTCGCAGGCCGGAGACAGAGCCAATCGGCAGGCGTTGTCAGGGCGGGCTGTCTAGCGCTGCGCACAGCGGATCGAGCAACGCAGTGTGCCGCCGCATCGCGATCCGCGCCAGATGCTCGACCTGCGCCTTGCGCCGGGCGGCCGCCAGCGGTTCGAGCGCGGCGGGGCGCAGGATCTCGGCATCATAGCCATCCGCGACGATCACCCCGCAGGTTTCCGGGCGATAGGCCGCGCTTTCCAGCGGCGCGCGATCGAGCCCCGGCGGCACGCCCCAGAAGAAGCGGTCGCAGAAATCGAGATAGTCGGGCCACTTGGCATCGCCGAGCAGATCGCCGCGGGCGACCTTGATCTCGACGATCACCACCTGCCCGCGCGCATCGATCCCCATCAGATCGGCGCGGCGGCCGTTGCGGATCGGCACTTCGGGCAGGCACCAGATGTCGTTGCGCGCGAACAGCCGCGCGATCCCGCGCGCGACGTCGGTGGCCAGCAGGCCGGCCGATGCAGGCGAATCGTGCAGGATAGGGGCAGGGCCGGACATGGCCTGAAGTTGGAACAGAATGCGAACACAGTCAAGCGCGCGCGGGCGCTTGCGGATCGGTTCAGGCGGTGGCGGGGGCGTGCAGCGCGGCGAGCACGCTGGCGCGGGCGGCGTGGAACTCGCGCCACAGCGCTATCGCCGGAGCGGCGGTCTCCTGCCCGCGCGCCGTCAGCGTGCCGAGCGCGGCGAGGCCCGGCGCCAGCATCGCGGCCATATCGTCCATTCCCTGCGCGGCGAGGTTCAGCTGCCACGGCAGCGCGGTCTCGACCAGCCGGTCGAACGGCGGCGCGGCGGTCTCCGGAGCGATCTGTGCCAGCCTGCCGAGGCTCGCCGCACTGGTGTGCAACGCCTCCCACTGCGCCACCAGCGCAGCAGGCGCGGGCGCAACGCCCAGCCGGGGATCGGCGGCGGCGAGAATCGGTTCAGGTGGAACGCTGGCCATGAAGGGGACGCTAGGGTCGGCTCCTTGCCGATTGGTTAAGCCCCCGCCCGCGACCTGCGCGACCTCCTCGCGTCCCCGGGGGCGGCACTAGCGGGCGGGGACGGGGCGACAAATTGTGTGGCGCAGCGCAAGCGGTCTTGCTAAGCGCCCCGCCGCACGCAATGATCTTGCGCGCCAAACGGCACAAGGCACCCGTAGCTCAGCTGGATAGAGCGCTGCCCTCCGAAGGCAGAGGTCACAGGTTCGAATCCTGTCGGGTGCGCCAACAAGGCCCGCTTCCTCGTCGGAGGAGGCGGGCCTTGTTGGTTTGACCGAGGGGAGCAACTCAAGAGTCAGTTCGGATCAGGGATCTTCCCTTGCAGTGTGGCTATCACCCGCCGTCCACCGAGATCTCAGAAGGCTTTTGAGATGGCGTTCAATTTGAGAATCGACGTCAACCGAGTCGATCAAGGTCTGAAAGCTCCATCCGGGCGGAGAACTCACCATTAGCTCGCCGTTTATGGCGTCCAGGTCAGCAAGATCGTGAGCCTTTGAGGAGCATTCCAGAGTCTCAAATGTAAGAATTAGCAATTTTGCGACCAATTCCGCAGCAAGCGATCGGCACTTTTCATTTTCGCTCTCGGGGATGATACGTTGAAGCAACATTTGTGCCATTAACAAGGAGCTCAGCGCTTCATCAATCTTTGTGGAGTAAGATTGAGTATTGTTCATGAGAATATTTCCAGAACGCCCATTCACATGCCGAACCTCTTGCATTTATTATGCATTTTGCAAAGGTTTGCCGCACATTTTGTGCATTTTCGAATTTCGGGCGCACGCAACCTTGCAAAACGGATCTGAGGCGGCGATGGAGGGGAGGGGTCCTTGAGATTGGGAGGCCCTGATGAACTCCACCCTGCCTCCGCACCTCGCGCTCGGCTGCTTTTCGCGTGAGGTCATCGAGATCTTGATGGTGGAATCAAGACGACTGGAAATCGACGCGATTGATATGATGCTGATCGCGTGCGTGGCCTATCTCAGTACTGCAGGCGCGCTTTCAGACCCAATGAGTATCCCGGAATATGAAGGTGGCAATCGCCCGCTTCCCCTGAAATATTGCAAGGGTGTGATTGCGAAAGAAGTCTCGGTTACATTGAACATGAATCGAGAAACCGTTCGGCGCAGACTGTTAAATCTTGTAGATCGAAAGTTCTTGCTTCGCGATGGTCGCCGCTTCTTTATGCCATATCAGGGCGGAGAAACGGATTTCACAGCAAACACCAGATTGCTGGCATCGCGAGCCATCACGCGGATGCTAAAACTGGCCAATCCCAGGGCGTGATCCTGGGGTAATCGCGGTCAGCTGCGCCTGGTCACGATCGCGAGGCCCAGTATGGCCGGGCCTTGCGCGTTGGCGTCAGCGGGGGGTCGACGCATCTCTCCATAGCGTCAGCGCGCCATCGGCGGATATCGAGGCGATCTGCTTGCCGTCGGGTGCGAAAGCGAAGCCCTGAACAGCAAAGACGGCGCCATCCAGTGCAGCGAGTTGCCGCGCATAGCGGGGCGGCTTGGCGTCAACCTCCTCACCGTTTGCGCAGCCCGCTTCGAAGACCAGCAGCACGCCATTTTCGGTCATGGCGGCGAACCGGCCGTCAGGCGACATGGCCACCGATGTGACAAAACGTGCGCCGTCATGCAGATAACAGACACGCCGTTTGCTGCGCGCCGAGTAGAATATCCCGTCTCCGGGGGAGAACGCGCTGCCGTCAGGCGCCACGACCGGTTTGCCCGACCCGCGCTGCATGCCGATCGGCGGGCGGGTTCCGGGGCGTCCCCACCCGGGCAATTCAACCGACTGTGCCGGATCGAGAAAGACGAGGCGCCCGCTGCCAGCGGCACCCTTGACGGCAATCAGCTGCTTGCCGTCCGGCGTGAACACGAGCCCGGCCGAATTGCTGACTTCGCCCGGGCCGGGCACCGCGATCTTGCGCAGGAACGTGGTGCCATCGCCGCTCCACAGGATGAACTGCCCTCCGCTGCTGCCGGTTGCAATCGTCTTGCCATCGGGAGAAAAGGCCGCGGCTGCAATCGCGTCGTCGGCATGACGCAGGATCGCAAGCGGCTGCCCTCCCCGCGTCGTCCACAGATACGCCCTGCCATCGGCTGCCACCCCGATTATGTGCGAGCCCGAGGGAGAGAAACCTAGGTGGTGAATCGCTCCCGAGGCCCCGCCGAGTTCGCGCGCTGTCTTGCCCGATGCCGGGTCTACGAGGATCACGCTGCCAGCACCCGTTCCGACCGCGACGAGCTTGCCGTCAGGCGCATAGACGACCGAAAACAGGCCCTGCGCACCGGGCAAGGCGATGTCCGTCCTTGTGGTTCCGGCCAGCCATGGTGTCGCTAGCCGCACCCGTTCCTGTTCCGCCGCCAGCCGCGCTTGTGCCGCCTGCGCCTCGGCCTCTTTCCGCGCCGCCTCGATCTCTGCCCTGCGCTTCAGCTCCGCTTCCGCCTGCGCCCGGCGTGACTCGAGCGTCCCCAGCAGCCTTTGGGCTTCGGCATAATGCGCGCCATTCGGAAACAGGGTCAGGTAGTTGACGGTTATCTCGATCGCGGCCTCGAAGGACACTGACGAGCCGGCAGCGCGGTTGACCCCTTCGACCTGCTCCCACATGGCCTTCTCCGCCATGGCCCGCTCTTCCGCCTGAATCGATGCCAGGATGGATTTGACGAGGCCGGCAAAGGTCTCCGCATCGCCGGAATCGAGTGCTGTTTCGGCTTGCTCGACCAGCTTGGCCTGCTTCAGCTCGGCCACGTCGGCAACAAGCTGTCTGAGCAGCTGGCGGCTTTCCTGGTCGACGCTTGCCGAGGCCCGCAACGCCCGCAGGATCTCGGCATCGGTGGCGTCGGGCGCAACCGTGGTGCGCTGGCGCAAGGCGCGGGCCGGCACGCCCGTCTCCTGGGAAACCTGCCGTGCGGCAGCATCAACCCGTGACTGCTGCGGGCTGGCGGGCCTGCCCGCCGTCGGAGGGGCCTGAGCCGATGCTGCGTCATGCACAAGCGCTGCGCCGAACAGCGCAGCGGCGATCCGTAATCCGGCAATGCGGCTCATGTGCACCGATCCAGCTTCAAGGGTGGATCATCGGAATGATAGTCCCAGAGCAGATATTCGTTCACGCCATTCGACTGATAGGTGAAGGTTGCTGCGACGCCTTTCTGATCCTCGGGGGATTCGCCCCGCGTCTCCGCGACGTCGCCGACCGCGCTGAGCAAGGTCGCCGTCGCCCGCCAGGGCGCTTCGCCCGCGGGCCGCCGCTCCCAATCGATGATCAGGCCGCGTGGCGGCACGAGGGTGAAGCGATAGGCGACCTTGCACCCTTGCTCGCCCCATAGCCCGGGCAGGCGCGCGACGATCCGCGAACCGTTCCCGGCGGTGTTGTCATCGGGCAGGTTCTCCTTGAGCACTGCTGCGACGTCGTCCTTCGTCAGGGGGCCCGGCTCGAACAGGGGCAGCGCCTGACTGGCCGCGAGCGGCGATCCGATCATGACCAGCGCAAAGCGCGCCAGCCCGCGCGGACTGCGCAGGACGGACAGAAAGGAACTGTAGCGCCGGTCGTTGGTCAACCACAGTTTTGCCGAGATCCAGACGGCGATTATTCCGCCCAGCAGCAGGGCGATTGCAGGGCCCATGTCCTTTTCTGCAGCGTTGACAAGGACAAGGTAGATGAGGGCTGTCGACACAGCGCAGATCGCGATCAGCGCGAGATCCCGGGGCCACGTTTTCGCCGTCATCACGATATGGCACCCTGTCCTGCCCGCACCGCCATCTCATGCCGACGAACCGCGAGGCGATGCAAGCCCATAAATGCCCGGTGCGCATCGCGGCAGCAAGGGAGCAAAGGCGAAGCTTCAGGCCGGGCGCGCGGGCAGGTCAGATCGTGCGCGGCGCACGGGCAAGGCTGGCACGTTCGGCAAGTTCGAGGGTGAGCGCCATTGCCGGCGGCTCGGGCGGGTTGGCGGGGGGCGCCTCGCGCTGCGCGATCAGCCGCTCGCACGCCGCCGCGAACAGCGCCGCGGTGGGCTCGTGCAGCGAAGCGAGGGGTGGTTGGCAGGTCGCCAACGCCGGATCATCCTCGAGCGCGATAAGCGACAACTCGCCCGGTACCGCCAGCTTGAGCGTGCGTGCGACGTAGAGCACGGCCAGCGCGGTCTCGGCGCGCTCGGCGATAATCGCGGTCGGACGGATGGTCGGCACCAGCCACGAGCGCGCGAGTTCGAGCGTGGCGGCCAGATCGGGCGCGGTCTCGGCGACGAAATGGCGGTGGGCGCGGCTGCCCTTCTGCGCCAGCGCGCGGCGGTATCCGGAAAGGTTGTCGCGGGTGCGGGCCGGATCGCGCGCACCTGCGATGAAGCCGATCTGGCGGTGGCCGAGCGCAAGCAGGTGCTGCGCGGCGGCCTCGCCCGGATTGCCCGGCGGATGGCCGGCAGCATGCAGCATCTCGCAGGCGATGCCGCGGCTTTCCATCAGTTCGCGCAAGGGGCCGCGCCGCTCGGCCGGGGGCAGCAGGATCGCGCCCTCGGGCTGGGTCGCACCGAGCGTGGCCGCGAGTTGCGCGCCAGCAGCGGCGGGTGACAGACCCGGGGCAAGCTGCTCGAACAGCAGGCGATAGCCCTGCGGGCTGCAGGCGGCGGTTCCGGCAAGCAGCAGGTCGCCGAGCGGCAGAGCGGGTTCGCGTCCCGGCGGCGTGCCGTCAAACACCACCAGCAGCAAACGGCTGCGGCCGCCTGCCATGCTGCGCGCGGCAAGGCTCGGCACCCATCCAAGTTCGGCGATCGCCTGCTCGACCCGCGCCCGCGCCTCGGGGCTGACGCGCGGGCTCCGGTTGATCACGCGCGAAACGGTCTGCCGCGAGACCGCGGCGGCCTTTGCCACATCTTCGATGGTGATGCCCTGCCGCACCGGACCCTGTTCTCTCTCTCGCCTTAGCGCGCCCCGGCGATCAGTGTGGCGGTGCGCGGTTGCGAAATGATGGCAATGTGAGCGATCACGCAAGCATTTTCTGCACCATCCGCCGGTGCTACCGTGTCCGCAAACCCCGGCAGCGACCACCGGGTGCTGGCCGAAACGTGTCGTGCGCGGGGCCGATTGTTACATCCCGGGGTAACATGACAGTGGAAACTTGAGCCTCGTGCAACTATAGCCCCGGCATGGCGACGCCGATCTACGAATTCGCGCAAATCCCCCGGGTGGACGCTGCCGAGGCAGCGCGCAGCCGCGCCGGGCGCGTGCGCGCGGCGGGTCAGGCGCCCACCGTCGGCGTGATCTACAACCCGCGCAGTCACCGCAATCTCGGCGCCGATTTCGACTGCGGCCTGTCGCCCCATGTCCATATCGCCCGCCCGGGCGACCGTTCGCAGCTGCCCGCAGCGCTGGCCGATTTCGCCGCGCGCGGGATCGATCTGCTGGTGATCAACGGCGGCGACGGGACGGTGCGCGACGTGCTCACCTGCGGCCGGCCGATCTTCGGCGACGACTGGCCCGCGATCGCCGTGCTGCCCAAGGGCAAGACCAATGCGCTGACGGTCGATCTCGGCATTCCCGACAACTGGACGCTCCAGGACGCGATCACCGCGCTCGATCATGGCGGGCGCGTGTGGCGCCGTCCGATCGAGGTCACTGCCACAGGCGAGGCCGCGGGGCTTTCGCGGGTGTCGGGCTTCATCCTCGGCGCGGGGGCCTTCACCACCGCCACCCGCGCGGGCCAGAGCGCGCACAAGCTGGGCGCCTTCAACAGCCTTGCGGTCGGCGTGACGGCGCTGTGGGCGCTGGCGCAGTCGCTGTTCGCGAGCCGCGCGAACCCGTGGCGGCAGGGCGCGCGGATGCGTATCGGCCTTGGCCCGGGCGAGGTGCCGATGGAGCATAGCGGCCTCGGCGATCCTGCCATGCGGCAGGTGCTGTTCGCCTCGACGCTCGAGCGCCTGCCAGCCGGCCTCCGCCCCTTCGGCTTCCTCAAGAGCGGGCTGAAGCTGGTCGCGGTCGACCAGATCTCGCGCCGCACTGCCGCCCTGATCCCGCTGGTGGTCACCGGCAAGCTCCAGCGCGGACTGCGCGAACGCGGGATACACCAGCTTGCGGCGAGCCAGTTCACCCTGTCGATCGACGATCAGTTCATTCTCGACGGGGAGGCCTTCCCGGCGGGCGATTACCGCATCGAGCAGGGGCCGGAGCTCGCCTTCGTCAGGCCATGAGCGTCAGGCCATGAGCGCGGCAACCGGCGCGCTGGCAGAGCGCATCGCGGCTGAGCTGGCAGCGCCCGTCGCACCCGAAGTCACTGCCTTTGCCGCCGCGCTCGGTGCGGCTGCCGGTGCGCGCGCAGTGCTGTTCTACGGTTCCAACCTGCGCACCGGCTCGCTCGATGGCGTGCTCGATTTCTACGTGCTGTTGCCGGGCACCGAGGAGCCTGCGATCTGGCCGACCGTCAGCTATCACGAGCGGGACGACGGCGGCGAGACCCTGCGCGCCAAGGTCGCCACCATGCGGCTGGCGACCTTTGCCCGCGCCGCCGGGGGCGAGCTCACCGATACCACCATCTGGGCGCGCTTCGTCCAGCCGAGCGCGCTGGTGTGGACCGCCGATACCGAGGCGCAAGGCGAGGTTGTCGCCGCGATTTGTGACGCCTGCACCACCGCGGCGCGGCTGGCGGCTGCGCTCGGGCCGGACAGCGGGACGGCACAGGATTACTGGCGCGCGCTGTTCCGCGCCACCTATCAGGCCGAATTCCGGGTCGAGAAAGGCGGGCGGGAGAATGATATCCTTGCCGTCAACGCCGCCCATTTCGCAGGCCTGCTGCCGCTGGCATGGCAGGCGGGCGGCCTCCCGGTGCAGGCCGACGGCGAGCGGCTCACGCCCGATCTGCCGCATTGGCAGCGCGGCGTCATCCTCAAGTGGTGGGCAAAGCGGCGGCGGCTGGGCAAGCCATTGAACCTGCTGCGCCTCGTCAAGGCGAGCACCACCTTCGAGGGCGCGGCACGCTATGCCGCATGGAAGATCGAGCGGCATACCGGCATGGCGGTGGAGGTGACGCCCTTGCGCGAACGCTTCCCGCTGCTCGCCGCGCCGCAGGTCCTGTGGGCGCTATGGCGTCACCGCCGCCGGACCTAGCTCTGGTATTTCACCTGGATCGCGATCCGGGTCACGCCCGAACCGGCGTTGAAGCGCGTCTTGTCGAGCCCCGGCGCGCGCGGGATGCCGAGAAAGGTCTTGATCTCGGGATTGTTCGACATGCCCGCCCCGTCGCTCGAGAAATCCTTCTTGCGGTTGCCGTTGGCGTCATGCTGGACGACGATCGCATAGTCGCCTGCCGCCGGCAGCGGGACGCACACCGTCATCGCGCCTTTGCGCGGCGTGGTGTCGATGCGGTGGATGTAGCGGCGGCTCTTGAGCCAGTCGCTCTCCCGCGCGCGGTAGGTGCGCACGAACAGGTTGCCGCTCGCTGATTTGAGGCCGCTGAGCTCCAGCCGCACCGCCGGACCCTTGCCCGGGGCGCATTGGCTCATGTCATTGTCGATCTTCACGCCCAGCGTCTGCGCGGCGAGCGGCGCGGTGGCTCCGCCGAGGCCGAGCGCGGCAGCGGCACCGGCAGCCAGCGCGAGACGCGGCAGAGGGCGGGCAGGGGAGGGGGCAATCATCGGCAGTTCCAGTGCGAAACGAGAGGTAGAGGGGCGCGGCCTGTTTTCCTGTCGGTGCCGCTTATCGCCCTGCGGTTCGCGCTGTGCAATGGCACCTGCGGCCTGAATTGCGGCTTAATCGGAAGGAAATCGCGGATTTGTGCGCGATTCCTGCCCGTCACGGTGGAAAACGGCCCGCTCGCGCTTGTGGCGCGATTCGCGGCTCCCGTATTGCCGATGGCGCACCTTTGCACAGGGGCTTTCGCGCCGCACCATGCCCACGCCGCTGATTTCGCCATCGATCC
>VFQO010001039.1_pt1 | contig 24041 bp, 21 predicted proteins | sample 3512331 | NCBI WGS metagenome assembly VFQO01 (sample SAMN10412371, study PRJNA504923) | tailings metagenome | isolation source: Replicate 3 from Balatoc abandoned mine | place: Philippines: Itogon, Benguet | collected 2017-08-28 | reverse complement strand
ATGTCGTGCGGCAGATAGCGTTCGAGCGTCTTCTTGAGCAGGTATTTGCCGGTGCCACCCTTGACCCGCATCCCTTCGGGCAAGCGTGCCGCGAATTCCACCAGACGGTGATCAAGCAACGGCTCGCGCGCTTCGAGGCTGACCGCCATGCTGGTGCGGTCGACCTTGGTCAGAATGTCGCCGGGCATCCAGAAAGTGAGATCGGCATATTGCGCCCGGTCCAGGCCGCTGCGTCCCGGCGCCGCACGCATAATCGCGATCAACTCGTCATCGGCGCAGAACCCGTCGAGGCTGGCAGCAAAGGCATCGGTATAGAGCGCGTGGCGCGCGCCCGGCAGAGTCACCGACAGGCCGCGCACGTAACCTTCCTCGCCGCTTTCCGCGAGCGCCAGAAGGGTCGCCTTGGCGCGCAGGGGACGCGGCGCCCAGTCGGCTTTGGGCCAAGCCCGGCCCAGCGCACCGAACAGTGGCGCGCGCAGGCGGGCTGGCAGCACGGAACGGGCGCGTTCCTCATGGTGATGGAACACCTGACGGCGATAGCCCGCAAAGGCCTCGTCCGCCCCGTCGCCTGACAGGGCAACCGTCACCCGCTCGCGCGCCAGCTGGCACACCCGCCATGTCGGCAGGGCCGAGGCATCGGCGAAGGGTTCATCGAACATCGCGGCAAGCTGGTCGATGGCGGCGAAATCGTCAGTGGCGACAATCCGCTCCTGATGGTCCGCGCCGAATTTGGCCGCGACCTGACGCGCGTAACTCGTCTCGTCATAGGCGGCGACATCGAAGCCGATCGAGCAGGTCTGCACCGGCGAGGCGCTTGCCTCTGCCATCAGCGCGACCACGCCCGAACTGTCGACGCCGCCCGACAGGAACGCCCCCAGCGGCACATCCGCAACCATGCGCGAGCGCACGCCTTCGCGCAGATGATGGACGAGCTGCGCGGAAAGGTCCGCCTCGCTCCCGCGCTCGCGGTTCGAGAAGTCGATATCCCACCACCGCTGCGGACGGCCCGGCGCGCGGCCTTGCTCCAGCAGCCAGAAGTGCCCGGCGGGCAGCTTCTCCACCCCGGCGAGGATCGAGTGGCTATCGGGGACATAGCCCCAGGCCATATAGGCCTCGATCGCCTGCGGGTTCACCCGGCGGCGCAGCAGCGGATGCGCCAGCAGCCCCTTCAGTTCCGAGGCAAAGGCGATGCTGCCGTCAGACAGATGCGCCACGAACAGCGGCTTCACCCCGAAACGGTCGCGGGCGAGGAACAGCCGGCGCGTGGCCAGATCGAAGATCGCGAAGGCGAACATCCCGTCGAGGCGCTTGAGGCAATCGGGGCCCCACTTCTGCCATGCGGCGAGAATCACCTCGGTATCGCCATTGGTGCGGAAGGTGAAACCCGCCTGTTCCAGCTCGCGGCGCAGCTCGCGGAAATTGTAGATCTCGCCGTTGAAGACGATCACCGCGCGGCCATCGGCGGCGTGCATCGGCTGCGGCGAGCCAGCGAGGTCGATGATCGAGAGGCGGCGGTGGCCCAGCCCCACGCCATGATCGGTCCATACGCCCGACCCGTCAGGCCCGCGGTGCGCGATCGCATCGCACATGCGCACCACCCGCGCCGGATCGACCGGCTTGGGCGTTTCGGCATGGAATATCCCGGCAATCCCGCACATCGTGTGTCGCGCCTAGAGCAGCAGCGACAGCGCGGCAACGCCCGCAAGGGCGATGATCGCGAGGCCGGCGCTCTTCGGCGCAATTGTCAGGGTTTCGGCCCGCACGGTCCAGCCCCAGCGGTCGATGGTGGAAAGCGGCCAGCCATAGTTCTCCGGCTCGCGCTCGACGAAGCGCCAGGCCGCGCTCAGCAACACCGCAACGATGATCGCAAAGAACACCCAGCCATAGACGATGTGGTCGAAGCCCGTGGCCTTTTCGGCGCCGACATATTGCGCGATATAGATCGTCGCCCAGGCGCGCACCCCGTTGGCGAGGACGGGGACGATGATGCAGGCGGCCATGAAAGCGGCGCGCGTCGTCCAGCGCCGGAAGCGCGTGGCGCATACCAGAACGCCCAGCGTCACCATCGCGACGAGGAACTTCACCCCCGAACAGGCCTCGGCAACGATGAACAGGCCGGCGGGGGTATCGATATGGATGCCCTCGATCTTCGCGGGCACGCCGCTGGCATGGGTCAGCGCGATGGCGATTTCGGCGGTGATGTGCTGGAGCGGCGGGATGATCTCGTCGCCGAAGGGCACCATGAAGGCGGCAAAGGCGATCGGCAGGGCCAGCACAAGGCTCGCCCGCAAGCCCAGCATCGTCACCGCCGCCGCCTGCAGCGCGCCCACTGCACCGGCCTGCGCAACGAGGTTGATCCCGGCGCCCTCGCCCACACGCCATAGCATCAGCCCGGCCGCCACGCCGGCAAGGCCGGGGAGGAACGGTTGCGGCGCGATGCGGGCAAGCTCGTCCTCTTTCAGTCCGACGAGCCAGGCGACGATGAAGGGAACCAGCAGCAGGTGGTTGTAGGTGTCGATATTCCACCACTGGTGGGCCATCGCGCCCCATGCCTGTCCGGTGACGGCAATAAGAGCAAGCGACGCCGCGCCCAGCATCGCAAGCGGAACGCGCCACGCTGCGGGCAGGTGCCCGGCGCGGCGCGGAGTGTCCATGGTGGCGGTTTCAGGCGGCATCGCGCCGCCCCTCCCGGCCCTTGCCCAGCAATCCGGCGAGCGGGGCCAGCATCGCTTCCCACCCGTGGTGATCGAACACGAAGCGCCGCGCCGCGCTGCCGATGCGGGCGGCGGTCTCCGGCGCGGCGATCAGGCCGGCAATCCGATCCGCCATCGCTGCCGGATCGGGCGGGCAGACCAGCCAATGCTCTCCATCCACGGCGGCGATCCCGGTCGCGGCTTCGGGGGTGAGGACCACGGGCCGCGCCATCGCCATCGCCTCCAGCACCTTGTTCTGCACCCCGCGCGCGATCAGCAGTGGGGCGAGCACCGCGTCGGCGGCGACGATGAAGGGGCGCACGTCAGGCACAGCCCCCCACACCCGCACGCCCGGCGCGCCGTCATGCGCCATCAGGCGGGGCGTAGGGTTGCGGCCGACGACATGGAACGTCGCCTCCGGTACCCGCGCGCGCAGGTGCGGCAGCAGCGCCTCGATCACCCACAGAGCGGCCTGTTCGTTGGGGCGGTAATCCATCTGCCCGGTGAAGACGAAATGCGCCCCCGCTGCACCCGCCAGATCGGGATGGGGCGAGACAGCGGAAGGATCGAAGAAGGCGGCATCGATCCCGTTGCCGATCACCTCCACGCGGACCTTGTCGGGCGCGCTGAGCCGGCTGCGGTAAAGCGCCGCTTCGGCTTCTGAAATCAGGATCGTCGCATCCGCGCGCTGGCCGAGCCGTTCCTCCTCGCCCGCCAGCAGGCGCCCCTCGCGGGCGTTCAGCCACACGCGTTCGCCCGCCGCAGCGTAGGATTCGAACTTTGCGCTGTCGACATCGCACAGGTCGATCACCACCGGCCCGGCAAAGTCACCGGGGACATATTGCCCCATCTGGCCGGAGAAGACGACGATCGCCTCGATCCGCTCGCGCGCGATGGTCTCGCGCACCCAAGCGGCCAGTCGGCGGGAGTGGAAGGCGGTGAGGCTGACCGGCTTGCCCGCCAGCACCGCCTCGACCCCGGCCAGCGCGAGCGGTTTCGACCGCGCCACCACACAGGCCGAAGCAGCGACAGCGGCCAGCGCCTCCTCTCCCGTCCCGTCTTCCGAGGCGAAGCAGCCGACATGCACCGGCCCCGACCGCGCGAGCGCCTTTAGCAGATGGTGCGAACGGATGCGGTCGCCGCGATCCGGCGGAAAAGGCACGCGGTGGGCAAGGAACAGCACGCCCGCCATTACGCGAGCCCGCGTGCGATCCACGGCCCCAATGCGTTGGCGACAGGCAGCGGCAGCTTTTTCCAGAGCTCGATCTTGCGGCTGTAACTGGTGTCGGTCGGATCGATGTTGCGCTGGCGTGCCCCCGGCGCGGTCCACGCCGCATAGGTCAGCGGCTGCGGCTCGAAGCCCCAGTTCTTCTTGAAGGCAAACGGTCCGCTGCCTGTCTTGGAACGCCCGAAATCGAAGCGCTGCATGCCCTGCCGCCGCGCGTGGAGCATCAGTTCGTAATACATGACCTCGTTGGCCCGCGCTGCGCGTGCGGCGAACACGCCGCCGCCCCAGAAGGGCAGCACCGCGCCATCATGGTAGAAGCTGAGCACGCTGGCCAAAGGGGTCTCGCCCGCCCACACGGTGAGGATGTCGCTGCTGTCCGGAAATGCCTCCAGCATCGCGCGGAACAGCGCGCGCGGGAAGACCGGCGTGCCGAGATTGCGCACGCTTTCGCTATAGCAGGCATAATGCGCGGCCAGATCGGCGGCGCTGCGCCCGATGGTCACGCGGTGCCCGAAACCGAGGCCCTTGCGCACCTCGGCGCGGGCCTTGCGCGGGATGGCGAGCAATTCCGCTTCGTCATCGGCGGCCAGCATCCGTTCGAAGGCGCAGTGCTTGTCCGACCAGCTTTCCCAACCTTCAGGAACCGCACCGCCGCGCAGTTCGATGCTTGAAAATCCGCCGCTTGTCGCATGGGCCTGAGCGCCCTCGGCAAGGCAGCGCGCGGCCGCGTCACCTTCAGCCAGCACACCGCCGCCTACGCCGAATCCGCTCGATACCAGTGCCTTCCCGAACAGCGCGGAACGCACTTCGGTGAGTGGCAGCCAGCCCGTGATCGTGCCGAGCCGTTCGGTCACCAGCCCGGCGGCGCGCTGGCCTGTTCCGGCCTCGATGCCCAGCAGCCATGCCGGGCAGTGGAACAGGCTGCCGCCAGCTTCGGCCACGAAAGCCTCGATGCGGCGAACCTCGCCTGCGTCACGCAAATCGGGAGCGCGCAGCGTGGTGGCGGCCTTGACCGGCGCGTTCATGCCGCGACCTCTTCCTCCGGTGCGCCCAGCACCAGATCACCGGCCCGTGCCGCCTCGCGGTGGGCGACAAGATCCATCCGGCCCCAGCGGAAATCATGCACCAGATCGCGCAGCTTGCCCGCCATCTTCGATAGGCCCGTGTAATGCCGGAATCGCGAGCGCAGCGGCGCATGGCCCACGCGCGGCTGCTGCGGATCGACTTCCCACGGGTGAAAATAGAACACCGCCGGGCGGCCTTCGGTGCGGTTCACCTGCCGGATCGCCCAGCGCGAAAAGGCATAGGGCAGCACCCGGAAGAACCCGCCGCCACCCGCCGCCACGCGCCGCTTGCCGAGCATAGCGGTGGTCACCGGAATCTCGATCATCGACGACCACGGCAATGGGCGGAAGGCAAAGCGCGGCGCTTCGGGCCAGCCATAGTGATCGTGCACCACCGGCGCGACGCTGGAGGAATAGGCATAGCCCTGCTCGGCCAGTTCGGCGAAAGCCCAGGGGGTGCGCTGGTCGATCGAAAAGCTCGGCGCGCGGTAGCCGGTGACGCGCACGCCGCTGCAATCCTCGATGATTTCGCGCGCCTTGCGCATATCCTCGGCGAATTCCTTGCGCGTGAAGGTGAACACCCGCGCATGGTCATAGCCGTGGCTGGCGATCTCGTGCCCGGCATCGACGATGCGGCGGATCATGTTGGGATGGCGTTTCGCCACCCAGCCCAGCGTGAAAAAGGTCGCGCTGACATCGGCCTCGGCAAACAGGTCGATCACGCGGTAGACATTGTCTTCGACGCGGGTCCGGATCGAATCCCAGTCACCGCGCGCAATCACGTTTTCGAAGGCGCCGACCTGGAACCAGTCCTCGACATCGACCGACAGGCCATTGACGATCGCGGAGGCGGGGCCGTGGCCCGCAGGGTCGGAAAAGGGTGCGTTCATGGCCTTACGCGGCCCTGCGCGACGGATCTTCCTCGAGCCATTCGATCAACATGGTCAGCACATGGCGGAAGGATTGCTCCTGCTCCTCGAGCCGCGCTTCGATCCGCTCCAGTGCGGCGGCGAGGCGGGCGGCATCTTCGGGCGAGGCGGTCTCGTCACCGGCGGCACGGCGGCCCATGCCGGCGGCCTGCAATTCGCCGATCGCCGCTTCCAGTTCGGCGGTGCGCGCGTCGCGGGTGGCGAGCAGTGCGGCAACTTCGGTGGCCGGCACGCTGCCCGGCGCGGCGGGCGCTGCCGGGGCTGCGGATGCCGCGACGGGCGCGCTGCGCAGGTCGCTTGCCGAACGCGCGCCGCGGTTCTGGTCGGCCGCCATCTCGGCGATGACATCGCCCAGCATGGCCAGCGCCAGCGTCTCGCGCTCCTCGATCGCGCCGAGCAGCAGCAGGCGGTTCATCACCTGGTTGACCCGGCGCGGAATGCCGCCGGTGTGGCGATAGAGCGCATCAAGCAGGCCCGGCTCGAACTCCGGCCGCCCGTCCCACCCGACATGGGCAAGGCGGTGGCGCACGTATTGCTCGACCTCGCCGGCATCCAGCGCCTCAAGGTGGTGAGAGGCGATGATCCGCTGGCGCAGCTGTTCCAGCCCCGGATGCTGGGCCAGCATGGTGCGGAATTCCGGCTGCCCGAGCAGCAGGCTTTGCAGCAGCGGGTGCGAGCCGAGCTGGAAGTTGGAGAGCATCCGCAGCTCTTCCAGCGCGGTCAGATCAAGGGACTGGCATTCGTCCACGATCAGCAGGCAGCGCCGCCCGGCGCGCGCCTCGTCCTGAAGGAACCGCTCGATCACGCCGAGTGCGGTGGCCTTGTCGTGCCCCTCGACCGAAAGGCCGAACGCCTGCGCGATCACGTGGACGATCTCGGCCCCGTCCAGCGCCGAGGTGACGACCTGCGCCGCAGTCAGCGCGGCGGGATCGATCCGTTCCATCAGGTGCGCGACCAGCGTCGATTTGCCCGCGCCGACCTCGCCGGTGATGACGATGAAGCCCTCACCCTGCGACAGGCCATAGCCGAGGTAGCTCATCGCCTTCTTGTGGCTGACGCTCTCGAAATAGAATTGCGGATCGGGAGTCAGCTGGAAGGGGCGCCCGCTGAAGCCGTAGAACTGTTCGTACATGTGCTCTTGCACTCCCCTCAGAAATCGTAGCGCAGGCCGACCAGCGCCGTGGCGAAGGCGAAGTCCTGGGCGGTGAACTCGCTGTCGACATAGTCGACGGAGATCGCGGCCCGGCCCGTCAGGCGCTGGGTGATCGACTGGCTGTAGGCCGCGGATACGCCGGCAGCCGTTGCATCATTGTTTACGCCGGCCCCGTCGAACCAGTTGACGTAAGCGTTGGTGGCGATGTTGGCGTTGGGGCCGATGTTCCGGCTCAGGCCGCCGGTGATGTAATAGGCCTCGTCGGTCACCCCGTTGAGCGGAGCGAGCACGGAGCCCGCCGCGGCGATGAAGGTGCGCCTGTCGTAACCCGCGCCGAAAGCCGCGGTGGTCCGGCCCATCTGTCGCTGGTAGGACGCGTTGACCCCGCGCCCGCGGAAGGCTGCCGAACGGACCGAGCCGAGCGCGCCGACCAGCGCCTGCCCCTGCGTGCCGCTCACCAGCCCGCCGAAATCGCCGGTCACCGGGTTGCGGATCGCCTCGAAATCGCTGTCGAGCCGCGCAAGGCCATTGTTCAGCACGCCGCCGAAGCCGCTCACCCCGTCATAGGCGGCCAGCGCAAAGGCACTGCGCTCGTTGGGGACGTAGGTGAAGGTGCCGTAATAGGTGGTCGAATCGTAACGCCGGCCCACCGCCGCCTGAAGGCTGGTGCGCGAGGACGGGCGCCACAGCACGCCGACATCCCACAGCAGACCATCGACGGCAAAGGCAATCTGGCGCGGGGCGCTGCTGTCGGTGACGAAGCGTCCATCGGTGCCGATCACCGGCGCGCCATTGGCATCGCGCAGCGCATCGCGGCTGGAAATCTCCACATCCTCGTAACCGGCACCCGCCACCAGCGCGAGGCTTTCGGTCAGCGGCACGGTCACATCGCCGCGCACGTAAAGATCGCGCACCCGCTGGTCGAGATTGGCGATGTCTTCCTGGAATCCGCCCGCCGTGACGGCAAGGCCCACCGGCAGCGGTTCGCCCGGACGCGTCGCGGCGCGCAGCTGGCCCATATAGGTCACGCTGTCATCGAAGGCATCGACGACATTGCCCTGCTGGTTGACCAGCGCGTTATCGGTTTCAAAGCGGTTGTAGCCTACACGCGCCACGCCCTGCACGCCGACATCGCCAACGCGGGTGTTGAGACTCGGCCCGGCATAGGCGCTGTAGATGCGCGCCTCGGCATCCTCGCGGACCAGCGGGTTGGACGTTACCGCGCCGCCGCCGTCGGCCCGCGTGCGCGAAGCGAGCGCCCCTGCCTCAAGGCTCAGCGCGCCGGGGATCACCCCCAGCGTACCGCGCGCGATCCCGCTCACCGTGTCCGTATCGAGCGCGTTGTCATCATAGGCGATATTGCGTTCGTAACGCAGCGAGACCGCCGCGCCGCTGTTGCGCCCCTGCACATTGATATCGACCCCGGCGGCGATCTGCGTGAAGGTCAGCACGTCATCGCCCGGGCTCAGTTCGGCAGAGACGACCTGACCGACCTCGATATAGGGCTGGACGATGCGCTGGGTGCGCTGGCCGCCCCCGGTGTCGCCTTGCCCCTGCCCCTGTCCCTGACCCTGACCGAAACCCTGAGCCTGTGCGAAAGCGGGCGCGGCGGAAATGGCGGCAAGGCCGGCGGTCAGCATCGCGCAAGTGATGGTGCGGGCACGCATGGTCATTTCCCCTTCGCGCCATAATAGGAACCAAAGCGCCGGCCCGAGGGGCTGTAGCGCGCGGCGTTGAGAAGCAGTTTGATATCCGGGCATGCTGAAAGCAGTTGCTGCGCATCATCCAGCGCCGCGCGAGACGTTTCGTCGGCGCGGACCACGAGCAGCGCCTGCCCGACATGCTTGGCAAGCTCGGCAGCCGCCGATGCGGCGAGCGCGGGCGGCGTGTCGAAGATCAGGATCCGGTCGGGCGCGCCCTCGGTCAGCCGGTCGAGCACCTCGGCAGTGCGGGTGCTGGCGAGATATTCGGCATCCAGCGAGGATGCAGTCCCGGCGGGCAGCACGAACAGGCCTTCGATATCGGTACGGATCACGAGGCTTTCGGGCAGCAGCGCGGGGTCAGCGAGTGCATCCATCAGGCCCTGCTCCGCTTCGATCCCGAAGCGGTCGGTGATGCTCGGCTGGACCACATCGGCATCAACCAGCAGCACCTCCAACCCGCGCTCGGCGGCGAGCGCGATGGCGAGGTTGGTGGCGCAATAGGTCTTGCCCTCGCCCGAATGGGGCGAACACACCAGAATGCGGCGCGCACGGGCCGATGCACCGCTGCGGGCATCGGCGAGCAGCTCGCGCTTGACGATGCGGAACTCTTCCAGAAGCCCCGTCACCGGGTCTTCGGGGACGATCAGGCCCTGTTCGCGCAGATGCTCGCGGTCGATAGCGACATAGGGCCCGCTGAAAGCGACCGCGCGGGGCGCTTCGGGCGCGGGTGCGGGCTCGGGCGCATACGGGGTCGCGGCAGGAGCGGTGTGCACGGCAGGCCGGGCGGCAGGCTGCGGCGCAGGGGCGCGGCGCACCGCCTGCGGCACCGGCGGAATATCCAGCGGCACTGGCGGAAACTTCGGCGCACCGGCCCGCGGATCGAGCCCGTAGGCCGCATCCGCCCGCTCGAACAGCGATGCCGGCCTTGCGCCCTCGCGATTGATCTTGCCCTGTTCGGTCATTTACCGGCCCCGTCCTCAGGCCATCGCCCCGACCGAGACGAACTCGATCGCAAGCAGGATCACGAAGATTGCGCCAAGGCCCGCGCAGGCCCCGGCAAACTGCTTCAGCCGCCGCTGCTCCACCGCCCGCGCGGCTTCGGAGACGGTCAGCGAGATCGCGCCGATGACCGGCAGATCAAAGGCGCGTTCCAGCTTCTGCGGCGTGGCGAAGCTCGATTTGAGCTGGCTGAGCGCATAGGCAGCAGCCACGCCCGCACCGATGCCCACGAACAGTACGCCCAGCAGCAGCAGCGGCCGGTTGGGAGCGGCAGGCTTTTGCGGCACGGCGGGTTGCTGGATCACGTCGAAGCGGAACTGGCCCGCCTTGTCCTCGACCTTGCCGCGAGTCTTGAGCGCCTCGCGGTCTTCGAGCAGCTTTTCGTAGTTCTTGCGCAGCACGTCATAATCGCGGCTGATGCGGTTGGCCTCGGCAGCGACCGCAGGCTCGCTCGCCTGGCTCGCCATCAGTGCGGCGAAGTTGCTTTGCAATGCGGCGCGGCGGGCTTGCAACGCCTCGACGCTGGCCTGCCGCTCGCTCTTGATCGCGACCAGCGAGGCATAGGCCGGGTTCGGCGCACCGCCGGCATCATCGCCGGCCGCGGCTGCCTGCTTGGCGAGCAGGGCGACCTGCTTCGTGGTGGCGACGACATCGGGGTGGCTGTCGGTCAGCCCGCGTGCGCGCAGTTCGGCCAGCTGGGTCTGTGCCTGGAGCAGCGCCGCACGCGGACCGGTGGCATCGCGCCCGCCCGCAATCGTGCGCGGCGTGCTGGCAATCTGGCCGGAAATGGCCGCGAGCCCGCTTTCGGCGGCGGCCAGATCGGCCTCGACATTGCGCACTTCGGCGCGTGCCTGCTGGACCTTGCTCGACAGGCTGTCCGAACCGCCGACCAGATCGGGATATTGTGCTTCGAACGTCAGGCGGCGCTGTTCGGCCTGCTCCAGCTCGGCCTTGCGTTCATCGAGCTGGCGATCGAGGTCTTCGATCGCGGTGCTGATGCCGACGCGGTTGCCGATCACATATTGCTCGCGCATGATGTCGAGCAGCTTCTGCACCACATCGCGCGCCAGCACGGCGTTTTCGGCATCGCTGAGATCGCTCTTGGCGATTTCGGCAGTGATTTCGAACAGGGTTTCCTGCTCGCTCGTCACCTTCACCCGCTTTTCCAGATCGGCCACTGCGGCATCGATCGCGCCGCGGCTGGTCAGGCCCTCGCCCAACCGCGTGGTGGTGACGACCTTTTCGAGATGCTTGGCGCTCGAAAGCGTCTGGCGGACCTGCGCAATCTGTTCTTTGCTGTCACCGGCAATGCCGAGCTGCTTGGACAGATAATCCTCGACATCGACATAGACGCGGGCCTTGGATTCGTAGGAATTGGGGATCATGCTGACCACCAGCCACCCGGCAAGGCACACTGCCCAGGCAACGGCAATCGCGATCCAGCGCCGGTGCCATACCGACCACAGTGCCGCGCGCAGTTCGTCGAAGATCTCGCTCATCCCCCTCGCGCTCCCTTAGAACCGGCTCTCGGGGATGATGATCGTGTCACCGGGCTTGAGCATGACATTGGCGCTGGCGTCGCCCTTGCGGATCAGATCGGCGAGACGCAGGCGGTATTCTGTCTGGGTGCCCTTTTCGCGATCAAGGCGGATCAGCTTGGCGCGATTGCCCGCGGCGAATTCGCCCAGCCCGCCAACCGCGATCATCGCGTCGAGGGCCGTCATGTTGGCGCGGAACGGCAGCGAAGCCGGCTGCGGCGTCGCGCCGATGATACGCACCTGCTGCGTGAAATTGCCTTCCGGCGTGTTGACGATCACCGAGACGATCGGCTGTTCGATATACTTCGACAGCTCGCCGGCGATGTAGTTCTGCAGCTCGGTCGCGGTCTTGCCCACGGCCGGGATGTCCTGCACCAGGGGGATCGTGAGCCGGCCATCGGGGCGCACGCGCACCTTGTCGGCGCTGAGTTCGGGGTTGCGCCAGACGTGGATGGTGATCTCGTCGAGCGGGCCGATGGTGTATTCCTCGGACGGCGCGACGCTGCCGTCGCCATAGCTGGCCGAAGGCAATTCCTTCCCGCCGCTTGCGCAGGCAGCCAGCAGAGCTGCCAGACCGCTGGCGAGAGCAAGGCGCGAAAGACGGAGACGGTGCGACATTGGTGGTGGATCCTTGGCCATTTCGTTCGGGCGTCCCGCGACCGCGCAGGAGCGACCTGCACCACGAAAAACGCCCGGATATCGGGGTTCTTGTGGCCGGAAATGGTGAACATATTGTTAGTTATACAGGGCCGAATCCCGCCCTATCCCGGATCGGGACAGCGGCGCGGCAGCCCTTAACGCAGGCGGTTAACGCAAGCTCAGACGAGCATCTCTGCTGCCGGGCCATGGCCGAGAAAGGCGCTCGGGCTGGCAGTCGCACCATAAGCCCCGGCGCAGAACACCGCGACCAGATCGCCCACCTCCGCGCGCGGCATCATGGCATTATCGGCAAGCCGGTCGAGCGGGGTGCACAGGCAGCCGACGATGTTGACCTCCTCCTCGCCTTGCGCCCCGTAACGCGTTGCAATCGCGGAAGGATAATTGCGCCGCACCACGGTGCCGAAATTGCCCGAGGCCGCCAGCTGGTGGTGCAGGCCCCCGTCAGTTACGAGGAAGGTCACCCCGTGGCTCTCCTTGCGGTCGATGACGCGGCACAGATAGACCCCCGCCTCGCCGACGAGATAGCGCCCGAGTTCCATGCACAGTTCGGTCTCCGCCAGCACCGGCGGCAGGTTCGCGACCCGCTCGGCCAGCGCCGCGCCGACCTTGGGCAGATCCACCGGAGTATCGCCGGGGAAATAGGGAATCCCCAGCCCTCCGCCCATATTGAGTTTGGGGCAGCCGTGGCCGATCGCCTCGGCCAGTTCGGCGGCCAGCGCCAGCACGTTGGCCTGCGCCTCGATGATCGCGTCCGCCCCCAGGGTCTGGCTGCCGGTGAAGATATGCAGTCCCCGCCACTCGGCCCCCTCGGCGATCAGACGCTTTGCCAGCGCGGGGACCTTCTCGGCATCGACCCCGAACTGCTTGGCCCCGCCGCCCATCTTCATACCCGATCCGGTCATCACGAAAGACGGATTCACCCGGATCGCGATGCGCGGCGCGATGTCGAGCCCCTGACCGATGGCAAGCGCGCGCAGCCCCTCCCCTTCGCTCTCGCAATTGAGGGTGACGCCTGCGGCAATGGCAGCCTCCAGCTCGTCATCGCGCTTGCCCGGCCCCGCAAAGCTGATGCGGCGCGGGTCAATCCCCGCCGCGACGCAGAGCTGCAATTCGCCCGCAGAGGCAATGTCGAACCCGTCTACCAGCGGCGCCATGTGGGCGATGACAGCGGGGTGCGGATTGGCCTTGACCGCAAAGTTCACGCCCACCCGCGCCGGAAGCGCCGCGCGCAATTCCGCCATCCGGGCATCGAGCATCGCTTTCGAATAGACGAATAGCGGGGTGCGCCCCGCTTCGGCCACCAACTCGCTCGCGCGGCGTCCGGCGATGGCAAGTTCGCCATCGATGGCTTCGAAGCCGGGAGGGATCGGGCCGACGGGCTTCATGCGCCAAATTCCTTGTTGAGTTCGCTCTGGAGCGCGGTGCGATCGATCTTGCCATTGGGGTTGAGGGGCATCGCCCCACGCCAGTGGATCATCTGCGGCTGCATGAAATTGGGCAGGTCGCGCTGGAGCCGCTTGGCCAGCTCATCGCCGTGGCTCTCGTCTCCGCGCACCACCAGATGCACCGCCTGCCCCAATCGCGCGTGAGGCACACCCAGCGCCACCGCCTCGGCGGCAAGGCCCGTGGCCAGCGCGGCCTCCTCGATCTCCTGCGGGGAGATGCGGTTGCCCGCGCTCTTGATCATCGCATCGCGCCGCCCCGCGAAATAGAGCAGGCCGTCCGTATCGCGCCTGACCCGGTCGCCCGACCACACCGCCATCCCGCCATAATGCGAAGCCGCAGGCGCGGGCTTGAAGCGTTCCGCGGTGCGCTCCGGGTCCTGCCAGTATCCCTGCGCGACCAGCGGGCCGCAATGGACCAGCTCGCCCTCCTCGCCATCGGCGGCAACCTCGCCCGCATCGTTCACAACGAGAATCTCCGCAAAGGGGATCGCTGTGCCCATCGAGGTGGGGTGCGTATCGACCAGCGAGGGATCGAGATAGGTCGAACGGAACGCCTCGGTCAGACCATACATCGGGAACAGCCGCGCCTGCGGGAACATGCCCCGAAGGCTGCGAACCAGATCCACTGTCAGCGCGCCGCCGCTATTGGTCAGCCGCCGCAAGGGCGCGCGCGCGTCCTCGGGCCATTCCGCCTCGACCAATTGCACCCACAGTGGCGGCACGGCGGCGAGTGTTGTCACCCCGTGCTTCGCGCAGGCCTTGGCGACATCCTTGGGGAACAGAAAATCGAGCGGCACCACGCTCCCGCCCGCGTACCACGTGCTCAGCAGCTGGTTCTGCCCGTAATCGAAGGACAACGGCAGCACGGCCAGCGTCACATCATCGCGCTCCAGCCCGAGGTAATCCGCCACGCTCACCGCGCCCAGCCACATGTTGGCATGGCTGAGCATCACGCCCTTGGGACGCCCCGTGGAGCCGGACGTGTAAAGGATCGCCGCAAGTTCGTCCGGATCAGCCTGCGATGGCTCCAGCGCCAGCCCCGCGTCGTCCGCTGCCGCCAGCGCCTCGGCCTCGCCCAGGGCAGCGCAGCCCGCGGGCAGATCGCCCGGCTCCAGCGAGGCGAGGCGCGATCCCGTGCCGATCAGCAGCCGCGTGCCGCTGTCGGCAAGGATATGCGCCACCTGCGCGCGTTTCAGCAGCGGGTTGACCGGCACATGCACCAGCCCGGCCCGCGCGGCGGCGAGCGGCAGCAGGCAGGTCAGCTCGCCCTTGGCCGCCCAGCTGGCGATGCGCGCGCCCTTGGCAGGCACCATCTGCGCCAGCCAAGCGGCAAGCCGCGCGACACGCTGTCTTAACTGATTGTGGTTAAGGGTCCCGTCCCGAAGCACCAGCGCCGGGTCCTCGCCCCGCCCCGCCGCCACCGCCCGTTCGGCGATGTGGTCGAGCGGAAAGGCAGGGGGATCGGCGCGCGGGTGCATGGTTGGGAGCATTCTATCCTGTGATCGAAGCGCGGTATCACGATAGCGTTAACGTCTTGCAAGCCCTGTGTGGTGCGCAGGCCGCTGCGCCCTTCGACCGCGCGGAGTGGTTTGCGCTGCTGGCAGAGACCGGGCTTGTCCCGCTGGTCGCCATCGCGAGTGACGCGGGCGAGACCGCCGCCCTCGCCCTGACCGAGGCGAACGGGCACATCACGCCCCTGCGCAACTGGTACAGCTTCACCTGGCGCGAGCTGGCGCCTGCCGGCCCCGCCGGTGACCGGCTGCTGGAAGCCATCGCCCGACAGTTGAAGAGCCGCGGGCACCGCGTCACGCTGGAACCCGTGCCGGGGGAGGATGGCTCGGCAGACCGCCTCGCCCGCGCCTTTCGCGCTGCCGGGTGGCAGGTCGCGGTGGAGCCTTGCGACATCAACCACGTGCTCAACGTCGCGGGACGCAGCTTTGCCGAATACTGGGAAAGCCGCCCCGGCCCCCTGCGGACCACGCTGAAGCGCAAGGCCAAGAAGGTCGAGGTGGAAGTGCTCACCCGCTTCGATGCGGGCGTCTGGGCCGATTACGAGACGATCTACGCCGCCAGCTGGAAGCCCGCAGAGGATCAGCCCGCGATGCTGCGCGCCTTCGCCGAGGCCGAGGGCGCGGCGGGGCGTCTGCGCCTCGGCATCGCCCGCGCCGAAGGGTTGGCGGTCGCCGCGCAGGCATGGACGGTGGAGAACGGCACGGCCTACATCCACAAGCTCGCCTATCTGGAAAGCCACAAGGCGCTGTCTGCGGGCACGACCCTGACCGCCGAACTGTTCCGCCATGTGATCGATGTGGACGGCGTGGCGCTGGTCGATTTCGGCACTGGCGACCAGAGCTACAAGGCTGACTGGATGGACGGGGTGCGCAAGCGGTTCCGCATCGATTGCCTCGATGCCGCCTCGCCCCGCGCGTGGTTGCCGCTTGCCAAGCGGATTTTGCGGCCCTGGCGCTGACCGGCCGCGCCCGGGCATGAGGGCTGCAAAACTTGCACCTCGCCCCGCGCATGGCTAAGCCCCGCCGCCACGGCACGACAACAGGGACTTTTGCACAGCCGATGACCATTTCGCACGACCTGGACGAAGCTGGCCTTGACCGCGAACTCAAGGGCTTGATCGCCGATGTGCTGGGCCTCGATCCGGCGCAGGCGGAGGCTTTCGGGCCGGAGTCGGGCCTGTTCGGTCACCTGCCCGAACTGGATTCGATGGCAGTCGCGGGGCTGCTGACCGAGATGGAAGACCGGCTGGGCATCGTTATCGAGGATGACGATGTCGATGGCGAGATGCTTGAAACCTATGGCGGGCTGCTGGCCTTCGCCAAGGCCAAGCTAGACCCCCGCTAGCCCCCTTCCAGACCCCTCCAGACCCGGCCCAGACCCCCCTCAGGGTATCCTCCAGAGTGATTTTCACGTGGAACACACCGACCCGTGACGGGAAGGACGGCAGCGAGGAAATGCTGCTCGCCTTCGATCGCGGGCGGCCGGTCAGGGTGCTCGTGTGCCCGGCATGGTTCGACGAAGCAAACAAGCTGCGACGCTTCACCGTAGAGGTGATGCGGCGGCTGGACAGCGCCGGGATCGACAGCCTTTTGCCAGATCTACCCGGCTGCAACGAGAGCATGGTTCCGCTTGCGGAACAGACGCTTGAGGGGTGGCGTTCAACCATGGCCGCAGCTGCGGGAGCCTTGCGCGCGACCCATGTTCTCGCCATCCGCGCCGGAGCTCTGGTTGCGCCCGAGGGGCTGCCCGGCTGGCACTATGCCGCCCAAAGCGGGCCGAAACTCCTGCGCGGCATGATCCGCGCCCGCACCATCGCCGCGCGCGAGGCTGGAATTTTCGAGACTTCCGAGGACCTTATGGCGCAGGGCCGGGCCGCCGGCCTTGTCCTTGGCGGCTGGTCCATCGGCGGTGCCATGTTCGCCGCGCTGGAAAGCGCCGAGCCCGCCCTCGGCCCCGGCCAGTCCGACATCGCCCAGAGCACGGTGGGCGGCCCCGGCCCGTGGCTGCGTGCCGAACCAGGCGAGGATGCAGGTCAGGCCGGACGGCTCGCCGCGCTGATCGACGAAAGTGTCGGGAATCCAGCACCGTGACCCGTCTTTCGCACACCTTCGGCTGCGGCAGCCTGTTGCTGGCAGGCACGCTCGATACCGCGCCCGGTACCACGGGATTGCTGATCGTCAGCGGCGGGAACGAGATCCGCGCCGGTGCCTTCGGCGGTCAGGCCGACATGGCCGCGCGGATCGCCGCCGCGGGGTTTCCGGTGTTCCGCTTCGACCGTCGCGGCGTCGGTGACAGCGAAGGCGAGAACCGCGGGTTTCGTCATTCAGCCAAGGACTTGAGCGCCGCGATTGAGGCCTTCCGTGCGATGGTTCCGCAGCTGTCGCGGGTGGTCGCTTTCGGCAATTGCGATGCGGCCTCGGCCCTGATGTTGGCGAAGGGTGCAGGGGTCGATGCGCTGGTGCTGTCCAACCCGTGGACCATCGAACAGGGCGAAGGCGGGCCAGACCATAGCGGCGCGCACAGTACCCCTCCCCCCGCCGCGATCCGTTCCCGCTATCTCGAGAAGCTGACGAATCCGCGCGAAATCATGCGATTGATTGGCGGAGGTGTCGATCTGCGCAAACTCGGTCGCGGGGTGATCCATGCGCTGAAGCCGCCCCCGCCGCCCTCCAGCCTCGCGCAGGACATGGCCGCGGGTCTGGCGGAATTCGGCGGGAAGGTCGCGATCCTCCTCGCCACAGCAGATCGCACCGCGCAGGTCTTTGAAGCGGCATGGGACAGGAACGATCCCCGCATCCGCCGCTGCGAGGGCGCGGGCCACGCCTATGTCGAGCCCGAACACCGCACCTGGCTGGAAGCGCAACTGCTTGAAATGCTGCGCACTTAACGCTCGAAAAGGCTTACCAGCTCGACATGGGTCGACCAGCGGAACTGGCCCACAGGGCGGAGTTGGGTCAGCCGGAAACCGGCCTCCCGCAGGGCCGCAGCATCACGCGCCCAGCTGGCGGGATTGCAGCTGACATAGACCACGCGAGAGAGCTTGCTCGCCGCGATTTCAGCGACCTGCGCCCGCGCTCCGGCCCGCGGCGGATCGAGCAGCACCGCATCGAAGCGGTTGAGCTCGGCCGGTTGCAAGGGCGAGCGGAACAGATCGCGGTGCAGCGCCAGCACCTGCCCGCCGCTTCGCGCTCCGGCAGCCTTGCAAGCGAGGTGCGCGGCCTGATCGGCCTCGACCGCAAGCACCTTGCGCCCGACCGTCTCCCCCACGCGCAGCCCGAAAGCGAAGGTGCCAAGCCCGGCGAAGAGATCCGCCACCATCCGCGATCCCTCCAGCCAGGCGGCGGCATCGGCGAGCATCCGGCTTTCCGCATCCTGCGTCGCCTGAAGGAAGGCACCGGGCGGCAGGCCGACTGGCACGCCCGCTAGCGTCACGGTCACGGGCACCGGCTCCCACACCGTTTCCGGGCCGTAGCCCTGATCGAAGGAAAGGCGCGCAAGCCCTTGTTCCCGGGCGAAATCCAGTGCCGCCTCGGTCGGCCCAAGCCCCTCCATCGGGAAGTGCGAAAGGCTGGCCTCCACACCCTGATCGGCCAGCGTCAGATCAATGCCGACCATTGCCTTGGGTCCATGGGCGGCCACAAACGCCCGCAGCGGCGCGATCAGCGTGGTCAGCGCGGGATGCAGCACCGGACACTCGGCCAGATCGACTACGCGGTGCGATCCGCCCTCGCGATAGCCCAGCACTGCACCCTTGGCGGTCCGCAGCCCGTGCAGCCCCGCGCGGCGGCGGCTGTGGGGGGGCGAGAGGTGGACGGGGAGCAGTTCGGCAGGCTCCAGCCCTTGCCCGCTCGCGGCGTTCACAACCCGGTCGCGGACAAAATCAGAAACTGCATTATCGTCAGCATTTTGCAGCTGGCACCCGCCACAATTGGTGAAGTGCCGACAGGGTGCCGCCTGATGGTTCGGCCCGGGCGTGACGTTGCCCGCCTCGTCCACCCTGTCCCCCGGCACGGCGCGCGCGACATGGCGGCCCGAGGGGGTTACGCCGTCACCCTTGGCGGCAATGCGGATAATCTGTTCGGAAAGGCTCACACACAGGCCGCTAGCGCCGCAGACACTGCTTGCGCAAGGGCCGATGGCGTGAAAGCCGGGCCAGCCCGCCGCGCCGCCTCTGCGTGGAGCCACACGGCCTCGCAGGCAGCGGTGAAGGGATCGCGGCCTGTCGCCATCCGGCTCGCGGCAATTCCGGCCAGCACATCGCCCGTTCCGGCGACCGACAGCCAGGACGGCGCGGGCGGTGCCAGCGCGAGCCTGCCATCAGGCGCGGCAATGCAGGTATCCGGCCCCTTGGCGAGGACCACCATGCCACTGACCTTCGCCAGTGCCAGTGTGCGGGCGCGGCGCCCTTCAGCAATGATGCCGAAACTGCGGCACAGGGCCTCCAGCTCGCCATCGTGCGGCGTCGCCAGCACAGGCCGGCCCTCGGGCAGCATCCCGGGCGCGAGCAGCATCAGCGCGTCAGCGTCGATCACCACTGCGCGGGATTGGGCGAGCGCCTCGGTCAGCGTCATTTGCGCGCCCTCCCCGCGTCCGAGGCCGGGACCGACCAGCACCGCGGCGAGGCGGGTGTCGGCCAGAGCCTCGGGCAGCGGCGCCGTGTCGGTCACCACGTCGGGGGGCGTGCGCGGGTCGGCGGTGGGCACGAGGAGCTTCACATAGCCCGCCCCCGCATGCTGGGCTGCGGCGGCCGCCAGCAGGCTCGCCCCCGGCATGGCGCCGCCGACGATACCGAGCAGCCCGCGCCGATACTTGTGGCTGTCCGCAGCAGGCGCGGGGATGCGGGGGCGCGCGATGAGCTGTGCCGCCCTCTCGACCGGGCCAATCCCGATCGGCACGAGCCGCATCTGCCCCATCAAGGCGCGGCCCGGCAGGCTCCAATGGGCATATTTCCATGCCCCCAGCGCCAGCGTCAGATCAAAGGCGGGCAGGCGCTCGTTCAGCACCACGCTACTGTCTGTCGCGATTCCGGAGGGCAGATCCACCGCCACGGACAAGCGGTGCCGCGCCGCCAGATCGCGCAGCAGCAGCGCGTGTTCGGGGATCAGCGGTCGGGCAAGACCAGAGCCGAACAGGCAATCGACGAAGACCTCCCCGCTCGCCCCGGCCGCTGTGCCGACAGGGCCATTCCACCGTGCGCGGGCATCCTTCGCCGCCTCGGTCTTCGGGGCGAGCGGGGCGATGACCGTCACCGCGTTGCCTGCCTCGCGCAAGGCACGGGCGATGACATAGCCATCCCCGCCATTATTGCCGGGGCCGCACAGGACGGTGACCGCCCGTCCCGCCGCGACGCGGCGAATCCACTCAGCCGCGCCGCCCGCGGCCACTTCCATCAATGCTCCAACCGTGGTCCCCATGTCGAACAGCGCCTGCTCGGCAGCGCGCATCTGTGCGGCGGTGAGGACCTGAGCGAGAGTCACGGTGCGGGCGAGGCGGCCGGTTCGCGCGAGATGCGGTAGCGGTCCGGACCGATGGCGAACTGCACCGCGCCCGCGCCCTGTCCCTCCTCGATTACCAGCGGTTCGGCCCCGTCAAGCGGGGTGACCGCGCCGGAGGCCGGATCGATGCTGACGCGCCGGAAGCCGCCATCGGGGTGATGCAGAACCACCTCGGTCGAACCCGCCACACGCTCAAGCGTGCAGACCTCGGCAAAATCGGCATCGCCGCCGATGGCGCAGGCGATGGTATCGCCCGCAGGCGCGGGGCTTCCCGCGCCGCATCCCGCCAGCGCAGCAATCGCAGCGAGCGCGCTAGATGTCCGCAAAGACATGGGTTTCAGACTTCGCTCCCGGATGCGTGAGCGCGCCGTAACGCGCCTTGCCGACAACCTGTTGATAGCGCCACAAGGCACCCGACTGGTAGTCGTTTGTGCGCGGCTGCCATTGCGCGCGTCGCTCTGCGAGCACATCCTCGGGCACTTCGAGGTCGATTGTACCCGCGACGGCATCGATGGAAATGATGTCGCCATCCTCGACCAGCGCGATCGGGCCGCAGTCTGCCGCTTCCGGGCCGACATGGCCGATGCAAAAGCCGCGCGTCGCGCCCGAAAAGCGCCCGTCGGTGATCAGCGCGACCTTCTCGCCCATGCCCTGCCCGTAGAGCGCGGCGGTGGTGGAGAGCATCTCGCGCATGCCGGGGCCGCCCTTGGGGCCTTCGTAGCGGATCACGATCACGCAGCCCTCGGCGATGTCACGGCTTTCGACCGCGGCGAAGGCGTCCTCCTCGCAGTCGAACACCCGCGCGGGGCCGGAGAACTGGAGCCGTGCCATCCCGGCGACCTTCACGATCGCACCATCGGGGGCGAGGCTGCCTTTGAGGCCCACGACGCCGCCGGTCGGCGTGATCGGGGTCTTCACATCATAGAACACCTTCTGATCAGGGTTCCAGGTGATCTCTTCGAGGTTTTCGCCGATGGTCTTGCCGGTGACGGTGATCGGGTTGGGGTCGATGAACCCGCCGTCGAGCAGCGTCTTCATCGCCATATAGACACCGCCCGCTTCATGCATGTCCTTGGCGACATACTTGCCGCCGGGCTTGAGGTCCGCGATGTAAGGCGTTGATTTGAAGATTTCGGCGACATCGAACAGGTCGAAGTCGATCCCCGCTTCGCTCGCCATGGCAGGCAGGTGCAGCGCCGCATTGGTCGATCCGCCGGTGGCCGCAACCACGCGCGCGGCGTTCTCGAAAGCGGCGCGGGTGCAGATGTCGCGCGGGCGCAGGTTGCGGGCGACGAGCTCCATCACCTGCTTGCCTGCCGCCACGGCGATATCATCGCGCGAGCGATAGGGCGCTGGGGCCATGTTGCTGTTGGGCAGGCTGAGGCCGATCGCCTCGCCCACGCAGGCCATGGTGTTGGCAGTGAACTGGCCGCCGCAGGCGCCGTGGCCCGGACAGGCGACCTTTTCGAGCGCAATCAGCTCGGTCAGCGGGCAATTGCCGGCGGCGAACTGGCCCACGGCCTCGAACACGTCGACCACGGTCACGTCGTTCCCCCGGTGGGTGCCGGGAAGGATCGAGCCGCCATAGACGAAGATGCTCGGCACGTTCAGCCGCAGCATCGCCATCATCATCCCGGGCAGGCTCTTGTCGCAGCCCGCAAAGCCGACAAGTGCGTCATAACAATGGCCTCGGACCGATACTTCAACCGAATCCGCAATGATCTCGCGGCTGATGAGCGAGGACTTCATGCCCTGATGGCCCATCGCGATGCCGTCGGTCACAGTGATGGTGTTGAACCGGCGCGGGGTGCCGCCGCCCGCGATCACGCCCTCGCGGCAGATATCGGCCTGCGCGTTCAGCGTCGTGTTGCACGGTGCCGAATCGTTCCCGGCGCTGACCACACCAACGAAGGGTGCGGCGATCTCTTCCTCGGTCATGCCCATCGCATAGTAGTAGGAGCGGTGCGGCGCGCGCTCCGGCCCGACCGAAACGTGGCGGCTGGGGAGCTTCGACTTGTCAAACTTGGACGACATAAGATTTCCTGAAGGAGCGGGTTTGTGAAACGCCCCCTGCCTTCAGGCAAGCGCCGACGCAACCCTTTGCGCAATATCTGCCAATATTGCGGCCCAGCGGCAGTTATCGGCGGGGGTGGCCACAAGGTCCTGCCGCAGCTCGATGCCGAGATAGGCGCGACCCGCAGCCTCGGCATGGCGGTTCATGGTGTAATTGAGATCGCGCCCCGAATAGGGGAGATTGTCGCCCACCATCAGCCCCTCGGCCTCCAGTAGCGGGATCGCGATGCGGGCGGCGCGATCGTCCTGATTGTAGAGCACCCCCACCTCCCACGGCCTTGCGGCATCCGAGGTTTCAAGGCGCGGGGTGAAGCTGTGAAGCGAGAGAATCAGCGCCGGTGGGGCCGCTTCCAGCCATTTGGAAAGCGCAGTGTGATAGGGGCGGTGGAAGCGGGCGAGCCGCGCCTCACGGTCCGCGCCGAAATTGCCGGGGATGGGGTGCCCGTCGCTCTCGGGCGGAACGAGGCCGGGGGCGGTTTCTTCGCGGTTGAGGTCGCACACGAGGCGGCTGACGGCGGCGATGTGGGCGGGGATGGCGTGATCCTTCGCCAGCAATTCGGCGATCGCCTCGGTGCCGACGTCGAGGGCGATGTGCTCGTGGAGCAGATACTCGGGGATGCCGAGATCGATGTCAGCGGGTACGGCGTTGGAGGCGTGATCGGCGACCAGCACGATCCCGCCGGGGGTGGGCGTGCCGATCTGGCGGAAGACTTCGTTCACCGCAGCCGCCCCGCCATGGTCCACCACGCGGACGGCATGGTAGCCGCCGCCGCATCGCGGGCCTCGGGCGTATCGTAGAGCGCAAAGCAGGTCGCGCCGGAGCCGGACATGCGGGCGAGCCACGGGTTGGTGGCTTGCAGCGCCGCGAGCACCTCGGCGATCACCGGGCAGAGCGAAATGGCGGGGGCTTCGAGATCGTTGCGCCCTTCCCTAGCAATCTTCGAGGCTGGGCCTTCGGGGAGCGCACCGCGATCCTCGCCATCCCACGCCTTGAACACGGGGCCGGTCGAGAGCGGCACGCGCGGGTTGACCAGCAGGACGGGGGTTCCGGCGAGGTCGTCCTCGACGCTCTCCTGCTCGGTGCCGGTGCCGGTGCCGATATGGGTGCGGCTGAGCACGCAGGCAGGCACATCCGCGCCGAGCTTGGCCGCGCGCGCCTGCCAGTCGTCCGGCAGGCCGTGCAAGGCCTCGACCATCCGGAACACCGCCCCCGCATCCGCCGACCCGCCGCCGAGACCAGCCGCGACGGGCAGGTTCTTCTCCAGCGTCACCGCAAGGCCCTGCGTGCGCGGGAGGGCGTTCAGCGCGCGGGCGACGAGGTTATCGAAAGGATTGTCCAGCCCGCCCGCAAACTCGCCCAGCGTGGTGACGCTGTCCTGCGTGGCCGGCTTTGCCGTCAGTACATCGCCCGCATCGACAAAGGCGAACAGGGTTTCAAGCTCGTGATACCCGTCCTCCCGCCGCCTGCGAACATGCAGCGCGAGGTTGATCTTGGCGTAGGCGGTTTCGGTCAACACAACGAGATAGGCATGGCTGGGTCAGTCATCCT
>VFQO010001038.1_pt1 | contig 24053 bp, 20 predicted proteins | sample 3512331 | NCBI WGS metagenome assembly VFQO01 (sample SAMN10412371, study PRJNA504923) | tailings metagenome | isolation source: Replicate 3 from Balatoc abandoned mine | place: Philippines: Itogon, Benguet | collected 2017-08-28 | reverse complement strand
AAGAAAGCAGACCGTAAAAGCGGTGGTGATGTGTCAATTTCTGTGGGTAACAATAACACCCGCAAACTGAACACTTCGGGTACCGTGGCCGGTGAGCGAGGTTCGATCCGGCTTGGTGTTGGGCATGAGTACAGTGATGGAATCAACGCCAGCAGGGACAACAGTGGAAAGGATGCCTATCGAATTACTTCAGGTAGTTTTAATCTTTTCTATGATTTAACGCAGCAAACACAATTAACGGCCAGCGCACTGGCGACTGACGTGAACAATGAGTTTGACCCGAACCCACAATTCAATCGGGACAATCAAACCGTTTTGAACGCGGGCTTGAAGCATCAGTGGGCGGGTGGCTCGGAGTCTTCTATTCGTTTGGGAAGCTCCACTGAAGAACTTGAGTTCCCTTTGTTCGAGTTTGGAACGCGTACCTTTCAGAACCAGTTTTCTTTTGATAACCGTTTGAAAGCCTTTGGCGGTGTGTTGTTGCTCGGGTATGAGTACCTTGACCAGCGTTTTAAACAGACCACAAATTTTCCGCCACCTGCTGGCGCACCCAACATCGACAACACCCAGGTCAACAGTGGGCTTGTTACCTACACCAAAGAAGTTGCCGGTTACACGGTGCAGGGTAATCTGCGATTTGATGCAAACTCAAACTACCGAGATGTAACAACAGGCCAGTTTTCGGTTTCCCGCGATCTCAACGAGCAGATAAAGCTTGGGGTGTTGGCTGGTACTGGTTTCAAGCGTCCTAATTTCAGCCAAATTTCTGGCTTTGTGAATCCGTTTGCTAACGGTTTTGTTGGAATTGACCCGGCTGTATTGAATACCGAGCTTAAGCCCGAGGAAAGTGAAAACTACGAAATTTATGCGGGTATAAGCAGCCAATACGGTCAGTCCAGGATTTCAATATTCCAGAATGTGGTTCAAGACCTGATCGTAGGCAATCTTATTTCGCCCGGAAATACGCGGTTCACGAACGAACCTGGGTCTTCAAAAATTGAAGGGGTATCTTTCTCGCATGAAGGTGAGACCGGACCGTTGGTTTGGGGGGCATCGTTGGATATTTTGTCTGCAAAAAATGCGCGTGATGAACGTTTGTTGCGCAGGGCTATTCAAACTGCGAAAGTGTACGGAAACTACAACCTTCCCAAGGGGTGGGCAGTGGGTGCCGAGGTTTTGTCTAGCAGTGAGCGCGATGATATTGCCTTTCCGGGCGGGCGCGTTAAGTTGGGTGGATACACTTTGATCAACGCCACGGTTGCTTATGAACTTGATGCCCGCAATGACTTCAAACTTCGTATGGACAACATAACCGGCAAAGATTATGAGATCGTTCGTAACTTTGGTGTCGCCAAGCAAGATGTTCTACTGACTTACACGCACAAGTTTTAAAGGATGTTGATGCAGGTTGCACTGTGCCTTCTGATCGGTTTGCTTATTTTGGCTTTGCCCGCCAGTGCAAACCCAACCTGCGTCCAGGACGACACAAACCAAACCGTGTGTGTACAGCAAGCCCAGCGGGTGCTGGTGCTTGCACCGCACCTCACGGAAATTGTGGATTTCGTGGGCGGCATGAGCAAGGTTGTCGCCGTGGATGGTTCCAGTAACTTTCCGGAGAGCGTGAATGCTTTACCCAAGTTGGGAAACCCCTGGATGCTTAGCGCAGAATCCATTCTCGCCCGCAAGCCTGATTTGGTGCTGGTGTGGCAATCGGGTATCTCAATGGAAGTGGTGGCACAGCTTCGCAAAGCGGGTGTGCCAGTATTTGTCAGCGAACCCAAAAAAATTGAGCAGGTGGCCAGCACCATGCGCCGGGTATCGAAGTTGCTGGGTACCGAGCGGGCCAGCGCGCGCAGCGTGGAAGAATGGATGCGGCAGTTCAAGGCTTTGCGAGCTGAATACAGTGATCGTACAACAGTGCCGGTGTTTTATCAGGTGTGGAGTCAGCCACTGATGACTTTGGGTGGGCAGCATGCTGTGTCAGAAGTGATAGAGCTGTGTGGCGGGCGAAACATATTTGTTGATTTGCCAAACCTTGCTGCACAAGTGAGCGTGGAAGGGGTACTGAAGCGCAAGCCAGAGGTGTTGCTGGCCAGTGGCTCTACTCGCGATCATCAAGGTTTCCTCAAGCAATGGGCTGGCTGGCCTCAGTTGCCCGCTGTAAAGCTTGGTCAGGTATACACCATTCCCAATGACATCCTGGTACGAAACGGCCCGCGCCTGATTGAAGCCGCAAGGTTGGTGTGCGCGCACATTGAGCAGGCTCGCCGCTGAATTTTTGACTCAGAAGCAGCCCTGCGCTTCTCACCATTCTCCAATTGATGCTTAGATCACTGGATCAACACAATTTCAACGGATTCAATTATTATTTGACAAGAATTATTGTCAGATGCTGGGTTGTGGTTATCCCTTAGATTGAGTGATACTACCGTGCTATAGTCCGCACCAGCAGTGTATTTGCAGTTCCTAAACATCAAATAAAAGCGCTTTCCCACAAGGAGAAGTTCCATGAAAATCGGAATCCCGGCCGAGACAAGGTCCGGAGAAACGCGTGTAGCCGCAACACCTGAAACGGTGAAGAAGCTCATTTCTCAAAAACACGAAGTGTTTGTTCAAGCAGGTGCAGGTATTGCCAGCTCGATCACCGATCAGGCCTACAGCGATGTGGGTGCAACAATTGTTGATCGTGCGATGGATGTAATCAGCAACTGCGACATGATCCTGAAAGTGCGTGCGCCCGCCGAAAACGAATTGTCGGCCTATCGCGCAGGTCAGGTGGTGGTTGGCATGCTGAACCCCTTTGACAATGCATCGTTGGAAGCCATGAACAAGGCTGGCCTGACCGCATTTGCTCTGGAAGCGGCACCACGCACGACGCGCGCTCAAAGCATGGATGTGCTGTCATCACAAGCCAACATTGCTGGTTACAAGGCCGTAATGATTGCAGCCAACGTCTATCAGCGCTTCATGCCCATGTTGATGACCGCAGCAGGTACTGTAAAAGCTGCTCGCGTTCTTATTCTCGGTGTGGGTGTTGCAGGCTTGCAGGCCATTGCAACGGCAAAGCGTTTGGGTGCGGTGATTGAGGCCTCAGATGTACGCCCCGCCACGAAAGAGCAGGTCGAATCGTTGGGTGCAAAGTTTGTGGACGTGCCTTTTGAGTCAGACGAAGAGCGCGAAATTGCCCAGGGTGTAGGTGGTTATGCCCGCCCCATGCCAGATAGCTGGATGAAGCGCCAGGCTGCTGCGGTTCACGAACGTGCGATCAAAAGCGACATTGTGATTACCACGGCTTTGATTCCTGGCCGCAAAGCGCCTACCTTGCTGCACGAAGAGACCGTGCGTGCAATGAAGCCTGGTTCAGTGGTCATTGACCTGGCTGTGGAACAGGGTGGTAACTGCCCCCTGTCCAAGTTGAACGAGATTGTCGATGTGAATGGCGTGAAAATTGTGGGCTATGCCAATTTGCCCGCCATGGTGGCTGCAGACGCTTCTGCACTTTACGCCCGTAACGTGATTGATTTCCTGAAGCTTGTTTTCGACAAGGAAGGCGCCTTCAAGATCGACATGGAAGACGACATTGTTGCTGCGTGCCTGATGTGCACCGGTGGCGAACTCAAACGCAAAAACGCTTAAGGAAGGAGCCAACATGGACGCAATTAGCCCCACCGTGGTCAACCTGATTATTTTCGTACTGGCTATTTACGTGGGTTACCACGTGGTTTGGAACGTAACCCCTGCGCTTCACACGCCTTTGATGGCGGTGACCAACGCCATTTCAGCAATCGTGATTGTGGGCGCCATGCTTGCAGCCGCACTGACCGTAACGCCCTTGGGTAAATTCATGGGTGTTCTGGCTGTGGCTTTGGCTGCCGTGAATGTGTTTGGTGGATTTTTGGTCACCCGTCGCATGCTTGAAATGTTCAAGAAAAAGAACAAATAAACCAACAGCGATCTGGAGAAATTTATGGAATTGAGTTTCAATGCAGTGACGCTGTTGTACTTGGTGGCGTCAATCTGTTTCATTCAGGCCTTGAAGGGCCTTTCACACCCCACGACATCCCGAATGGGCAATACCTTCGGTATGGTGGGTATGGCGATTGCGATTGTCACGACAATTGCCCTGGTATTCAAGCTGGCTGAAATTGCAGGCCAATCCGCGGTAACCGGCCTTGGCTGGGTGCTGGCTGGTTTGGTAGTGGGCGGTGGTTTGGGTACCGTGATGGCCAAGCGCGTCGAAATGACAAAAATGCCTGAGCTGGTTGCTTTCATGCACAGCATGATTGGTTTGGCCGCTGTGGCCATTGCCATTGCGGCGGTGGCTGAGCCCGACGCATTTGGTATCACCGCCAAGGGCAATTTCGACATTCCACTGGGTAACAAAATTGAGCTGTTTATCGGTACCTTCGTGGGTGCAATCACCTTCTCTGGCTCCGTGATCGCCTTCGGCAAACTGAGCGGCAAATACAAGTTCCGCTTGTTCCAGGGTGCACCTGTGCGGTTCACCGGTCAGCACCAGCTCAATGCTATTTTGGGCATCGTGATGGTGGGTTGCGGTATCTGGTTTGCTGTGACGCAAGACTGGACTCCTTTCATCATCATGACAATCGCGGCGTTCATCCTGGGCGTGACGTTGATTATCCCGATCGGCGGGGCTGACATGCCCGTGGTGGTGTCCATGCTGAACAGCTACTCTGGCTGGGCGGCAGCAGGTATTGGTTTCTCGCTGAACAACAGCATGTTGATCGTGGCAGGTTCGCTGGTAGGTTCTTCCGGTGCGATCCTTTCATACATCATGTGTAAGGCCATGAACCGCTCCTTCTTCAACGTGATTTTGGGTGGTTTTGGCGGCGAAGCCGATGCAGGCGCAGCAGGTGGTGGCCAACAACGCACCGTGAAAAGTGGTTCCTCCGATGATGTGGCTTTCTTGCTGACCAACGCAGAAACCGTGGTGATTGTGCCCGGTTACGGTTTGGCGGTTGCCCGCGCGCAGCATGCCTTGAAAGAACTGAGCGAGAAGCTGACTCACATGGGTGTTACGGTGAAGTACGCGATTCACCCGGTTGCAGGCCGTATGCCTGGCCACATGAACGTGCTGCTGGCAGAGGCTGAAGTGCCCTACGACCAGGTGTTTGAGATGGAAGACATCAACAGTGAATTTGCACAAACCGATGTGGTGTTGGTGTTGGGTGCGAACGATGTGGTGAACCCCGCTGCGAAAGACCCCAAGAGCCCGATTGCAGGCATGCCAATTCTGGAAGCCTACAAGGCAAAAACCATTATCGTGAACAAGCGCTCCATGAATGCCGGCTATGCTGGTTTGGACAACGAGTTGTTCTACATGGACAAAACTATGATGGTGTTTGGCGATGCCAAGAAAGTGATTGAAGACATGGTGAAAGCGGTCGAGTAAATTTGACGCAATTGCTTTGTTTTGCGGAGGCCCGGTGAGAAATCACCGGGCTTTATTTTTTCACGATGTCGCAGATGCGTTGCACCACCAGCCCAGTGTGTTCCATCGGCAAGAAGTGCGTGGCATCAGCAATCACCTCGATATGGGCCTTGGGCAAACGCTTCTGAATGCGCGCGTGTGCGGTGGTGGGAAATGTAGATCCTCGACCTGCTGCCAGAATATGGATTGGGCAGCCCGGGTCACGAATCCAGCGAGCAGCATTGGGCTCTGTGTGTTGAAAGGTGAGTGATTCCCAGCTGGGGGGGCAGGCCAGTTCAACTTCATTGTTGTGGCTGGGCACAAAACCATGTTCCACATAGGCGTACAGCCATTCATCGCTCCATGTTCCGAAAGCTTTTTTGCTGCGGTAATTCTCAAAAGCGTCTTGGTGTGTCGGGAAACTTGCACGCCTGCGGGCTGCCGCTGCAGCCATGGCAATTCGGTCAGCAAAACCAAACCAATTCGCAAGGCGTAGTGCAAAACCTTGCCTGGGGTCTAGCAACACTGGTTCTACCAATACAAGGCCTTTTACTTTGTGGGGGCGTTGGGCTGCTGCCGCAAGGCTGGTGGTGGCACCGATTGAATGCCCGGCGAGCCACATGGGTTCGCTGGACTGATCGAGTACCGCAATCAGGTCTTGATAATAAGTGGACCAGCCGCGGAATGTTTTTGGATTGCCCGCTGATCGGCTTTCACCGTGTCCACGCATGTCCCAGGTGTGTACGTCAAAGTGTGGCAATAACTCGCGTAACAATGGTGTATAGGTTTTGGCGTTGAACCCGGTGGCGTGTGCCCAATGCAGCTTGGGTTTATTTCCGGAGTTGGACCAGCGCATCATTTGTATTGCGCTGCCGTCGTGAGAAACAATTGGATAGGCAGATTCGATCATTCGGAGCGTTCAAGCCACATGGCGTCGCCGTAACTGAAGAACCTGTATTGTTGCGCAATTGCATGCGCATATGCGTTGAGTATGTTGGTTTTCCCGGCAAAAGCAGACACCAGCATCAGCAAGGTGCTTTTGGGCAAGTGGAAATTGGTGATTAGGCGGTCAACCACCTTGAATGTATAGCCTGGCTTGATAAATATTTGCGTATCGCCAGCATGGCCGCTACGCGCAAATTCTGCTGCCTTATTCAAACCTTCGGTGGTGCTTAAATTGCAGCCTGTTTCTGTGGCCCAGGCCTCCAATGCCCGCAGAGAAGTGGTGCCTACCGCAACCACTTTGCCGCCATTCTGTTTGGCTCTGATCATGGCTTCGATGAGCGAACCCGAAATGGCGTAGCGCTCGCTGTGCATGACGTGTTCGTCGACATTGTCGGTTTTAACTGGCAAGAAAGTACCTGCACCGACATGCAATGTCAGGTTCAACAGCTTCACGCCGCGCGCCTGTACTTCTTGTAGCAGTCTTTCAGTGAAATGCAGACCGGCCGTTGGAGCAGCCACAGCGCCCGGCTCACGCGCAAACACGGTTTGGTAGCGGTCATCGTCTTGCGCATTCGCGCTGTGTTCAATGTAGGGTGGAAGGGGCAGGGCACCGTGCTTCTCCAGCAACTCGGGCAGGCTCAGGCTGCTTTCCAGCAACTCCAGCTCGTACATCATGTCGTGTTTGCTGAGTACGCGCGCTGTGGCTATGCCAGCCAATACAATGTCGCTGCCTGGTTTGGGTGATTTGCTGGCCCGAATCATGGCAGTAAAACGCCGGTCATCGAGAATACGCTCCAGCATCACTTCGATTTTTCCGCCACTGGCTTTGTAACCCTCAAGCCGGGCTTTCAGCACTTTGGTGTCGTTAACCACCAGCACATCATTGGGCTGAAGCAAGTTCAGCACCTGCTCGAACAGGTGATCTTCAATGGGTTTGTTGTTTTGGCAAACAAGCAGGCGCGACTCTCCGCGGTGTTCCGGGGGGTGCTGGGCAATAAGCTGTTCGGGAAGATCAAAATCGAATTCGGACAGTTTCATGGTTGCTTTCATGGTGTCCTGGGGGCTGGTGCCGAGGGCGGGAATCGAACCCGCACGATATCTCTACCACTGGATTTTGAGTCCAGCGCGTCTACCAATTCCGCCACCTCGGCAAGCCCGCAATTATGGCAAAAAACCATATTGAACACAACACCCCTTTGCAGAAATAAGTCATTTTTTTTGCGATTGCTGAAAATGTGCCCCTCTCGTGGGATTACCGCCTGCGCAACGACGTCACATACTGGCTTGGTGCCCTGTTCAACACGGATTTGTTCACAATGTCTTTCAAATGGAAATGGTTGCTTACTACGTTTGTGGCCCAGTTGCTGCTGGGGGGCATCTTTACGACCATTCAATTCATTCACATGGGCAAATTGGCCGAGCAGGATCTGCTTCGAATTCAGGAAAGTTTTCAATCCGAACTGACCAAGGCTCATTTGACCAACAACAGTCATTCTCTGAACGCACTTTCTTCAATCGTTCGGGATTTCTACTTGCGCCACAAACCTGCCGCTGTGTGGGTGAACGAGGGCAGCGAAATGCCTTATGCAATGGGCGATGTGCCCGATGACTTGACTGAGGCGGCAAGCCCTTTGTTGTCGATTTTTGATTTACCGAATACCGGGCAACAACTGAAGGTGTTGTTTGATGAAAACGAAGTGTATCGCAGCCGCAATGACATGCTGTTTTACCTGGCCGGTGTGTTTTTATTGAGTGCGCTGGCATGCTCAATGATTTTGTTGGGCTTGAGCAATACACTGTCTGCACGGCTTGAAGACCTTCGCAGCAAGGCGATGGAGTTGCAGTCTGGAAAAATCCAATCCCGAATCGAGGTGACCGGGCGTGATGAAATTTCCTGTCTTGGGGCTGCCTTCAATAGCATGGCTCAGGCCATTGAGCTGCAAATGAAAGCCATGGAGGAGAGCCACGCACGGTCTGTGTCTGAGAAAAATCGACTCGACATGCTGTTGTCGTCTCTGGCCAGTGGGGTGGCCTATCTGGACGAACATTTCAACCTGCTTTATCTGAATAAAGCGCTGGCAAAAATGCTGAAGATTGAAACGCTCAACCCCGAGTCGGCCAAGCTAGAGACATTGCTGATTCGGGCAGGTGTGGTTCGAGAGCAGCGAATTCGTCTGAAAGACCTGGTGACTGATTACTTCGGAAACCATGAGATGCCGGTTGAGTTGAATTTCACGGATGGGCGTGTGCTGCAATTCCGGTTTGCGGTGTACAACGACAAAATTCAGGGCGCCCATGCGGTGTTGATTGTGGACGATGTCAGCATTCGCAAAAATGTGGAGGATTTGCGCAATGAGGTTGAGCGAGATCCGTTGACCGGTGTGTTGAACCGTCGCGGGTTCGACATGACCCTGGAGGCTCGGCTTTCACGGCTGTTGCCAGGTGAAACTCTTGGGCTCATGTTTCTGGATCTCGACGGGTTTAAGGCCGTCAATGACACCTTGGGCCACAAGGCCGGAGATCAAATTCTGAAAACCAGCGCTACTTTGCTGAAAGGAGCGACACGCAATGTAGACCATGTCGCACGTTTGGGTGGAGATGAGTTCGCGATTATTGTGGCCCGTTGCAACATTCAGTTGCTTAAAAACATTGCCGAGCGAATTATTGAATCGTTTGCCTGCGACAAGTTGTTAGTGCGTGTACGGCAGAACCACGGGTTGACCGTGTCATGCAGCATTGGTGCTGCCATGCATCCATTGCACGGGCATTCCATTCAACAGCTGCTTGAAATCAGCGATGAGCAAATGTATCAAGCCAAGAAGGCGGGGAAAAACTGCTATCGGATAGCAGGGGTGTTTCATGAGCCATTGACCACGGACACCGAGGTCAAGGTTTGAGTTTGTTGCGAATCTGGTTCAGGCTCTTGTTGACCTCTTTGCCAAGTGCCTTGCCAGTGCTCTTCACTGTGGTTTTGGCGGTTTCGGCCGCATCTTGGGTGGCCCCTTTGAGTTTTTGAAATTGACCTTCTCGTTGTAGTTTCTTGTTGCCAGTCAGTTCACCAATCTTCTGTTTGGTCACACCCATGGCCATATTGATTTTGCCTTCGTATTTTCCCGCCACTTTCTTTTCCTCCCCGTCCGCATTGCAGTGTAACTTGACTGGCATTTTCATGGTTAGCCCCAGTGTCGAAGCCCGCAATTAGCCGGTAGCCTTCTAGCAACTGAACTGGAGACTCGACACCATGAACATTGTTTGGCTGGAAAGCGAAACCGTACGTACCCCTTTGCCCCGTCCAGCGTGCGCACACACTTGGACCGAATACCCTTTCACTACGGTGGATACGCTAAAAGAACGGATCAAGGATGCGGAAATTCTGATTGTCAACAAGGTGAAAATTGGCCCTGCCGAGCTCGACGCAGCACCTAAACTGAAAATGATTCAATTGGTGGCCACGGGTACCGACAACGTCGACAAGGCAGCCTGCGCTGAGCGTGGCATTAAGGTCAGTAATGTGGTGAATTACGGCCCCGAATCCGTGGCTGAGCATGCAATGGCGTGTATTTTGCAGTTGACCCGCCGTGTACCCGAGTGGGAAGCGCTGGTGCACGATGGCAGCTGGAGTGCATCGCGGTTTTTCTGCCTCCATACTTTGCCGATGCGCGGCCTGCACACTCAAACCCTTGGTGTGTTGGGTAGCGGTGCGATTGGCGGCAAGCTGATTGAATTTGCCAAGGCTTTTGGCATGACTATTTTGCACATCGAACGTCAGGGTGTTGAAAAGCCTCGTGAGGGATATGTGACTTTCGACTATGGGTTGGCCCACAGCGATGTGCTCAGCCTGCATTGCCCCTTGAATGAGCAAACGAAGGGTTTGATTGGTCCCGACACCATCCCCAAAATGAAAAAGGGCGCAATTCTGATTAATACCGCTCGCGGTGGCCTGGTGCAGTTCGATGCCTTGAAGCAGGCGATCGAAAGTGGCCATTTGGGTGGCGCTGCGCTGGATGTACTGGAGGTGGAACCTCCTCCCCGGGATCACCTGATGGTGCAGTGGCGACACCCGCGCTGCATTATCACGCCACACGTGGCTTGGGGCACTGAAAGCTCTCAAGCGAATGCGGGGCGTTTGGCCGTGAAGCATGTCGATGAGTTCATTGCTGAAAATCTGTAAGCTTGGTCAGCTCGCCCGCTGTTGTATGAAAAGTACATTTGCTGCACCCAGCCGGTGCAGCAGGTGAATTTAAAGCAATTGCACAAATAATAAGCACCAAATAGGCTTAGAATGCGTGCATGACACAAACTGAACCGAATACCATCAGCGCCGCTGAAGAAGCCGCCCTCGCGAATGTAACCTTTGCAGACTTCGCGCTGCATCCCAGCATCCAGAAAGCCATCGACGAACAGGGTTATACAAAACCCACACCAATTCAGGCCAAAGCCATTCCCGTGGTGCTGACCGGCGTCGACGTCATGGGTGCTGCCCAGACGGGCACAGGTAAAACAGCTGGGTTCTCATTGCCGATTTTGAACCGCTTGATGCCGCTGGCCACTGAGAATACCTCGCCAGCCCGCCACCCTGTTCGTGCGCTGATTTTGACGCCGACTCGAGAGTTGGCAGATCAGGTTGCCGCCAACGTATTTACCTACGCAAAACACACCCCTTTGCGTTCGACCGTGGTTTACGGTGGCGTGGACATCAATCCGCAAATCCAGGCGCTGCGCCGTGGAGTTGAGTTGGTGATCGCTACACCTGGCCGCTTGCTGGACCATGTTCAGCAAAAGAGTATTAATTTGGGCCAAGTGCAGGTGCTGGTGTTGGACGAAGCAGACCGCATGCTGGACATGGGCTTTTTGCCTGACCTGCAACGAATCATTAACTTGTTGCCCAAAACCCGCCAGAACCTGTTGTTCTCCGCTACGTTCTCGCCTGAAATTCAGAAGCTGGCCAAAAGCTTTATGGTGTCGCCCACATTGATTGAAGTGGCTCGCCGCAATGCAACTTCCGAGAACATCAAACAGGTTATTTTCGCGCTCGACAGCGAAGAAGACAAACGCATGGCGGTTTGCCACCTGATTCAAAGCAAGGCGCTCAGTCAGGTGATTGTGTTTTCAAACACCAAGCTGGGCACTGCCCGTTTGGCGCGCCACCTTGAAAAAGAAGGTGTGTCGAGCACAGCCATTCACGGTGACAAAACCCAGATAGAGCGAACCAAGTCGCTGGAAGCCTTCAAGGCGGGTGAAGTAACTGTGCTGGTGGCGACCGATGTGGCCGCACGCGGCTTGGACATTGCTGATCTGCCTTGCGTGATCAACTACGACCTGCCTACCACCCCAGAGGATTATGTGCACCGCATTGGCCGCACTGGACGTGCCGGCGCAAAAGGAACTGCATATTCATTCGTGGTGAAGCGCGATGAGCGTGCCTTGAAAGACATTGAAAAGCTGATCGGCAAGGCCTTTGTGCGCGAAGAACTCGAAGGTTTTGTGCCAGGCGCACGAACGCCGAGGGAAGAGAGAGGCGGGCGCGAGGGTCGCAGCGAAGGTCGCAATGAGGGCCGCACCTACGAGGGTCGCTCTGACCGTCGCCCTCCGCGCAGCGGTGATGAAGCGGCACCAGCCCGTGAGCGTCGCCCGGCGCGTGACACGTCGTATCAAGGTGCGCGTTTTAACGACAATGCCCCCATTCATCGTGATGCTGAATATGAGCGCCTGCGCGCCAAATTGGCGCAAACACGCGTGAAAGACTCGTTGTTCAATCAGCCCTATCAGGAATCCAAGGAAGACAAGGCCGCTGCTCAAGCCTCTGCTTCAGGTCAGTCTTCGGTTGGCAACAACAAACCAAAAAACAAGAATGCCGCGCCTGTGGCGTTTTTGTTGGGTGGTAGTCCTAGAAACTGAGCTTGGAAACTAGGCAGCCTGCGCTGCTCGGTAGTTTGCCCAAATCGGGGTTGCCAATTCAAGCCACTGCACTGGTGTAGTGGCTTTTATTTTTGGTAAACCAAAGTGTTGCCACACGGTATTCAAGTTCAACACAGGGTCGTGTTCAGGCACTGCCAAAGCTCCGGTTTGTTTGGAAAGTTTTTGCCCGTCTTCGGCCAAAATCACGGGCAAATGCCAATAGGCCGGGGTGTTCACAATGGCTTGTGTCTCAAGCCCGCTTTGCAGAGCGTTCCACACTGCAATTTGTCGAGCGGTGGTGTCGGTCAGGTCTTCACCGCGCACAATGTGCGTTACCTTACTGGCCAAATCATCGACAACCACGACCAGGTGGTAGGCCCAAAATCCATCGCCTCGTTTCAACACAAAGTCGCCGCTGCTGGTGTTCAAGTCGTCCTCAAACCGTCCCAGCCTGTGGTCGTGCCAGGCAATGGGTGCTCCCGGGCAACGAAAACGAATGGCTCGGGCTTCCCGGCCAGCGGGCATACCATGTCTGCAAGTCCCCGGGTAAATGCGGTTTTCGCCAGGTGTCCGAAGTGAATTGGCGTCCTCAATTTCTTTGCGTGTACAGGCGCAGGGGTAGGTAAGGTTTACCGTGTTTAAGCGTTTTAAAGCGGCTTCGTAAAATGCGTGCCGTTTTGATTGCACCCACACTTCACCTTGCCATTGAAGGCTGTGGCGTTCCAAAGTTCGAAGAATATGTTCAGCAGAGGTGGCGTCGCAGCGCCCCTCGTCGATGTCTTCAATACGCAAAAGCCACTGCCCACGGTGTACCTTCGCGTCCAGAAAGCTACCCAGTGCGGTGGCCAGGGAGCCCAAATGCAAAGGACCCGTGGGTGACGGGGCAAATCGGCCGATGTACGGCGTTTGTGTTGACATATTGAACAACACGGTTTATTGGGGTGGCTGAAAGTTCAGCTGCACCGTGGCCAAGTGTTTGGTCCACCAGTCCAGCGCCTTGCCCTGGCTGCCGCGTTGCCAGGCAAAACAAAGGCTGCTTTGCCGGGTTACATCTTCGGTTTTCTTCACGATCAAATCGCCGTTGGCTACTTCCTGTTCAATCAAGTTCCAGGGTAGCCAGCCGCAGCCCAGGCCTGCCAATTGTGCCTTTACCTTGGCCTGAAGATTGGGCACCGTCAGCACAGCCTGCCCGCTTTGCAAACCAAAAGTAAGCGGTTTGAAGTTGCGGGATGTATCGCCCACTGCTACCGCACGGTATTGGCGAATGGTGTCGATGCACAGCGGTTCCTCTGCATTGGCCAGCGGGTGGCTTGGGGCCACTGCAAACACAAACAGCGACTGCCCGAAGCTTTGAATGTGCAGCCCGGTGGCGCTGGCAAACTGGTTTTGATCCAAGCGACTGCCAATCAACAGGTCGGCTCGACCTGAGTACAAAGCCTCCCAGGTGCCCGACAACACCTCGCTTGAGAAACGCAGCCGTGTCGGGCTTTCCAGCGCATCAAATGCCTGAATCCAGGGTATGGCCTTTTCGAACGGCACCACGGAATCCAGCACGATCCGCAGCTCGGCCTCCCAACCACTGGCCACGGCTTTCACGCGCTTGGTGAGTGCATCGGTGCTTTCAAGTAACTTGCGACCCTCTTCCAACAAAGCTTTTCCTGCAGGAGTGAGTTTGGCTTTGTGGCCAGATCGGTCATAAATCAGAACGTCCAGACTGTCTTCCAGTTGCCGAAGTTGGTAGGTGATCGCCGAAGGTGCCTTGTTCAGGGCCACTGCGGCGGCGGCAAAACTGCCCCGTGCTTCAATCAATTCAAGCAGGGCAAGGCTGTCGAGGTTGATGGTCATGGGTTCAGTTTTTTTGAATGAGTTCGTCAAATTCTACGCCTTGTTTGGCCGCATGGCACCACCTACACTGAATTCATCATTCAACAGGAGGTTGAACATGTTCCAGATCAGAAAATCCAATGAGCGCGGTTACGCCAACCATGGTTGGCTTGAGAGCTATCACAGCTTTTCTTTTTCCAGCTACTACGATCCCAAGCACATGGGTTTCGGCCCCCTGCGCGTGATCAATGAAGACTGGGTTCAGCCTCAAACCGGTTTTGGCACGCACGGTCACCGCGACATGGAAATCATTACATACATGTTGGGCGGTGAGCTTAGCCACCGCGACAGTTTGGGTGGTGGTTCAGCCATCAAGCCCAATCAGATTCAGCGTATGAGTGCAGGCACCGGTATTCGACATTCAGAAATGAATGCGCACAAAACCGATGTGGCTCACTTGCTGCAAATCTGGATTGAGCCTGCCGTGAATGGCGTGGAGCCTGGTTACAAGGACCACGATCTGGATGTAGCCACAATCACCGGTCAGCTTGGCTTGATTGTGACAGGCGACAGGGCCGAGGCTGATGCGAAAAAAATCGCCTTCATTCACCAGGACGCAAAAATGTACGCAGGCCGCTTGAGCAATCAAAGCGTACACCGTGAGTTGGACCCTGCACGCAAAGGCTATTTACATGTGGCCAAGGGTTCGCTGAGCGTGGGCAATGTATTGCTGCAAACCGGAGATGCTCTGTTGATTGCCGGTGAGCGGGAACTGAATTTTGATGTGAGCGAACAGGCCGAGGTACTTTTCTTCGACTTGCCCGCTTGATTGTTAAAACAACGAGGGAGTAAAAAATGACACAAGTAGCAATTGTTTATCACAGTGGTTATGGTCATACAGCCAAAGTGGCGCAGGCTGTTGAACAAGGTGCAGCAGGCGTGGGGGGTGTACAAACCCACCTCATTTCAGTCAATGACGTGAATGACGCCACTTGGGACGTACTGGCCAAGGCTGATGCCATCATTTTCGGCTCACCCACCTACATGGGCGGTGCCTCGGCGGACTTCAAAAAGTTTGCGGATGCATCCAGCAAGGTGTGGTTCAGCCAAGGCTGGAAGAACAAGGTGGCGGGCGGCTTTACCAATTCGCTTTCCATGAGTGGCGACAAGTTGAGCACGCTTCAGTATTTCGTAACCTACGCCATGCAACACGGCATGATCTGGGTGGGCAGTGCCACCCCGGGTGCCCAAAAGCCAGGTGATGTGAATGAACTGAACCGCGTGGGTTCTTGGGTGGGTGTGATGACTCAATCGGACAATGCCCCGGCGGATGTTACGCCGCCTGCCTCCGACCTGGAAACTGCGAAAGTGTATGGGGCAAGGGTGGCTGAGTTTGCAAAGAAGTTGGCTGCCTAAGTCATACGCAGTTAATCACGGGTGGCTCGAGCGAGTTACCCGGTTTGTATTCGGTCAATAAATACACTTAACTAACCTCCGATTTATCAGGAGGTTTTTTTATGCGTTGTATTTTGTGGCGTGTTGTCCTTTGCTGCCAACTGATTGGAATGAGCTTGGGGACTGCCAATGCCGATATTGCGTTGACTGTCGAAGATATTCTCACCGATCAGGGTAGATACCGTCTTGAGTTGTCGGGTACCTACTCGAACAGTGATCAAACCGGCTTATTCGCGGGAGAGCCACTGCTACTCCAGACAGGACCAACCTCGTTCGTTTTGATTCCTACTCAAATTGGTCAGGTTCAAAATAACGCGGATACTCTGGTTGGCTCTCTGGGTCTGCGTTATGGACTAAGCGCTCGCACGGAGGTTACCTCGCGTGTCTCATATTTGTTCACTGAAAGTCGTCAAATGAGTGGGATGGGATTCAACTCCCAGTCAGACGCCTATGTTGCTGACGCTTGGCTTGGGGTGTCCCACCAATTCAAGGCCGATGATGCAACTCCAGCCATCCTTGGATTTGGCGAGCTGGCGTTGTATGAAAATCGCGGTTCAGATTCAAGTAATTTGAAATCTACCTTGATTGGCTTAACTGCCTACAAGGCAATTGATCCTGTCGTATTGGCAATTACCACAGCCTATAGAGCAAGTGCTTCTCGAGATGAGAATGGCGCTAACGTAAAACCAGGCGCTATCTGGACCCTATCGCCAACTGTAATTTTTGCTGCCAATGATCGTGTGTCGCTCAGCACAGGGTTCCAATGGACAGCACGATTAGCCGATTCAGTGAATGGTCAATCCCAATTTGCTCGGCGGACTCAAACAAGTTTGGTCTTGGGGGCCGGCTACGGCTTGCAAGAAGGGTCATCAATCAATCTTTCCTTAAAAACGAATACTTCAGGTGGGCAGGGTGCAGACCTGAGGTTAAGTTGGCTGCAAACTTTGTAGTTTTCGGCGACATATCTAACAGCACCCATAATTATTTTCAGGAAGAATATGAATAAGCTGAGTAAAAGTCTTATCGCAACACTTTTGGTGGGAGGCGCTGTAAACCCAGTGTTTGCAGAGCAGAAGCAAGCAACTGAATCGCAGGTTTTTGAAGCAGTGGATTATGAGGCTCTGTTTGCGTCAGAGTCCAATGCTGTTGAAGTTGCAGCTTTGAGCACAGAAGAAATGAAGGAAACCGAGGGTTCATTTCTTTGGTTTTTACCTGTGATTGGCTACACAGCACTCGGCGCAGGGTCTGGCGCTGTGTATAGCTACGCTCGAAATGACGGAAATGTTGATTGGCGTGATGTTGGAGCTGGCGCCACTGGTGGATTTTATGCTTCCCCCGTTGGTCGCGTAGTCGGAGGAATGGGCTACGGTGCAGGTTATTTGATTGGAGCCGCAGGCGCAGAGTCATGGTATTCGAATTCATTCAATAGTTATTCTGGCTATGGTGCGATGTACTCTCCATCTGGGGCTGGCTATGGTGGATCTGGTGTAGGGTATATGCCTTACTGATTTCAAATAGTGTAAAAATTCCCTTATCTCAATCTATAACAGGCTGAGATAAGGATAAATCAATAGGAAAATATGACTAATCTGTGCGATCTATTTGATGTTCTAGCAATAATTACTTTGATTTTTGCATCTAGCAGAATCGTGGATTATTCAATCGAAAGTTCGAATTTTTTAACGTCGTATATATCAATATTTTCACTTTGTTTTTTGATTTTTGGATTAAGTCAAATATTTTGTGAGAAAAAAATTCTGATCGATTTAATAGTTGATTCAATTTTTGTATCTGCATTTTACTTTGTGGGTTTTTATATTCTAAAAAAAATATTATCGTGGGTTTCAGGTCGATACTCATGAGATATTTTTAGATGGGGATTCTAAGTGCATTGATTAAATAATTTAGTTGGTGTTTTTATTGGTTTGGGTTTATTAAAATTTGACGGTTGTCATTGTTCATGTGCCAAAAATTGATTGTAAAGTGTGTTCTATAAAAAATATTTGAGCATATCCATATTAAGTGTAAAGTAATACTATCAATTTCTTGGTGAGGTTTTAAAATTCTTCGCCAGTAACGCAATAGATTTAAAGTTTTTATTAAAATAGTAGCTTGGAAAGTCTAATTATTCTTTTAGCGGTGTTCTTGAAAGATAAGTTCTTGTTCGCTAGTTGGAGTTTGGTTAAATTATTTTCGTCGATTATGATTTCTGTGGTCACGGTTTTCTTTTTATGGAAGGTCTTGTTTGATGAAAATACGAATTTAGTAAAGTTGTCTATTTCATCGATTATACTAGGAATTGTTTGTGCCTGTTTTGTGGCAGCGATTGCTCTCTACGAACGTAAACGAAACGGAAAAAAATAAACAGAAATCTCACTCTATTAGAGTTTTTGATTTCGAGCCCGGGAATCTATTGATTACGCACTATATTTTTGATCTATTATTTATGAGCATTTTTAAGCTGCATGCCATTTTTGTTCTGGTTGTTTTTATGATGTTTTCAGAACATATTTCAGCTCAACCTACTTACTTGACCCCGTCGTCTGTTGTGAATCTGCAATTGAAAAATTGGAAGTCAATTCGTGATGAAGGAATAGTCAAGCAAAACCTTGATTTTTCATGCGGGGCGGCTGGGCTTGCTACTATCCTGAATCAGTTTTACGGGCAGTCAATTTCTGAGCAGGAGTTGTTAAAAGCATTGGATAAAGGCGATACCAGAGCAAGCTTTGCTGATATGCAGCGCACATTGCCCAGTTTTGGGTTTAAAGCACAAGGTTTCGCTGCAACCTATGACCAGTTGCTCAACCTCAAAGCCCCTGTGCTTGTGTACTTAAAACACAGGACTACCGAGCATTTCTCTGTTCTTAAGGGGATTGGTCGAAATACCGTGCATTTGGCAGACCCATCGCTAGGACATGTCACTTTGAGTAAATCTCAATTTTTGGATATGTGGAACAATCATGAATCAGATATTGAAGATAATCTTCGGGGGCGTTTCTTGGCGGTTTTGCCGGTTAACTACTCAAACATAAAGGGCCGTCACGATTATTTCAATCGAAGTCCAGCAAGGAAGTCGAATGCTGCTATACAGCAGCTAGCCCACCCCTTGTTCTAGTCCGTGGATTCGTCATTCTCAATAGTTTGCCAGCCACATGGTAGTAAAATGTCAGAATGACGAATACATCCCACTCGCTCCCTGCCACGTTTGTTCACCTGCGCATGCACACCGAATTTTCGGTGCTCGACGGTATGGTGCGCGTGGGCGAGGCTGTTAAAGCCGCCGCTGGGTGCGGCATGCCCGCGCTGGCCATCTCCGATCTGTCCAACCTGTTTGGTTTGATCAAGTTTTATGGCAAGGCTCGGGGTGCGGGACTTAAACCAATCGCGGCTTGCGATGTGTGGATTGAAAGCGATCGCGATGAAGAACAGCCCGCCCGCGTGCTGTTGCTGGTGCAAAACCACAAAGGCTATTTGCAGCTTTGCGAGCTTCTAAGCCGTGCCTTCTTGCGCAATCAGAAACGCGGAAAAGCCACGCTGAAGTTTGAATGGTTTGATGAGGTAGGTTGTGATGGCCTGATCGCCGTCTCCGGGTTTGCCAATTCCGATGTCGGCCAGTTTTTGCTGGGCGGCAATATGGCCCGCGCAGAAAGTTCAGCCCGCAAATTCCTGAAGTATTTTGAAGGCCGGTATTACATCGAGCTGCAACGTGATGGGTCTAGCCAAGCCGAGAATCTGGTGAACCTGAGTTGCCAGTTGGCGGCCAAGTTGCAGCTGCCTGTGGTGGCCACGCATCCAATTCAGTTTTTGAAGCCTGAAGACTTCCGTGCGCATGAAGCGCGGGTGTGTATTGCACAGGGCGAAATTTTGTCGAACCCGCGCAGGCCACGTCGTTTTACCGAGCAGCAGTATTTCAAAACTGCGCAGGAAATGGCAGAACTGTTTGCCGACATTCCCAGCGCCATCCGCAACAGTATTCGAATTGCCCAGCGTTGTAATTTAACGCTTGAATTGGGCAAGCCCAAGTTGCCCGCATTCCCCACACCCGATGGCATGACGCTTGACGACTACTTGGTGCATTTGTCCAAGGAGGGTTTGGAGAAGCGTTTGGCACACTTGTTCCCGAACATTGAGGAACGGGAAAAGATGCGCCCGGAATACGAAGCGCGTTTGAAAATTGAATGCGACACCATTATCGGTATGGGCTTTCCCGGTTACTTCCTGATTGTTCAAGACTTCATTAACTGGGGCAAAAAAAATGGCGTGCCTGTGGGCCCAGGGCGGGGGTCTGGTGCAGGCTCGCTGGTGGCGTATGCCCTAGGCATTACCGACCTTGACCCTCTGCGGTACGACTTGCTGTTCGAGCGTTTCCTGAACCCCGAGCGGGTTTCCATGCCTGACTTCGACATCGACTTTTGCCAGGACAACCGCGACCGCGTCATCGATTACGTGAAGCAAAACTACGGGCGCGATGCGGTTAGCCAAATCGCAACCTTCGGTACCTTGGGTGCGAAAGCGGTCATTCGCGATGCGGGCCGTGTGCTCGACATGCCCTATATGTATTGCGACGGCCTGTCCAAGTTGATTCCGCAAACGCCCACGGACCCGTGGGACCTTGAACGCGCGTTGAATGAAGAGCCCACGTTCAAGGAGCGGGTGGAAAACGAAGACGAGGCCAAGGAAATCATCGCAGTGGCGCGGCCTTTGGAGGGACTGACCCGCAACGTGGGTATGCACGCGGGCGGCGTGTTGATCGCACCGGGGAAGTTGACTGATTTTTGTCCCTTGTATTGTGCTGACGGTTCAACCGATTCTGTGGTGTCGCAATACGACAAAGACGACGTGGAAGCCGTGGGCTTGGTGAAGTTTGACTTCTTGGGCCTGCGCAACCTGACCATTCTGGATTGGGCAGTGCGTTGGGTGCGGGAAAACTACGAAGACCAGCGCGACTTCCGCTTGGAAGATTTGCCGCTGGACGACCCGGCGGTGTACCAGTTGTTTTCAGAGGGCAACACGACTGCAGTGTTCCAGTCTGAATCGCGTTCCGCGAAAGACCTTGAAAAGAAGCTCAAGCCGGACAACTTCGAAGACATCATTGCCTTGATGGCGCTGAACCGTCCTGGCCCTTTGGGCTCCGGCATGGTGGACGACTTCATTGCCCGTAAAAAGGAAACCTCCAAAACCGGCAAAGGGCGCGCGGAGTGGTACTTTCACCCCAAGCTCGAAGGCATCCTGAAAAGCACCTACGGTGTGATTGTTTACCAAGAACAGGTGATGTTGGTTGCCCAGATTCTGGCCGGCTACAGCTTGGGCGGCGCTGACCTGTTGCGCCGAGCCATGGGTAAAAAGAAGCCTGAGGAAATGGCCAAGCAGCGTGAAATTTTCACGACTGGCGCCACCGAGCGTGGTGTGGACCCAGCCGTGGCCAAGCAGCTTTTCGACTTGATGGAAAAGTTTGCAGAATACGGTTTCAACAAATCGCACTCGGCTGCTTATGCGCTAATTGCATACCATACCGCCTGGTTGAAGGCGCATTACCCGGCTGAATTCATGGCTGCGTCCATGAGTTCAGACATGGATGACACTGACAAGGTCAAGGTATTTGTCGAAGATGCCATGGCCATGTGTCAGGTGCCGGGCAAGAAAGCCGGCACCATGGTCACGATGCTGGGTCCGGACGTAAACCAGTCCAATTTCCGCTTCACCGCTGTGCGCATTGATGGTGAAAAGCGTGCAAGCGCTATTCGCTACGGTTTGGGTGCTGTAAAAGGAACGGGTCAGGCTGCATGTGAGGCAATCGTTGCCGAGCGCAACGCCAATGGTCCGTTCACCAGTCTCTTCGATTTCGTGAAGCGTGTAGACAGCAAACAGATCAACCGGCGGGTGATTGAGGCACTGATTCGCGCAGGTGCTTTTGATTCTCTGAACCCTGACCGTGCCAAGTTGCTGGCCAGTTCAGGGCAGGCCATGGAATGGGCTGCCCAACAAGCCGCCACCGCTGCACAGGTGAGTTTGTTTGGGGAAGACCTGGGAGGCGATGCTCCACCGGAATTTGTGGATGTGCCCACCTGGAGCGAACGTGAAAAGCTGCAGCAGGAAAAAGCGGCCTTGGGTTATTACTTCAGCGGGCATTTGTTCAAGGCCGATGAAGACAAAGTGCGCCAGTTCGTCAAACTGAAGTTGAAAGACCTGTCGCCTGGCCGGGATTTGGTGTGGATGGCGGGTGTAATCGCATCGCTGCGCACCATGATGACCAAGCGCGGGAAAATGGCGGTTGTGTTGCTCGACGATTCTACCGCGCAAGTTGAATTGTCTATTTTCAATGAGCAGTTTGAAGCCAACCGCAACCTGCTCAAAGAAGATTCGCTACTTGTGCTGCAAGGCAAGGTTTCTGAAGATTCTTACACCGGGGGCTTGCGAATTTCTGCCGAGAACCTGTATTCACTGGCCAGTGCCCGGGCCCACTTTGTCAGCCGCTTGAGGCTGAGCATGAACGGGCAATCGGATGCTGAAAAGCTGCGCGCCATGCTGGAGCCTTTCCGCGATCCCGTGCAGGGTTGTTTGGTCGAAATTGACTATCACAATGGGCAGGCTGCCTGCGTGGCGCAACTGAGCAGCGACTGGAAGGTGCGCCCGGAGGAAGACCTGCTGATTGAAATGCAAGGTTGGCTGGGTGAGGGCAATGCCAAGTGGGTGTTTGGCTAATTGATCAGCCAGTTTGGCGGAAACTATGGCGCTGTCGCCAACTCGTCGGGGTTGCCTGATTCCTCACAGAAAACCGCTTCATCCCTTTTTGAATTCATTCTTGCTCACCTCGCTCGGCAAAACACATGGCCGAGTCTCGGTGTTGGCTAATCGCCAAACGCAGCGAATGAATCCAAACGGGGCGGTTTTCTTAGTCGGCCTTGCGAAATTCAGTTTCCAACTGTTACCAGTCTCGCTTGATCCAGTCCGAAACGGCTGGATTGCTCATTTTTCACGGTTTGCATGATGTTTTTCATCCAAGCCATCACCGCAAATAAGGGTAAATAAAGGGCGATCGCCCTCATCAGCCACTTCAGGTTAAAGCCTGCCGCACACAGCACCACATGCAGTGCATCACCAGATGCCCCTTTGAGCCACGTTCTTCGCATTCCGTGATCCGCTTTCAAGTGCCCGATCGTCGGTTCAATGGCCTGCCTGCGTCTCAGTCTCTTTCTGTCCGCTTTGATCATCGATTTGTATTTGCCTCGGTGGATGATTTCCACATCTGGATTTGCATAATCCACCCCACGGTAACCCAAATCCACGTACACCTGCTTGATCGGTGTGTTGTGCTCTTCGGTGAGAATCCTGGCTTGTTCTAGTTGTTCTGCCAGCGTGTGACCATCGAAAGGGTTGCCAGGAAATGTTCTCGCACCAACAATCAAACCCTTCTTGTGAGTCACTGCAAATCCGGCTTTAACTCCAAACTCATAGGGCTGTCTTGCTTTGCCCTTTCCAATGCACTCTACTTCAGGGGCATGTAAAGCGTACAGCTTGTTCTTGTCTTTCGGTTTCTGATCAACAAGGCGCTGCGCTCGTTCAAGCAACGTTTTCATTCTTTCCAGTGCCGCTGAGCTTTCCAGATTCAGGACTTTGAGCTTGCGCTGTATTTCCCGAATCACAATGCCCACAACGGTTCGCTGACGTTTCAATGTTCGTCTCAGACGTCTGAACTGCTTGGCATGGGCATAACCGGCTGCTTTGCGTTTCAGTTGTTTGCCTTCCATGGCAAAGGTCTGCTTGAATTTGATTCCAACGTGTTTGGCGTTCTTGATCAATTGGTACCGGGCGATTTCCAACAGTCTGCTGTCAGTCGGATAGGCCACTGCCTTCTCAACCACAGTGCTGTCGACAATGACTCGTTCAAACTCGCTTGGGCGAATGGCTTTCATCTTCACCGCTGCATCAATGGTCGCCTTGAGCAACTCTTCAACACCAGCCTCTCCAAGCATTTGGCGAAACCGCGTGATCTGGGCCGGATCACACGGAAACTTGGTCTGGTAATACTCCATACCACTGAAATACTGCCACTGCACATTCTCGGTCCAGCGCACCACCAACTCTCGGTCACTCACATCATAGGCGTGCTTCAAATACAGCAATGACACCATCAACCGGATTGGCAATCGAGGACGTCCGGCGTTGCTCACCCCCGCACCTGCTATCTGTAGATTCTGGCCAAACATGTCGTCTGTGAAAAACTGACGACCTTTACGGTCACGATGTTCAAACACCGGCCTCAAAGACTCTTCCAACCCATCCCAGGGCATCTTCTGCGACAACACCGCCAACGGGTGACGAAGGTCAATCATCTGATCCAAACGGGAGCGGAAAAAATCGTCTGTGGCCATCAAAAAATGGGATCAAAATCCCTCAGGTTTCTAATACCCATATTTTACTTTCTGGGGGATTCGCAACCCACTCAGACATGCAAAACACCAGAAGTCATGCGGGTTTCGAACATTTTGCAAGGCCGACT
>VFQO010001036.1_pt1 | contig 24058 bp, 20 predicted proteins | sample 3512331 | NCBI WGS metagenome assembly VFQO01 (sample SAMN10412371, study PRJNA504923) | tailings metagenome | isolation source: Replicate 3 from Balatoc abandoned mine | place: Philippines: Itogon, Benguet | collected 2017-08-28 | reverse complement strand
AGGACCGGTCCGACAAAGGCGAATTCGACCAGCGTCACACCCTTGCTGTCGCCGCGGAGGCGGCGCAGCAGGGCAGGAAGGTGGGCACGCCGGATCATCACGAGGTCAGCCTCAGCGCGGCGATCTTCTGCGCGATTTCCTGGAAGCGCGCATTGAGGGTCGCGTTGTCATTCGCCTGGAAGGCACGGCCGGGCGAAGCGCAGGTCTGGAGATTGCTGGTCAGTGCGGTCCCGAAAGCGACCACCCAGACCGTGATGTTCTCCTGCTGCGCGGCGCGGCAGATCGCCTGGAGACGCGAGGCACGGCGGTTGAATTCGCGCGTGCTGTTACCGTCACCGGTGATGCGGCGGTCGGTGACTTCCACCCCGTGGGTCGAGTAGTTATTGATCGAGTTGACCTGCTCACCATCGGTCATGAACACTATGTGGCGCGCGATCGGATCGCCGTTGGGTGCCGTTGCATTCTCGGCCGCGAAGAGCCCGCGTGGGGAGATGAAGCGCGCCCCCCAGAGCATCCCGATGTCGTGATAGGTGTTGCCCGATGCGGACAGCGAGTCGACATAGGATTGCAGGTCGCTGCGGGCGATTGTCGAGAGCTTGCGTGCGGCCCGCGGGCAAGTCCAGCCGCCCCGGCTGAGATTGCCGGTGGAGACGACTTCCGCGTCGCTCGGCCGCCGCCAAACGGCGTTCTGCAAGGCGGGCTTCCAACGCTGCGCATCGTTCGCAGGCACCAGATTGATGTTGAGGTCGTGGGCACCGGACGGGATCGGGCTGTAATTGTCGGTGAGCACGGTTTCCGGCTCCTCGATGCAACCGGACCAGGTGACCGAGGTCATGCTGCCGTTGCTGCCGATCGGCATGCTGACGGTGTTACCGGAATACACGGTCGAAAAGTTCACTGTTTCCCAGCCGGCCGGGCTGCGTGCGGGATTGGTCACGCCGCAGGGGCTGGCGGTGCCGGTCTGGACTTCGCAGTAGACCCACTCGCGGAACTGCGGTGTGACGTCAGTAGCTGTCAGGGTGCGCGTCTTGCGGACACGGGCACTACATCCGGCAAGATTATTGTTGCTGCCGTTCCAAGGCCACTGGTTGAGCACGAAGCTGGTCGGGCCGATCACCTCCCATCTTTGTGTCTGGCCATTTACGGTCACCGTGTAGGTGTTGGGGTAACTTGTGCAAACGTTGCGGGCGGTTGTCCCTGCGGAGCCGTCGGTGCGGAAGCGGTAATTGTCGATGTTCGTCGTGTTAAAGTTCGAAGTTGAACGAGGAAGGAATTCGGTTGCGTCTGAAAGAAGGACAGTGTCGCCGACGTCGTTGTTCGGAAATGCAGCCTGGTTGTAGCGCGCTACACGCGACTGGTAGCGGTGGTTATTCGCAAGATGCGCCCGGGGGATCGAGAAGCCGACATTGACTTGCTGCGAGTAGGGCACCACCCCGTAACGCACCTGCGCTGCGGGCGAGGTTGCCGCCTGCACGGTGTCGTAGAAGCTCATCACCGCCGAACGCAGCGCCACTATCTTCGAGCCCGGGCCAGAGTTACAGCCGCTGGTGGAGGGGCAATCGGCCATCGAGCCGGTGACGTCGAGCACGAACATGATGTCGGTGTTCGAGATGTTCACTTCTGCGCTGCACGATACCGACAGCGGGAACGAGGTGTAGCCGAAGGCGCCCATGATGGTCGAGGGCAGGGTGCCCGACGCGGTGCCGTTCACAACGCCGTCGCCGTCAGAGGTGTAGTTGCGCACCCTGTTGGTGACGCCAAAAATGCCGTCGTTGAAGTTCTGGTCGAAAAAGTTGAGGCCGATCGTCCGGTGCTCGGTCGTGAAGGAGGTTGTCGTCATCGCCCGGCGCGCGGCAAGCGCGCCGGCGTCGCAGGCGGCCTGCATGCGGGCTGCCGCCATGTAGTAGCGGCTTGCGTCAATGCCGCCGCCGACCATCGCCATCAGTGGCAGCAATGCCGCCGCCGCAAGCGCGAGGGTATTGGCGGTTCTGTCGTGCAGCAGCCTGTGCAAAAACGACTTTCTGACCTGCATTTCACGCCCCATCGGATCGGTGCCCCTTGCTGATGCCCGGACAAAAAATCTGCGGACATTCCAGATGCAATCCTCGCCCTTAACGGCATCTGGTAAGCGGATTCCTGAAGACCGTGGTTAACAGGACCCTAATCAGCCTGCGGGGCTGTTTCCGTAGGATTTCGTCCCCCGACACGGCACTTCGCTTGCCAATCGCGCCGGTCGGCGGCTAGGCGCTCGAAGGTGACCGCGAACGCTCCCGATCCCCTGCCACCCGAGGCCGAGCTGGCTCTGGGCTGGAGCGGGCAAAAGGTTCGCGGGCCGTTAAGCATAGCTCTTCAGCTTGATCGCAGGCTGGCGCGGATTGTGGGCCGCACGCACGAGCCGGTGCTTGGCCAGATGCGCCTTGCCTGGTGGCGCGAGGCGCTCGGCAAGCCCGTGGCTGAAAGACCGCGGGGGGACGCGGTGCTCGATGGCATCGGCATGCACTGGCAGGGCCGCGAGGCGGCGCTGGTGGACATGATCGATGGCTGGGAGGTGCTGGTCACAGCCGAAGCACTCGGCGCGGAGCACGCCACGGCCTTTGGCAAGGGGCGAGGGGCGTTCTTCGCCGCGCTGGCTCCCGACGGGGAAGCTGGGGGCCGTCTCGGTCCGGCAGGCATGCGCTGGGCGCTGGCGGATGCGGCTGCCGGGGTGTCCGATCCGGCCGAACGCGCGGTGTTGGTCGCGGCCGGACTTGCGGCAGGCGACCCGCCCGGCCGCATCGCTGCCAGTCTGCGCGGGCTGGCCGTGCTCGATCTGCTGGCGATGCGATCGCTGAAGCGCGGTGGCCGCCCGCTGATGGAAGGACGCGGCGCGCCGCTTGCGGTATTGCGGGGTGCCATCTTTGGCCGCTGATTACGTGTATCTACGTCACTGAGGTGGCTGCAAAAAGGGGGGGCAGATCCTTGCGACAGGCCGCGCTGGGAGTGCTGGGGGACTGGTCCTTGCCGGGGTGGGCGTGTTTTGGTGGCAGGGCCGCGCCGCGATCGAGCGGGGTGCGCCGCCACCCGCCGCGGCGCCTGCGGTGCCCGACCCGATGCAGCTCCCGCTCGCCGATCCGGGCAGCCAGAAGGGCCCGGCACCGCCCGAGATGAGCGAACTTGGTAAGGAAGAGCAGCGCTTCTTCCGCTATGCCCGCAACCGCGACCGCGTCATCACCCGTGACGAGATGCTCTCGACCCGCACCGATGGTTTCCGCGATCTCGACAAGGACGGGAACAATCTTTTGACCTTCGAGGAATGGGCGGTAACCACGGTGAACCGCTTTGCCGGAGCCGACAAGGACGGTGACGGCAGGCTCACCCCGCGCGAATTCGCGACCACCGCTCCCAAGCCAGCCCCGAAGAAGAAGCCCGCCTGCAAATGCTGAGGGGTCAGGCCGGCACGACCTCCCGGTTGGCGGTGATCCAGCGCGCCAGATCCTCCTTGGCGCGAGAGGTATAGGCCTCCTTGCGGACCTTCTTGCCGACTTCGTGGAGCGGCGGGAACAGGCCGAAATTGACGTTCATGGGCTGGAATGTCTCGGCCTCGGCATCGCCGGTGATGTGGCTGAGCAGCGCCCCCAGCGCCGTCGTCGCCGGCAGCGGTTGCCACGCGCGGCCCGCCAGTTCCGCTGCGGCCATCAGCCCTGCGACAAGACCGATCGCCGCGCTTTCGACGTAGCCTTCGCAGCCCGTCACCTGTCCGGCAAAGCGGATATGCGGCGCGGCCTTCAATCGCAGCTGGCGGTCAAGCACTTGCGGAGAATTGAGGAAGGTGTTGCGATGCAGCCCGCCCAGCCGCGCAAACTCGGCATTCTCCAGCCCCGGAATGGTCCGGAACAGCTCGATCTGGGCAGCATATTTCAGCTTGGTCTGGAAGCCGACCATGTTCCACAGCGTGCCAAGCTTGTTGTCCTGACGCAGCTGCACCACGGCATAGGGCCAGCGCCCTTGCGGGAATTCGGGTGTCACGTCGAAAGGATTGTCGAGCCCCACGCCCTTCATCGGGCCATAGCGCAGCGTTTCGACGCCGCGTTCGGCCATCACCTCGATCGGCATGCAGCCATCGAAGTAAGGCGTGTCCTTTTCCCACTGCTTGAACTCGGTCTTCTCGCCTTCCATCAACCCGCGGTGGAACGCGAGGTATTGCTCCTTCGTCATCGGGCAATTGATGTAATCGCCGCCCTCGTTGGACGCCTCGGTGCGCTTGTTCCAGCGCGACTGGATCCAGACCTTGGACATGTCGATGGAATCGCGGTGAACGATGGGTGCGATGGCATCGAAGAAGGCGAGGCGTTCGCTGCCCGTAGCGCGCACGATACTGGCAGCCAGCGTCTCGGCGGTCAGCGGCCCGGTGGCGACGATGGTAAGGCCGGCTGCGGGCAATTCGTCCACCCGCTCGCGCATGATGGTGACATTCGGGTGCTGGACAAGCGCCTTCTCGACCTCGGCGGAGAACACATCACGGTCCACCGCCATGGCGCTGCCGGCCGGAACGCGTGCCGTATGCCCGGCACGCATCACGAGACTATCAAGCTGCCGCATTTCGTGATGCAGCAGGCCGACGGCATTCTTGGTATCGTCGTCCGAACGGAAGGAATTGGAGCAGACCAGTTCGGCAAGCCCATCGGTCTGGTGCGCCGGGGTCATCTCGCCGCTGCCGCGCATTTCCGATAAGCGCACACGCGCCCCGGCCTGCGCAAGCTGCCAGGCCGCCTCGCTCCCGGCGAGGCCGCCGCCGATTATGTGCACATCGTGGGAAGTCGCATGGCTGGTCATGGCGGGGCAGGTAATTGCGTGATAGCTCCGCGGCAAGCCCCAAGGGGCTGTACAAGGGATGGGCAGGGATGGCGAAGCAGGCGTTGATCGAACAGAGGCCGTGGCTGCTGGCGAGTATTGCCGCAGCGACGCTTTTTTATTTCCTCAGCGACAATCCCATTTTCGAAGGCACGTGGGGCCTGCTTGCCAAGGGTGCTTCGGTGGGCCTGCTGTCAGTCTATGCGGCGGTGCGCGTGCCGCCGGGCAAGCATCGTCCCGACGGGTTTCTGCTGGTGGCGGTGCTGGCGCTGGCGGCTTGCGGCGATGTGGCGATCGAGCTCGATTTCCTTACCGGCGGCGCGTTCTTCGCAGCGGCGCATGTGGTGGCGGTAGTCCTCTATCTGAGGAACCGCCACGCACGCCCGTCACCGGTGCAGAAGCTGACCGGTGCAGCCTTGCTGATCGGAACGCCGCTGGTCAGCTGGCTGCTGAGCGGACAGGCGCAGATCGCGGTCTATGCCGCCTTCCTCGGCGCGATGGCTTCGGCGGCGTGGATGAGCCACTATCCGCGCTACCGCGTCGGCACCGGGGCGGTGCTGTTCGTGCTGAGCGACTGGCTGATCTTCGCGCGGCAGGGCCCTATCGACCTTGAGCCAGCCAACACGATCCTGATCTGGCCGCTCTACTATGCGGCGCAGATCATGATCGCGACCGGGATCGTCCAGTGCCTGCGGGGAGAGCAGCCCGTCAGGTGACGGGCGGCTCGCCCTCGCTGCCCATTTCCGCCGCGATGGCTTCCTCGGCCGGGTTCTCCGGCTCGGTCGTGTCGTCGATCAGCGCCGCGCCGACGATATGTTCGCCCTTGGCGACATCGAAGATGCGCACGCCCGACGAGCCGCGCCCGCTGATCGAGAAGCCCTTGTGCTCCTCGAACCCGCCCGGGGTCAGGTGGCGGAAATCGATCCCGAGGCGGATCAGCTTGGCCTGATCGGTCACCAGCATCAGCTGCGAGCCGTGCTTCACCGGGAAGCTCGCGACCACCGGGCCGTTGCGTTCCGGATTGCTTTCGGGCGTGCCGATATTGGTGATGCCTTGCCCGCCGCGCGCGGTCTTGCGGTATTCGAAGGCGGACGAGATCTTGCCATAGCCATTGGCGGTGATGGTGAGGATGAATTCCTCGCCCGCCGCCATTGCCTCGACCTGCTCGGCCGGCAGTGCGGGCTGCGCCCCGTTGTTCTTCCACGCCGCGGCGCGCAAATAGGCCTCGCGCGTTTCCATGTCGGCGGTGAGCGGATCGACCACCGCCATGGAGACGACCTTGCCGCCCTTCTTGAGGCTCATGCCGCGCACGCCGATGCCGGTGCGGCTCTTGGTCTCGCGCGCGTCGGTGGCGGCGAAGCGGATCGCCTTGCCGCTGTCTGAGGCGAGGAAGATCTCCTGCTCCTCGGTCAGCAGCTGCACCCCGATCAGCCGGTCCCCCGATCCCTCGACGAAGCCCATCGCATATTTGCCCGCGGTCGGTATGTTGGCAAAGGCGTCCATCGAATTGCGGCGGACCATGCCCTGTTCGGTTGCGAAGACGATGTTGAGATTGGCCCAGGTCGCCTCGTCCTCGGGCAGGGGGAGGACGTTGGTGACGCGCTCCTCGTCGCCCAGCGGCAGCAGGTTGACCATCGGGCGGCCCTTGGTCTGGGGGCCGCCTTCGGGCAGCTTCCACACCTTCATGCGGTAGACGCGCCCGGTGTTGGTAAAGAACAGCACGGGGTTGTGGGTGCTGGTGACGAACAGTTCGACCACAGCATCCTCGTCCTTGGTCGCCATGCCCGAACGGCCCTTGCCGCCGCGGGCCTGCGCGCGGAAGGCATCGAGCGGGGTGCGCTTGATGTAGCCGCCGTGGGTGACGGTGACGACCATATCCTCGCGCTCGATCAGGTCCTCGTCCTCGAGGCCGTCCCACGCAGGGGCGATTTCAGAGAGGCGCGGGGTCGCGTAGGTGGCGCGGATCTCTTCGAGCTCGGTGCGCATCACACCGTAGAGTTTCACGCGGTCGGCAAGGATCGAGAGGAATTCCTCGATCGAAAGCGCCAGTTCCTTCAATTCGTCGCCGATCTCGTCGCGGCCCAGTGCGGTCAGGCGGTGGAGGCGCAGTTCGAGGATCGCCTTCACCTGCCGTTCGGACAGGCGATAGGTGCCGCTATCCTGTTCGGCATCGGGCTCGATAGCCTCGACCAGGCGGATATACTGCGCGATGTCGCCGATCGGCCATTCCTTGGCGAGCAGCTTGGCGCGCGCTTCGGCGGGGTTCCGCGCGCTGCGGATCATTGCCACGACTTCGTCGAGGTTCGACACCGCGACCACAAGGCCGAGCAAGAGGTGCGCCCGTTCGCGCGCCTTGTTCAGCTCGAACTTGGTGCGCCGTGTGATGACCTCCTCGCGGAAGGTGATGAAGCTCTGCACGATGTCGCGCAGGGTGAGCGTTTCCGGGCGGCCGCCGCGGATCGCCAGCATGTTGGCGGGGAAGCTCGACTGCGCGGGGGTGTGGCGCCAGATCTGGTTGAGCACCACTTCAGGCGTCGCATCGCGCTTGAGGTCGATCACCACGCGCACGCCCTCGCGCGAAGATTCGTCGCGGATGTCGCTGATGCCCTCTATGCGCTTGTCCTTGGCGGCCTCGGCGATCTTTTCTACGAGGTTCGACTTGCCGACTTGGTAGGGGATCGAGGTGAAGACGATGCTTTCGCGCCCCTCGCTCTTGGCGCCGCGGGTGCTCTCGATCTCGTGCCGGCAGCGCATGAGGATCGAGCCGCGCCCGGTGGTGTAGGCCATCCGCGCGCCGTGCGTGCCGAGGATCAGCGGGGCGGTGGGGAAATCGGGGCCGGGGATGTACTGGATCAGCTCTTCCGAGGTGATGTGCGGATTCTCGATGAAGGCGAGGCACCCGTCGATCACTTCGCCCAGATTGTGCGGCGGCACGTTGGTCGCCATGCCGACCGCGATCCCGCCCGCGCCGTTGACCAGCAGGTTGGGGAAGCGCGCCGGGAGCACGGTAGGCTCCTGCCTGCTGCCGTCATAGTTGTCGGTGAAATCGACCGTGTCCTTGTCGAGATCGTCGAGCAGCGAATTCGCCACCCGCGCCAGCCGCGCTTCGGTGTAACGCATGGAGGCCGGCGGGTCGGGGTCCATCGACCCGAAGTTGCCCTGACCATCGATCAGCGGCACGCGCATCGACCAGTCCTGCGTCATGCGCGCAAGGGCATCGTAGATCGCGCTGTCGCCGTGCGGGTGGTAGTTACCCATCACGTCGCCGACGATCTTGGCGCTCTTGCGATAGGGGCGCCCGGCGACAAAGCCGCCTTCCTGGCTGGCGAAAAGAATGCGGCGGTGCACCGGCTTCAAACCGTCGCGCACATCGGGCAGCGCGCGGCTGACGATCACGCTCATCGCGTAGTCGAGATAGCTCGACTTCATCTCGTCGACGATGTCGATGCGATCGAAGCCGCCCATCGGGGCTGCGGGGGAATCGAGAATGTCGCTGTCGTCGCTCAAGGTCGGGACCGTTTCTGCTTGCTATGTGCCGCGATGGGCGGGGCGGGCCATATCAGGGCCGGGGGGTTGCTTCCATTTAGGCACATGCCCGGGGTTTCGCCACTCTGACGGGGGAACACAGCGCGAACGCCGCGCTTTTTTCCACACTTGGAGCAGACTTCGGTCAGATGCCGACAGGCAAGTGCATTCAAAGCCCGTTCAGCACGGCGCGCCTAGCGGGAATTGCAAATCCCGTGCGAGCCGTTCAAAGGCTCAAGCGGAATTTGCCGCAGCCCGCGCCGGTCCCCGGCAAGGGCGCGCTTCTTGTGGAGGATGCAGTGACCAATATCTCTTCGCCCCGTCGTTCGCACGGCCTCGCCCGCCAGCTCGCTCTGGCCGTCGCGCTTGCCAGCGGCACCGCGATGCTGACCGTGCCGGGCTTTACCGATGCGGCCTATGCCCAGAAAAAGAAGAAGAAGGGTGAGGAAGAAGCGCCCAAGCAGGCTTATACTGAAGCCTTCGTGAAGGCCTATCAGCCGGTCGACACCGCGATCAAGGCGCCGGGCGCCGATATCAATGCGCTCAAGCCGCAGATCATGGCACTTGTGCCGCTGGCTGCCACCCCGGACGACAAGCTGGCGCTGGGCGGCATGCTGTTCAACGCCGGTATCACCGGCAAGGACTATCCGTTGCAGCTTCAGGGTGCCGAAATGATGCTCGCCAGCGGCAAGGTGAAGCCCGAGGAAGAGGGGCGTTTCAACCTCGTCGCCTTTCAGCTCGCCAATGAATTGAAGCAGTTCGACAAGGCGCGGGGTTATCTGCAGCGCGCGATCGACCTCAACTACTCGGCGCCCAACACCACCACCTCGGACTTGCAGATGAACATGGCCGAGATCTATTTTTCGGAAGAGCGTTTCCCGGAAGGGCTCAAGTACCTTTCCGATGCAATCGCTGCGAAGAAGGCTGCCGGCCAGCCCGTCGACCAGAAGTGGTATCGCCGCGGGGTTTCGATCGCCTACACCCGCGAAATCGTGCCGCAGGTCTATGACTTCGTCCAGGGCTGGGTGAGCGATTACCCGACCGAGGAAAACTGGCGCGATGCAGTCAACCTGACCCGCAACCTCAACGATTTCGAAGGTCCGGTGCTGCTCGATCTGCTGCGCCTCGGCAAGAAGGTCGGCACGCTCAAGGAGAAGAACGACTACGTCTTCTACATCGAGTCCGCCGATCCGCGCCGTCTGCCTTCGGAAGTGAAGGGTGTTATCGAGGAAGCGAACGCTAAGGGCATCATTCCCCGCGGCAGCGACAGCTGGGTCGACGAGCAGTACAAGACCGTGAACGGCCTCGTGGTGCAGGACAAGGCGGCTCTGCCGACTCTGGAGCGTGACGCCAACGCCCCTGCCGCGCGGCTGCGCACCGTCATCGCAGCGGGCGATACGTTCCTGAGCTATGGCGAATACGCCAAGGCGGCCGGCTTCTACGAGCGCAGCCTGTCGATGCCCGAGGTTGATCGCAACCTCTCGCTGACCCGCCTCGGCATCGCGCAGATCGGCGCCGGCAACACGGCCGCCGCTCTTGAAACCCTCGCCAAGGTTGATGGCCTGCGTGCGCCGATCGCCCGTCTGTGGAGCGCCTACGCACAGCAGCAGGCTGGCGGCGCTGCGGCAGGCGCTGCGACCGGGATGTAATCATCCGCCCTTCGGGGCCGGAACAAGAGAGCGCCGGGCGGGCATCCGCACCGGCGCTCTTTTTTGTCAGGATGGGGTGCGGCAAATGCAAGGCGCAGGCCGCTTGCGGCGGCGCGAGTGCGCGCCTAAATGGCGGTGATGAACGACCTTGCCAGCACGCCGCAGCCCGCACCGTCCGAAGACCGGCCCGCCCGCCAGCGCAAGCCCGACTGGATCCGTGTGCGCGCACCGGTGAGCGAGGGCTATAACGAAACGCGCCGGCTGATGCGCGAATTGAACCTCCACACCGTGTGCGAGGAAGCAGCCTGCCCGAACATCGGCGAATGCTGGACCAAGAAGCACGCGACCGTGATGATCCTCGGCGATGTCTGCACCCGGGCCTGCGCGTTTTGCAACGTCAAGACCGGCATGCCCAAGGCGGTCGATCCCTTCGAGCCCGACAACACAGCTATCGCTGCGGCCAAGATGGGGCTTGAGCACATCGTCATCACTTCGGTCGACCGTGACGATCTGTCCGATGGCGGTGCGAGCCAGTTCGTCAAGGTAATCGAGGCGCTGCGCCGCACCACGCCCAATACCACGATCGAGATCCTCACCCCCGATTTCCGTGGCAAGATGCGCCGCGCGGTCGAAATGATCTGCGAGGCGGGGCCGGATGTTTACAACCACAATCTCGAGACCGTTCCGCGGCTCTACCCGACCATTCGCCCGGGCGCGCGCTACTATGCCTCGCTGCGCCTGCTGGAGGAGGTGAAGGCTCATAACCCGCTGATCTTCACCAAATCGGGCATCATGCTCGGGCTGGGCGAACAGCGCCTCGAAGTGCACCAGGTGATGGACGACATGCGCTCGGCCGAGGTCGATTTCATCACCATGGGGCAATATCTCCAGCCGACCCCCAAGCATGCCAAGGTGGAGGAGTTCGTCACACCCAAGGCTTTCGCTGCCTATGGCGCGATCGCGCGGGCCAAGGGCTTCCTTCAGGTCGCCTCTTCGCCGCTGACCCGTTCGAGTTATCACGCTGGTGATGATTTCGCGAAGATGCGCGCAGCCCGCGAGGAAAAGCTGGCCCGCTCGCAGGAGCGCGCGAAGGCGTAATGCCCGGCATTCGCGAAACCCGGCGCCTGCCTTACAGTGCAGAGCAGATGTTCGATCTGGTCGCGGACGTAGCCCGCTATGGCGAGTTTCTGCCTTGGGTGATCGCAACCCGCGTGCGTTCCAATTCCGAAACCGAGATGGTCGCGGACATGGTGGTCGGGTTCAAGGCGATCCGTGAGAGCTTCACCTCGCGCGTCAAGAAGGATCGCCCGCGCGAGATCGACGTGCATTATGTCGACGGGCCCCTGTCGGACCTCGACAATGTCTGGACCTTCCGGGCGGTGGATGATCACACCTGCGAGATCGACTTCCTCGTTGATTTCACCTTCAAGAACCGCCTGTTCGAGAAGATCGCCGGGCAATATTTCGACAAGGCCTTCCGTAAGATGGTCGAGGCTTTCGAGGCCCGCGCGGCACAGCTTTACGGCAGCAGCAATTCCAGCGCGCAGAGCGTTGCCTGACGGCGGATTTCGGCGCGGCCACCGGGGCCATCGCCACCTTCGAAGAACTTCAGTTCGCCTTCCGGCTCTCCGGTCGCGCCGCGCACCACACGGGCGAAGACCACCGTGCCCACCGGCTTGTGCACCGAGCCGCCGCCGGGGCCTGCCACGCCGCTGATCGCCACGGCCACATCCGCTCTGGAGCGGTCGAGCGCGCCCTTGGCCATCGCCCATGCACAGGCGATGGAGACCGCGCCGAAGGTTTCGATAATGTCGCTGGCAACCCCCAGCATCTCGCGCTTGGCTTCGTTCGAATAGGTCACGAAACCGCGCTCCAGCACCGCAGATGAGCCAGCGATCTCGGTGATCGCCCCCGCCACCAGCCCGCCGGTGCAGCTTTCCGCTGTCACGACCTTGCGGCCCAGCGCGGCATTTTCGGCGACCACGCGGGCAGCAAGGGCAGCAATGTCATCGGGCAGCAGGGAGAGCGTCATCGCCGTGTCACTCGCCCTTCGCGGCAACGGGGCAGACCGGGGGATTCTTGACGTCAGCAAGTTCCACGACGAAGGCGATCAGCCCGCCGATATTCTCGCTCGGCAGGGGGCTGAGCAGTTCCAGTCCGCGTTCGATCTTGCCGCAGCTGTCCGGTTTGATCTCGCCTGCGATCATCTGGCCGACCAGCGCATCGACGAAGGGCCGCAGCGCGTCGGCAGGCATGGCCGAGAGCATCGCCGCCATGTCCTGTCCCTTCCCGGCCTTGCCCGCGCCGCCCTGGTCCATGAAGGTTTTGAGGAAGCGGAAAGCGCCCGGCCATGCCTTGTTCTGTCCGTCGCGGAACTGGGCGATATAGGCATCGCCGCTGCGGGTCATGAAGCCGCTTTCGGCAAGGCGCGGACCGCAGGCGGTCTTCGCGGCATCGAAGGCGACGGGCATGACATACACGACCGCGTCGGAAAGATCGGCCGGGCTTACGCAGGCGTTCTGCTGCGCCTGTGCAGCCGTGGCCGAGGCAAGGGCGGCGAGGGCGAGGGCCGGAGCAATGACAGGGCGGTTCATGCGTTTTCTCCTCAAGCGATACGGGTGACAAGAACGATGGCCTGCGCGGCAATGCCTTCGCCGCGGCCGGTGAAACCGAGTTTTTCGGTGGTGGTGGCCTTGATGCTGACACAGCTTTCGGGCGTGCCCATGATCGTGGCAACCGATGTGCGCATGGCAGGACGATGCGGGCCGATCTTGGGGGCCTCGCAGATCAGCGTGAGATCCACATTGCCGATTTCATAACCGGCCTTACGGGCAAGCCCCACGGCATGCTCAAGAAAGCGGCACGAGCGTGCGCCGCGCCACTGCGGATCGCTGGGCGGGAAATGGGTGCCGATATCCCCTTCGCCGATCGCGCCGAGCACCGCATCGGTGATGGCATGCAGCGCCACATCGGCATCAGAGTGGCCCGAAAGGCCCTTGTCATGCGGCACGAGCACGCCGCACAGCCACAGCTCCTCGCCCGCTTCCAGCCGGTGGACATCATAGCCCTGACCGATGCGGAAGGCGGGGAGGGTGGGATCTTGCATGAAATCCTCGGCAAAGGTGATTTTCTTCAATCGCTCGTCCCCATCGACCAGCGCAACTGAACCATTGCTTGCCATCAACACCTGCGCATCGTCACCGGCGTCGGTCGGCCCGGCCCACGTGCGGTGCGCGGCGAGGATTTCGGGATAGCGGAAGGCCTGCGGAGTTTGGACCCGGCGCAGCGTCTCGCGCTCCGCCTTGCCGATCATGACGCCACCGTCACCCGCCACGGCAAGGCTGTCGACCACTGGCAGGACGGGGATTGCGCCGGCATGTTCGCCGAGGGTGACCAGCAGGCGGGCGATGACCGCACGGGGCAGATCGGGTCGAGCGGCATCGTGGATCAAGACGGCGGCAGGCGCGGTATCCGCGAGGGCCTCCAGCGCGGCGCGCACCGAATCCTGCCGGGTCGCGCCGCCATCGACGAAGCGCAGGTCTGCGATCCCCTCCAGCGCCGCGGCGGCGTGCGCGCGCGCATCGGCGGCGGTCACCACTACAAGCGGCGAGGCGCCTGCGTCCCGCAAGGCCTCGACCGAGTGCCGGATCAGCGCCTTGCCGCGCCAATCGCGGAACTGCTTGGGGGTATCGCCGCCCACCCGCAGGCCCTTGCCGGCTGCAACCACGATTGCCGCGAAAGGGGGGAGAGGAGAAGGGGCATTCATCGGGGCGTTCGCTTAGGCACTGGACGGGCTTTCGGCAATCCACTATGCGCCTGCCCAAATTTTAGGCAATCATTCCGTCCATGACCATGCTCCCCCCTCCGCCCCCGCTCAAGCCGATTGCCGTCGGCCCTGTCACCGTGGCCGAACCCGTGCTGCTCGCGCCGATGACCGGCGTGACCGACATGCCTTTCCGCACGCTGGTGCGCCGCTACGGTTCGGGGCTCAACGTGACCGAGATGGTGGCGAGCGAGGCGGCAATCCGCGAAACCCGCGTCAGCACGCAGAAGACAGCCTGGGACCGGATCGAGGAGCCGGTTTCGATGCAACTGGTCGGCTGCGATCCCGCCAGCATGGCCGAAGCGGCAAAGATCCAGGAAGGCAACGGCGCGGCGATCATCGACATCAACTTCGGTTGTCCGGTGCGCAAGGTCGTGGGCCAGCTCGCCGGCTCCGCGCTGATGCGCGAAGTGCCGCTGGCGGTCCGGCTGATGGAGGCGACGGTCAAGGCGGTGAAGGTGCCTGTCACCGTCAAGATGCGGATGGGCTGGTGTCACGACAGCCTCAACGCACCCGAACTCGCGCGCATGGCCGAGGATCTTGGCGTTAAGATGATCACGGTTCACGGCCGCACCCGCAACCAGATGTACAAGGGGCATGCCGACTGGGCTTTCGTCCGCAAGGTCAAGGAAGCGGTCAATATCCCTGTCATTGTCAACGGCGACATCTGCACCATCGACGATGCGGCCAAGGCGCTCGAACAATCGGGTGCTGACGGGCTGATGATCGGGCGCGGGGCCTATGGCAAGCCGTGGCTGCTCGGGCAGGTGATGCACTGGTGGCGCACGGGCGAGGCGCGCGCGACCCCGGGGATCGACGAGCAATATGCGCTGGTGGTCGAACATTACCGCCGGATGCTCGATCACTACGGGCGTGAAACCGGCGTGAAGATGGCGCGCAAACACCTCGGTTGGTACACGAAGGGGCTGCATGGTTCGGCCGAGTTCCGCAACCAGGTCAACTTCATCGACGATGCCGACAAGGTCCTTGCCGAGATCGAGCGGTTTTACGAACCTTTTCTGATGCAGCAGGCCGCCTGAGCGTGGCGACGGTTTCGGCAGAGCCGCAGGGCGGGGGGCGCCCCGATGCCCGTGCGCAGCTGTCCGGTCTGATCTTTGCAGTGGTGCTGATTGATGGCGATGGCATGATCGCCGAGGTCAACCACGCCGCCGAGGACCTTTTGGGGACCAGCGCCGTGCGGCTTGTCGGTACGCGCCTGACCGACCGTATCGGTCCGCTCGATCCGCGGGTCGAGGCGCGGCTCATGGCGGGTGACGAGGCGCTTGTCGCGCGCGATCTGGCAATCCGCACCGGCGCACAGGAAGCCCGCGTCAATCTCACCGCATCGCCGCTTGGGGGATATCCGGGCTGGCGCGTGGTGACGCTGTCGCAGATCGGACATGACGATACGGCCAACCCGGCCGGGGGAGAGGTGATGCTGGGCGCTCCGGCTGTGCTCGCGCACGAGATCAAGAACCCGCTCGCCGCGATCCGCGGGGCGGGGCAATTGGCAGCGCGCAAACTGCCGCTCGCCGACAAGAAGCTGGCGCGCATGATCACCGACGAGGTTGATCGTATCGCCCGGTTGATCGACCGGATGCAGCAGCTGGGCAGCACCCGCACCGCTTCAGTCGATCCATGCAACCCGCACGAAGCAATCCGCGCCGCGGTTGCCACCATGCGCGCAGCCGGCAGCACGCTGGGCGAAGTGGAAATCCGCGAGGAGTTCGATCCTTCGCTCCCGCCGGTGCTCGCCAACCGTGATGCGCTGGAGCAGGTGCTCATCAACCTCATCTCCAACGCGCGCGATGCATCGCTTGCGGGCGGGGCGAAGCCGGGCTTCATCATCGTCCAGACGCGCTTTGTCAGTGGTCTCGCCTTCAGCGCGATCCGCAACGGGCGCGCGGTGCCGCTGCCGATCGAGATCACCATCTCCGACAACGGTGGCGGGATCGAACCCGCGCTGCGCGACCATGTGTTTGAGCCATTCGTGTCCTCCAAGCCCTCCGGGCAAGGCCTCGGCCTGTCGCTGGTGAGGAAGCTGGTGCGCGACATGAACGGCAACGTGAGCCACGACCGCGATGCCCGCGCGGGCCTTACCCATTTCCGCCTGCACCTGCCGCAGGCGCCGGACGCAGGCTGACCCCATGCCCACAACGCTCCCTGTCCTGCTGGTAGAAGATGACATCGCGATCGCCACGGTGATTATCGCCGCGCTGGAGGATGAAGGCTTCACCATCGTCCACTGCACCGGCATCGCCGCGCGCGACAGGCAGCTGGAACAGCGCCGTTTCGGCGTGATGCTGACCGACGTGATCCTTGAAGACGGCGATGGCCTCGCCAGTCTGTCCGCCGTCCGCGACCGTGCGCCGGACATGCCGGTGATCGTGCTTTCGGCGCAGAACACTCTTGATACCGCCGTCCGCGCGAGCGAGAGTGAGGCATTCGAATACTTCCCCAAGCCCTTCGATCTTGATGAGCTGGTCCACGCGGTGCGCCAAGCCGCAGGGTCGCGTGTTCCGGCGGTCGATGACGTCGCCAGCGCCGCCATCCCGGGCGAGGCGGAGCGCATGCCGCTGGTCGGTCGCAGCCCGGCGATGCAGGGCGTCTACCGGATGATCACGCGTGTGCTGCGCAACGATCTGACCGTCCTCATCACCGGCGAGAGCGGGACCGGCAAGGAACTGGTGGCCGAGGCGATCCACGAACTTGGCAACCGCAGGACCGGGCCGTTCGTTGCTGTCAACACCGCCGCGATCCCCGCCGACCTCGTCGAAAGCGAGCTGTTCGGGCACGAAAAGGGCGCGTTCACCGGTGCCATTGCGCAGGCGATCGGCAAATTTGAACAGGCCAACGGCGGCACGCTGTTCCTCGACGAGATCGGCGACATGCCTGCCGAAGCCCAAACCCGCCTGCTGCGCGCGCTGCAATCTGGGCGTATCCGGCGTGTGGGCGGGCGGCAGGAGATTGCGGTCAATGTCCGCATCATCGCCGCCACCAACCGCGACCTCACGCCGATGATCGCTGCGGGCACCTTCCGCGAGGATCTGTTCTATCGCTTGAACGTCGTCCCCATCGTCCTTCCTCCCTTGCGTGAGCGGCGCGAGGATATTGCTGCGCTGGCCCAGCATTTTCTGGTGCTGGCCGCCGAGGATGGCCTGCCGCGCCGGCTGCTGACCGCCGAGGCGATCGAGCGGCTCGAACAGCGCGCGTGGCGCGGTAACGTGCGCGAGCTTCGCAATGTCGTGTATCGCCTCGCGCTGATGGCGCGTGAGGACCGGATTGATGCCGATGCGGTCACGGATATCATCGGCCCCGAAATCAACCCGGCCAGCGTGCCGACGGATGGCGGACAGGGCGGTTTCGGCGCGGCGCTGGCGGGTTGGCTGACAGTCGAAAGCCCGCCGCCGGGCGCGCTCTATCACCGCGCGCTGGCAGCCTTTGAAAAGCCCCTGATCGAGTATGCTCTGGGCCGGACTGGCGGCAACCAGCTGCGTGCGGCACAGTTGTTGGGGATTAACCGGAACACGCTGCGCAAGCGGATCGGCGAGCTGGGGCTTGATCCCGATCGCTTCTCTCCCGCCTGATCGGCGCGCCTGAGGCACGCAACGTCGCACAACCACAGGTTTCCGTGCGGCCTGTCTTGCAAATCTGCCACACCATTGTTGTAAAGCAGCAACGATGGCGGAGACACCCCCCAAATCCATGAGCCTGCCCCCGCCGCCGCGCTGGTGGCGACGGTTCATGCTGGCGGCGCGGCGGGCAAACGTCTTCGCCTGGCTTGAAGCCGCGGCCGTTGTCGCGCTGGCAGGCGCCGTGATTGCGACATGGTCCGCCTTCAGCCGCAGCGGCGCTCGCGATGACCTGCTGCCGACGATGCAGGTCTCGGTCCTGCTGATGGCGACGCTGGTGCCGGCGATGATGCTGCTGGTGCTGATGGGCCGCCGCCTCGCGCTGCGCCGCGCTGCGGGAAGCACGGCGCGGCTTCACGTCAGGCTGGTGTTCTTCTTCTCGATGGTTGCTGCCGTGCCGACGCTGCTGGTCGCGGGCTTTGCTGCCTTCCTGTTCCAGACCGGGGTCGACTTCTGGTTCTCGGACGAATCGCGCGGGTTGATGGAAAACGCCAATGCGCTCGCGCAGAACTACTACGATACCAACCAGCGCAACGTCGAACAGAACTCGGTCACCATGGCGACCGACATGCGCGACACATTGGCGCGGGTGCCGATAACCGATCCGGACTTCCCCGATTTCTACACCTATCAGGTCACGGGGCGCGAGATTTCGGAAAGCGCGATCCTCCAGCGCATGCCGGATGGTTCATTCCGCACCGCGGTGGCCGTGAACCTGACGCGCGACAACAGTCCCCAGACTTTCAGCCGCGAGGCAGTCAAACGGCTCGACCGTGGGGAACTTGCCGTGGTCGTCGGCAGCCCCGAACGGATCGAGGCGCTGGTGCCGATCGATGCCCAAACCGGCGTCTATCTCTACAATGCTCGCACCACCGAAGAGACGATGTTCAATTCGTGGTCGCGCGCGCAATCGATCGTCACGGCCTATGACCGGCTGACCGGCAGCGCCCGCACACTCCAGCTGCGCTTCAACATCGCGCTGGTGGCGGTCAGCCTGCTGCTGGTTGGTCTCGCCATATGGTTTGCGCTGCGCTTTGCCGACCGGCAGGTGGAACCGCTCACCGACCTCGTCGGCGCGGCGCGCAAGGTGGGGCAGGGCAACTTCGCGCTCAGGCTGGAAGGTCGGACGGGTGCAGACGAGATCGGCCTGCTCAACCGCGCCTTCAACCGCATGACCGCGCAGCTCGAAAAGCAGACCCAGGCCCTCGTCAGCGCCAACCGCCAGATCGATGATCGCCGTGCCTTCACTGAGGCCGTGCTCGAATCCGTGACAGCGGGCGTGGTGTCGGTCGATGCCGAGGCGCAGGTGACGCTGATGAATTCCTCCGCGCAAGGGCTGCTTGCGCACGAGGGCCTGCCAGAGGATCTGGTGGGCCAGTCGCTCGAAACCCTCGCCCCGGAAGTCGCGCGGATCGTGGCTGAGGGCAAGGAGCGGGCGATCGTCACCCACGCCAAGGGCACAGAGCTGCTCACGCTCGCGGTCAAGGTTGCCGCCGGCACTGATGGCGGGCACGTGATCACTTTCGAGGACATCACCCGCCAGCTGCTCGACCAGCGTCAGGCCGCCTGGTCCGATGTTGCCCGCCGTATCGCGCACGAGATCAAGAACCCGCTCACCCCGATCCAGCTTGCGACCGAACGTCTGAAGCGCCGTTACCGGACACAGGTGGGAGACGAGGACCGCGACCTGTTCGACGAACTCACCAGCACCATTGTCCGGCAGGTCGGGGACCTGCGCACGATGGTCGATGAATTCTCCTCCTTCGCGCGTCTGCCCAAGCCCGTGTTCCGTGACGAGGATGCGCTCGATCTGGTGCGGCAGGCGGTGTTCCTTCAGGAAGTCGCCCATTCGGGGATCGCTTTCAGTGTCGCGTCCTCGGAACTGATCGACCGCGAAGTGCGCTGCGACCGCCACCAGTTCGGCCAGGCCATGACCAATGTGCTCAAGAACGCGGTCGAGGCGGTCGAGGCGCGGGCGGCCGAGGCCAAGGGGGCCTATGCTGGCGAAATCGCGGTGACCATGCGCGATGCGGGCGAGGCAATTGTCGTCACCATCGAGGACAACGGCATCGGCCTTCCCGCCAATCCCGAACGCCTGACCCAGCCCTATGTCACCACGCGCGAGAAGGGCACCGGCCTTGGCCTCGCCATCGTCAACAAGATCGTCGATGAACACGGCGGTGACATGAGCTTTGCCAGCACGCCCAGCGGCGGCACGCGTGTCACGCTGCGTTTTGCCCGCGATCCCTTGCCCCTTGAAGGCGGCAACGCATGAAGCCGCTCTCTCCAGTCCCTTTATTACCTTGCGAAGGACCCGCCCCATGGCGCTCGAAATCCTGATCGTCGACGATGAACGCGATATCCGCGAACTGGTTGCCGGTGTGCTTGGCGATGAAGGCTATGCCTGTCGCACCGCCGCCGATAGCACCGAGGCGCTCGCCGCCATTGACGAACGCCGGCCCTCGCTGGTGCTGCTCGATGTGTGGTTGCACGGCAGCCAGATGGACGGGCTGGAACTGCTCGACGCGATCAAGACCCGCGAGCCGAGCCTGCCGGTGATCATCTTCTCGGGCCACGGCAATATCGACACAGCGGTCGCTGCCGTGGGCCGCGGGGCGATGGACTTCATCGAAAAGCCGTTCGAGGCGGAACGTCTGTTACTGCTGGTCGAGCGCGCCACCGAGACTGAGCGCCTGCGCCGCGAGAACTCGCGCTTGCGTGAAGGCAGCTGGGGCAATGCCGAGTTCACCGGCAATTCGCCCGCCATCAACGCCGTGCGCGCGACGCTGAAGCGCGTCGCCAGCACTGGCAGCCGGGTGCTGATTTCCGGGCCTGCAGGGGCTGGCAAGGAGGTCGCCGCGCGTCTGCTCCACGCTTGGAGCTCGCGCGCGAACGGTGCCTTCGTGCTCGTCAATTCGGCGCGGATCACGCCCGAACGCTTCGAACAGGAGCTGTTCGGCGAGGAAGTGAACGGCAAGCAGGTGCGCCCCGGTCTGCTGGAGATGGCCGATGGCGGCACGCTCTATCTCGACGAGATCGCCGACATGCCGCTGTCCACGCAGGCCCGCATCCTGCGCGTGCTGACTGACCAGAGCTTTGTGCGTGTCGGCGGCACCCGCCAGATCGGTGTCGATGTGCGCGTGGTTTCATCGACCACCCGCGACCTCAATGTCGAAATGGCCGAAAAGCGGTTCCGCGAGGACCTGTTCTACCGCCTCAACGTGGTGCCGGTGACGATCCCCTCGCTCGCCCAGCGCCGCGAAGACATCCCGGCACTCGCCGAACATTTCTTCACCCGCTATTCGAACGACCAGGGCCTCGCACCGCCGGAGATTTCCTCCGAGGCGATGGCCGCGCTTCAGGCCTATGACTGGCCGGGCAATGTCCGCCAGCTGCGCAACGTCGTCGAGCGTACCATCATCATGACCCCGCGCGAACGGCTCGGCATTGTTGAACCGGACATGCTGCCCCCTGAAATCATCGGTGGACAGATCGGCCTTGCCAGCGACAGCCTGACCGCGATCATGGGAGTGCCGCTGCGCGAGGCGAGGATCAGTTTCGAGCGCGAGTATCTCTCGATCCAGATTCGCCGCTTCTCCGGCAATATCTCGAAGACCGCGAGCTTCATCGGCATGGAACGCTCCGCGCTGCACCGCAAGCTCAAGCTGCTCGGCATGGCAGACCGGCGCGACGAGGAGGAATAGGCCGCCCGCTCTCTCACGGCCAAATCAAGCCTTGTCGCGCGGCGGTGCAATCGCCATTATGCACCAAGGGCCGCTGCTTCATACTTTTTGCGACGGCCTTGGCCATGCGGACCGGAGAAAACCCGGCCGCCAAGAACAGGAGCCACGACCATGTCCAGCGGGCGAACGCTCTCCCCCCGTCCGATTTCCCGTCCTGCCGCCACAGAAGCCGAACGCAAGAGCGGCGGTGGTGCCCCGGTTCGCCAGGGTGGCAATTTGCAGGATGCCTTCCTCAACCTGCTGCGCAAGAACAAGATTCCCGTCACCATGTTTCTGGTGAAAGGGGTCAAGCTGCAGGGAATTGTGACCTGGTTCGACAATTTCTCGATCCTGCTGCGCCGCGACGGTCAATCCCAGCTCGTCTACAAGCACGCGATCAGCACGATCATGCCCGGCACCTCGCTCGATCCGGCGCAGTTCGGCAGCCAGTCCGGCGGACGCAAGCAGAAGCTGTTGCAAGACGTGTTCCTGAGCCGCGTTGCCGAGGCCGAGGTGCAGGTCACCATGTTCCTCGTCAACGGTGTGATGTTGCAGGGCCGGATCGCCGCATACGACCTGTTCTGCATGCTGCTTGAACGCGACGGCGCGGTGCAGCTGGCCTACAAGCATGCCGTTTCGACCATACAGCCTGCCGCGCCTGTCGACCTCAGTGTCGAAGATGAGGATGACGGCGATGATAACGGGGCAGACGACTGAGCTTTGACAGCGAGTTTCAGGACGAGGTGACCCGCGGGGCGCGGGCCCTTGTCCTGTGTCCGGATATCCGCGCGCTGCGCTATGATCTCGATCCGGCCGAGCGATTGGCCGAGGCCGAAGGTCTGGCGCTCGCTATCGGCGTGGTGATCGCCCATTCGGCGGTGCTGCCGGTGCGCCAGATGCAGCCGAACACGCTGTTCGGATCGGGCCAGGTCGAGAACATCGGTATCTGGTGCGAACAGCATGAAGCCGAGCTGGTGATTGTCGACGGCGCGCTCACCCCGATCCAGCAGCGCAATCTGGAAGACCGCCTCAAACGCAAGGTGATCGATCGCACCGGGTTGATCCTCGAGATCTTCGGCGAACGCGCGGCGACCGCCGAAGGGCGTTTGCAGGTCGAACTCGCGCATCTCGATTACCAGCAGAGCCGCCTTGTGCGCAGCTGGACCCACCTCGAACGCCAGCGCGGCGGCTTCGGCTTCCTTGGCGGCCCGGGCGAAACCCAGATCGAGGCGGACCGGCGGATGATCCGCCAGCGGATGAGCCGCTTGCGGCGCGAGCTTGAACAGGTGCGCAAGACGCGCGCGCTGCACCGTGACCGGCGGGGAAGGGCGCCCTGGCCGGTAGTTGCGCTGGTGGGGTATACCAATGCGGGCAAGTCGACGCTGTTCAACCGTCTGACCGGCGCCGAGGTGATGGCCGAGGACCTGCTGTTCGCGACGCTCGATCCCACGATGCGGGCGATTGGCCTGCCGGGGGTCGAGAAGGCGATCCTCTCGGACACGGTGGGTTTCATCTCCGATCTGCCGACGCAGCTCGTCGCCGCCTTCCGGGCGACCTTGGAAGAGGTGACGGCCGCCGACGTGATCTGCCACGTGCGTGACATGGCCAACCCCTCGCACGCTGCGCAAAAGAAGCAGGTGCTCGACGTTCTCGCCGATCTCGACGTGGTCGATGCCGAGACCGGGACGAGCAATATCCCGATCCTCGAAGTCTGGAACAAGTGTGACCTGCTCGATATTGATTCGCTTGAAGAATTGCGCGAAGCGGCCGAAGGGCAGGGGGCGGTGATCCTCTCGGCGGCGACGGGGGAGGGGGTGGCCGCGCTTGAAGCCGAGCTTTCCCGGCTGCTGACCGGGAGCGCGCGGGAGGTGAGCTTCCTCCTGCCAGTGAGCGATGGCCGCCGGATCGCGTGGCTCCATGCCCACGGCGACGTGCTTAGCGACGACGATGGGGGCGAGAGCGAAGAAGGGCCACTGCGGCGACTGACCGTGCGGCTTAACCCGAAGGAGTTGGGACAGTTCTCAAGTCTTTGAGGCGGCTTTCTCGGCCTGTTTGACAGCCTGCCACCAAGCCTCCTGCTCATCGAGCGAGAGTTTCGCGAAGTCCTGACCGGCTGCTGCCGCGAGCCGCTCCATTTCGCGGAAGCGGCGCTCGAACTTGGCGTTGGAAGCGCGCAAGGCTTCCTCGGCATCGACCCCGTAGCGCCGCACGATATTGACCGCAACGAACAGCACGTCGCCGGCTTCCATCAGGCGTTCCGCGTCATCTGCCTCTTCAAGTTCCTGCAATTCTTCCAGCAGCTTGTCGCGCGGACCTTTGATGTCGTGCCACTCGAAACCGACCCGCGCTGCACGCTTTTGCAGCTTTTCCGAGCGCAGCAGCGCGGGCAGCGCACGGGCCACGCCGTCCATCGCGCTTGTTGCGCCGCTCGTGGCGCGTTCGTTCGCCTTGAGGTCTTCCCAGCGGGCGGTGTCCATCGTGCCGGTCTCGTCTCCGAAGATGTGCGGATGGCGCGCTTCCATCTTGTCGGAGATGGCGGCGGCGACATCGTCGAAGCTGAACAGGCCGGCTTCTTCAGCCATGCGCGCGTGGAACACGACCTGGAGCAGCAGGTCGCCGAGTTCGGATTTGAGTTCAGCCATGTCGCCGCGTTCGATCGCGTCGCCGACTTCGTAGGCTTCCTCGATGGTATAGGGCGCGATGGTGGCGAAGTTCTGCGCCAGATCCCATTCGCAGCCGCGGTCCGGATCGCGCAGGCGGGCCATGATCGCGAGGAGACGGTCGATAGGGGGCTGCTGGGGGGTGTCGCTCATCCTGACCCTTGTCTGTGCAATTTAGACAAGACACTATTTCCGCCAGATAGAGATGTCACTGACT
>VFQO010001034.1_pt1 | contig 24086 bp, 23 predicted proteins | sample 3512331 | NCBI WGS metagenome assembly VFQO01 (sample SAMN10412371, study PRJNA504923) | tailings metagenome | isolation source: Replicate 3 from Balatoc abandoned mine | place: Philippines: Itogon, Benguet | collected 2017-08-28 | reverse complement strand
AAAATTCAACGCGCATAACTGCGCTTATCTGGTCAATTTTAAATGCGCGTCAACAGATTAACAGTTAGTCTAGCTGCTTCTTTCGCAGCTTTTGCTCTCTTTTTGGCAATAGACTGTTTTTTAATTTCAACAGGATCGTCACCAACTTTTCGGATTACCTTTGAGTTTAAAGCAGCAGAACGTGCCTGGGTGAGGCTCATGTCGGGATAAGTACCAAGCTCTAACCAACGTGTTTTTTTATCAATCGTTTTATATCTGTAGAGCCAGACTTTACTACCAGATGATCTAACTCTTAAATAAAGTCCAAGCCCATCATTTAGAAAAATACTCTCGGATGTTGACTTAGCAAGCTTAATTTTTCTGTCTGTTAGTAACAATATTATCCTCGATTCTGGTGACACTTTTGGTGACACCTTTGCGTGAACTTTAATGAGATTTCATGTTACATCATGAGACAGTGTAATATCAATATTTTTTTCAATTAAATCATATTGATAGGTACTTGCTAATAAGAGCATTTATTGCGGCTTTTAATGGGTATTTTTAGTGTTATATCTTAAATGGGGTGCAAGGGGTCGTGTGTTCGAATCACACCGTCCCGACCAATAAATAAGCCATTCTAGATGAGTGGCTTTTTTTATTGTGCAATCAATCACACGTGGATTATCCAACTGCTATTCATGATTTTGCTGAACCTCAGTTCATGGGGAGCAATAGTGCAGACACTTTGTCACAGCGTAATATAGATACATCAACAAGCGACAGTTGAGAAAAAAACAAGGAGATTACGATGTGGACAACACCAGCAGCTACTGAAATGCGTTTCGGTTTTGAAGTGACTATGTACGTAATGAATAAATAATTCATCATCGTATTAAAAAGGGAGCCTAGGCTCCCTTTTTGTTTTTTTAATAGCCAAAAGAAATATATAAAAGCTTGCATTCAATCTGATTCACGGCAATAATAAGAACGAACGTTTGTTCTAATTGCGGATAAAATTGCAGGATAAATAATGGATAATTTTAATCAAGCGCATGAGTCTGATATTGAAAAACTCGGCCAGTTAAGAGATTACTTTGCGAACTATCGCTCTTTGCCAAGCTATAGCTATATGCAGCAGCTATTGAATATGCGTTCCAAAGACACTATTTCAAAGCTGGTTTCACGTCTAAAGCTGATGGGGTTTCTGGATGTGGCGCCAGATAAAAAGCTCACGCCTGGTCGCCGCTTTTTTGAAAGATCACTTTCAAACACGACTGTACAGGCCGGTGCATTTACTGCATCCCATGTCGATGGTGGTGATTACATCACCATTGATGAGCATCTGGTTAAAAAGCCTTCGATTACCGAACTGATTCCTGTGGTGGGTGACTCTATGAAAGATGCGGGTATTCTGGATGGAGATATCGTTGTCGTTGAGAAACGCCCATTTGCAAATGTAGGTGATATTGTCGTGGCGATTATTGATGACAAATTTACTATTAAAACTTTGGGAAAAGAAAATAATCATTATGTACTAATACCTGCTAACAAAGATTACGAAACAATCAGGCCAAAGGAGCTTTTTAGTATCTATGGCGTGGTTGCAGGTCAGTTCAGAAGTTATTAGGCAACCTAATGAAATCGGCAAGCCATTCGTTATAAATGGCTTGCTGTAGATGTATTCAATAATTGATTACTCAGAAATTTTCTTTAGATTTTCAAGACCGGCTTTATAAACAGCACTCATCGTTGTGGTAGCGTCTTCATCACCAGCGCCTTTTGTAGGTTTGTCTGAAGTGTCTTTGCGTTTAAAGTCACCTTTCCATACCACTTTAGATTTAGTATTGCTGATAGGCGTTACCGTGAGTGTCGAATGATAATTGCTAACCGGTAAAACACCTTCTAATATTTCATACGAGAAGGATTTATCTGCTGGACTGTAATTGTTAAGCTTTTCTTTAATGGTGCCGCCATCTTGTAATGTAAGCAGGCGTACAGCACCAACTTGATTATTGGTGCCATCTAAAATTACTGTTGTTTTAACAGCAGGATGCCAAGCGCCTAAGTCACCGAAATCGCTAACTTTATTCCAAACCGCATCAGCAGTAGCGTTTATCTCTACGGACTCTTGTGTGCTCAGTACTTTAGCATCATCAGCTAGGGAATTTAATGACGCCAGCATCGTTAAAATCCCAGCGAATGTTGTCAGTTTGTTCATGATTTGCTCCTTAATCATTGCTTAGTGTGGATTGTTTAAATAATGTATATTATTAGTTACAACGCTAACTATTATTCCACAACTATACAGTTCTGTATAGTTGTGGATATAAAATTAATTCAAATCTAATGATGAGTAGTAGTTAAAAAATTATTTAGTTGTTTTCTCCATGTAAGGCCTTTTACTTAAAAACTGCGTTTTAAGTACCTGTTCTTTTTGTGCAGATTCATCGCTGCGATTGTCGGCTTCGCCTTGATTTTTGTCTTTAGATTTTTCAGGTGAGGCAGGCTGTTTATGCTGATTGGTATCCTGCTCCGCAGCATGTGCAGCTGAAATTAAAGCGATATTTAAAACCAGAATTGATAAAAATTTCATTTGATATTCCTTTATAAATGAATAGATGCTGTTTTAATAATGGGTATTGATTTATTGCCAACCGCCGCCAAGTGCTCTGTATAAGCTCACCATTGCATTAAGCTGTTGTTGTTTGGTTTCAATCAGCTCCATATTGGCTTCCAGCGCTTCACGCTGCGTAAGCAGCACTTCCAGATAGTCGGCTCTAGCTGAGTTAAATAGCTGATTTGCAACATCAATAGACTCAGTCAGCGCCTCTACTTGCTTGGATTTAAGTTGATAGTTTTTTTCCAGATTTTCAATGTTGGAAAGTTGACTTGCGACTTCCATGTAAGCATTGATAATTGTCTGCTCGTATTCATAAGCCGATTGAATCTGCTGCGCATTGGCGTTTTTATAACTGGCGATGATGCCGTTGCGGTTTACCAGTGGCGCCATCATGTCGCCTGCGACTGACAAGGCGAGCGATTCCGGCGTACTCAATAAAAACTTGGGATTGAAGGCCTGAAAACCAACACCAGCCCTGATGGAAAATGAAGGATAAAAATTAGCTTTAGCCACTTGAATATTCAATTTGGCGGCAGCCATTTCTAATTCGGCTTTGCGAATATCAGGACGGTTTTGCAATAGCTGAGATGGAATGCCTGCATGCATGACTTTGTTTTTTAAAGCCATAAATTCAGCAGACGATCTTGCAATGGGCTGCGGCGTGCGACCGAGCAGAAAGTTAATGCGGTTTTCTACTTCAACAACTTTCTGTTTAATCGCATAACTCTTGCTTTGGTTTTTCTTCACCTCGGCTTCAAAGCGCTTCACCGCTAAAGATGTTGCTCTGCCATACTGCTGCAGCTGTCGAGTGATTTCCAGTGCCTGCTGTTGTATCTTGATATTTTTCTGCAGGTTTTCCTGCTGATTATCCAAAGCCAACAGTTCGTAATAGGATTTGGCAACCTCAGCCACCAGATTAGTAAGCAGGAAATTTTTGCCTTCGATGGAAGCCATATATTCAGTCATGGCGACCTTGGTAGCGTTTCTAAGTTTTTTCCAAACGTCCAGTTCCCATGATGAATACAGGCCAAACTGATAATTTCCTAAATACTTAGGAAATGAGCGACCTTCCTTGATCTCCAGATTTTCTTCAACTGCGCCAAACCGCGTATATTGCCCAACTTTTTCAACATCAGCACCGGCACCGAAATTAACAAATGGCAAATATTCACCGCGGCGCGCCTGAATTTCATTCTCAGCCATACTGATGCGCTGCAGCAGAATATTGACTTCTTTGTTATTGACCACTGCGACATCAATTAAATTGGATAGATGTTGGTCTTCAAAAAAATCTTTCCAGCGAATATCTGCTGCATTTTCACTATCAGTTGACTGCTGCTGGAAAGTCTCCGGCAGTTTTGTTTCAGCATCTTTGCTAAACAATGCCGGAATCGCGCATGACTGCATCATCAGCGCTAGTGCCCCAATTATTAGGGCACGTACTCGTTTGTTATTGTCCATCATTGTCATCATCTCTGTTGTAATGAACCATCTCAGTAAGCGGTTCAAAATCTTCGTTTTTAATTAAGGATTTGCCTTCTTCCAGTTTGGCGAACATGTAATACAAGCCAGGAATAAGAATGACCCCGAATACGGTTCCGAACAGCATGCCGCCCAAAGCTGATGTGCCGATAGTTCTGTTACCCACCGCACCGGCACCTGTTGCAACCACCAGCGGAATAAGGCCGGCAATAAAGGCAAATGAGGTCATCAAGATGGGGCGGAAACGCGCTTTAGCACCTTCAATTGCGGCATCACGCACTGACATGCCTTGCTCATGTTTTTGTACGGCAAACTCCACAATCAACACGGCATTTTTACCTAGCAGACCAACCAGCATGACTAGGCCGACTTGTGCATAAATATCATTAGCCAAGCCTAATCCTTTCAGCAGGAAAAATGAGCCGAATACGCCTGCCGGCAGCGAAAGCAATACGGCAAGCGGCAATAGGAAGCTTTCATATTGCGCTGCCAACACCATGTAAACGAACACAATGACCACCGCAAAAATCAGCAAGGCTTCATTGCCGCGCTTAGCTTCATCATAAGAAAGACCTTCCCAACCCACATCAAAGCCTTTCGGCAGCGTAGCCTTGGCAACCTCTTGTACTGCCTTAATCGCCTCATCTGAGGTGTAGCCTTTGGCTGGATTAGCGCGGATAGTGGCTGAGTTGTATAAGTTGTAGCGCGTAATCTCATTGGGTCCTTGCCGTTTTTTCATTTGCATAAAGGCTGAATATGGCACCATTTCGCCCTCTTCATTTTTCACGTAATAGCTCAGAATGTCGCTGGGATATCTGCGATATTCCGGAGCAGCTTGCGTGTATACGCGGAAGAAGTTGTTAAAGCGGATAAAGCCCTGCTCGAAGGTACTGCCAATCAGAATGTCCAGGTTTTCCATGGCCTTGCCGATTGAAACGCCTTTTTGCATGGCGAGTTTGTTATCAATCACCAATTCATATTGCGGATAATTAGCTGCATAGAAAGTGAATAAGCCTGATAGCTCTTTGCGCTTGCTCAATGCGGCCATGAACTCTTGATTGATTTTGTCAAACTCGTAGTAGTCGGTCCCATCGGTTTTATCCAAGAGTCTCAGCGCCAGACCAGAGGCAGCACCATAGCCAGGAACAGGTGGCGGCTCGAAATACTCAATCACAGCGCCAAAGTCCTTGGTTTTTTCTTCCAGTTCTTCAATGATTTCATGTACTGATTTATCACGTTCAGACCAGTCTTTGAGATTAATCAGGCAAGTGCCAGCATTCGAACCGCGACCTTCCGTGAGAATTTCATAGCCAGCCAATGAAGACACCGATGCGATGCCATCGATGCCTTGCGCGATATGCTGCAGCTCGCGCGCGACCTTGTTGGTGGCCTCCAGCGTGGTGCCGGGAGGTGTTTGAATAATGGCGTAAATCTGGCCTTGGTCTTCACCTGGTATAAAACCGGCAGGCAGTGTTTTGTTCACCAAAAAAGTACCAAAGGCAAAAGCGCCCAGAACAATGATGGTGACTGAACGCAGCGTAACGATTTTGCTCAGAAAGTTGGTGTAACGGCCAGTTAAGCGCTCAAACCAGCGATTAAAGATATCAATCAGATAGCTAATCGGTGTTTTTCTTTTGACTTGGCCGTGCTGATTTTTAAGCAGCATCGCACACAGCACAGGTGTTAAAGACAATGCGACAACACCAGAAATGACGATAGAGGAAGCCATGGTGATGGAGAATTGTCGGTAAAACACACCCACAGGCCCAGTCATAAATGCGACTGGTACAAATACTGCAGTCATCACCAAAGTAATAGCGACAATGGCACCCCCGATTTCACCCAGCACCTTTTGAGTGGCTTTGTAAGGTGTTAAGTTGGGGTTCTCTTCCATTTTGGCGTGCACTGCTTCCACCACCACAATCGCATTGTCAACGACGATACCGATTGCGAGTACCAGCGCGAACAAAGTGATTAAGTTGATAGTGACACCAAACATCTGCATAGACATAAACGTGCCAATGAGTGAAACAGGCACCGCCAAAATGGGAATCAGTGTAGAGCGCCAATCGCCAAGGAAGATGAACACCACAAGCGCTACCAGAATAAATGCTTCAATCAGCGTATGCATGACCTTGTCGATTGAGGCATCCAGGAATTTTGAAACGTCGTAATCAATTTCATATTCCATGCCGGATGGGAACGCGCCTTTCAGCTCTTCCATTTTTTCTTTCACTTGCTCAATCACCTCACTGGCGTTGCTGCCATAGTTTTGCTTGAGAATGATTGCGGCCGATGGATAGCCATCCTTGTTAGAGTAAATGTCAAAAAACTCGCTACCCAATTCTATTTTCGCAATATCTTTGAGCTTTAGAATTTCACCATTTGCGTCAGCGCGAATAATAATGTCCTCGTATTGTTCAGGTTTGTTGTAACGCCCCTGATATACCAATACATACTCTTTGGATTGTGATGCAATGCCCGAACTTTGACCCAGTCGACCTGGGCGGCCGATGATGCTTTGTTCATTCATCGCCTTCATGACTTCGTCGATAGAGACTTTGTAGGCACGCATCCGATCTGGGTTTAACCATACGCGCATGGCATATTGGCGAGTCCCTAAAATTTTGGCACTGGCGATACCGTTAACACGTTGAATCTCCGGAATCAGGTTAACGTTTGCGTAGTTAAAGAGAAATTTTTCATCTGCATTTTTATCTTTGCTGAACAGATTGATGTACATCAGCATACTTGGCTGTACGCGCTCGACCACCACACCTTCGAGCTGCACCAGTTCCGGTAATCGGCTCATCACCTGATCCAAGCGCGTTTTGACGTTTACCATTGCCTGATTGGGGTCTACACCAAGCCCGAAAATCACTTGTATGGTGGCTTCACCGGCACTGGTTGCATCAGACACGATATATTTCATGCCGGGCACGCCGTTAATGGCGCGCTCGATAGTAATCAATGATGATTGCACTAACACATCGGCACTGGCGCCTGGATATGCGATTGACACCAATACACGCGGTGGAGCGATATCAGGGAATTGAGAGGTGGGTAAGCTGCGTATGGATAAAAACCCAAGAAATACGATAATCAGTGACAGCACGATAGCCATCACCGGTCTTTTAATAAAGATATTAAACATGAGCGGTCTCTTTTCTGATTATTCAGCGTGGAATTTCAGTTCTGAAATCACTTTTTCAGGGGATTTGAAATTGACTGCTATTTGCTGACCGTTATGTACTTTGCGCAAGCCTTCCAGCAACACTTTGTCTGTATCCTGCAAGCCATTGACAATAAATAAGTGCGGTAACTCAGCAGCAATCGTGATGAGTTTCTGCTGGAGTTTGTTGTCCTTATCTACGACGTAAACATAGCTTTTATCAAGAATTTCAAACGTGGCTTTTTGTGGAATAATCATGGCGTTCTTGTAAGGCACGGTCATTAAAATATTGCCGGTGCCGCCATGTCTCAGAATGCGTTCAGGGTTCGGGAAAGTCGCTCTGAACTCAATGTTACCGGTTTTGTTATCGAAGTCCGCTTCTATAGTTTCAATGACGCCAGCGTGTTCAAATACATCGCCGTTGGCCATTTTGAGTTTCACATTGACGTTGGACTGCATTTCTTTACTGGCTTTATAGTCCAGATATTCTGCTTCCGGCACGTTGAAATACACCCACATTTTGCTGATATCGGAAATCGTGGTGAGCAATTCACCTTCATCTACCAAGCTGCCAACTCGCACATTTAAGTGATCCATCACACCGTTGAATGGCGCATTGATGTTTGTGAAGCCAAGATGTGTATCAGCCATGCGTACCTCCGCATGTGCTTTATCCAACTTGGCTTTTGCCAACGCCAGCTCGTTTTTGGAAACGATATTTTTTTCAGCTAATGCTTTGGTATTTTGATATTCAATATTTACCATCTCAGCTTCGGCCTTGGCTTTTTGCAAATCTACTTCATAAAGATTCGGCATGATTTTGAACATTGCCTGACCTTTATTAACTGTCTGGCCTTCATCCACATAAATGTTCTGTAGGTAGCCTTTTTCCAGTGACCTTAATTCAATATGCCTGAACGCATGAATTTGGCAGACATACTCTTTCGTGATGGCAGTGTCTTTACGGAGTGGGGTGGTGACTTCTAGTTTTGCGAGTTGTTGTTCGGTATGTTCTTTGTGGTCGCACGCAGTTAAAAGCGCGACTGTGAGACCTAAAATTACAAATGGTTTACGCATCATATTGGTTTCGTTACTCAAAAATATAGTTGGTGAAGCGTGTGTAATGCGCTTCAGTGTGAGCATGAACTGCACATCAGATAAAGACTGATTGTGTGCATGCAGATGATGTTTGATGGCGGCAACATAACTTAGCGCTTTATGATGCTGAGGCATTTGAACAAAGCGCAGTGATAGCTTTTTCAAGCCAGAAAAGGCGTTGTTAAATAATCAATATTTAAGGCAGCGGTATTACTAGATTAGCCAGGCTTGAAAAGCCAAAACAAACATCAGCTTATGAGGCTTGCGGCAGAGGGGGAGAGCGGGGTCGAATCTGGTGAAGGAAAGCGAGTCTAGGAGAGAACTCACTGTAAAACAGGTGGTGCGGGTTTAAATTGCCGCTGAACTGTAATTGCGGGACTGAACTTAAAATCGCACTAGTGTCATCCAGTTGCGAAGCGGGATCGGTGTCTGCGCTGACTTCTTGTACCTCGGCAATGATTAGCCTAGCGGTGTCATCAGCATAAGATTTATGATGTGACAGCTGTGAAGTGAAAGTAAAACCAAGCGTGGCAAACAGCGCTGCAAAAAACAGCCACTTGATTGGATTTGCCAGTGATTTTGATAGGTTGGGCATTGGTATTAAAAGTATTATCAGTCTGTTGGACTTAAACAAATTTACCCATATCTTAAACTATAAATAGCATATTGGGCATCAAAAGAATCTACATAATTATTTATCTTTAGTACCGAGACTCAAAAAAAAGCGATGAGTTCTGTTGAGTTGTAATTAAAACAGTCATCCACTTTAAATGGTTGTTGACTTCGTTAACATCCTTTATATTCTGGGTAACCAATTTGAAATGAGTTTTGTCATGCAAGTAAATATTGTTACCACTTCAGCGTTTCAAGATCAAAAACCCGGCACGTCGGGGCTGCGCAAAAAAGTAAAAATTTTTCAGCAGCCTCATTATCTAGAAAATTTCGTTCAGAGTTTCTTTGATACACTGACAGTGCCTGAGCACGCGACTTTGGTGTTGGGTGGAGATGGGCGCTATCACAACCGTCAGGCAATACAAACCATCATCAAAATGGCTGCGGCCAATGGATTTTCCCGTGTGCTGGTTGGGCAAGCCGGTATTCTATCTACTCCGGCCGCTTCGCATGTCATTCGCAAATATCAAACATTCGGCGGAATGGTGCTGTCAGCCAGCCATAATCAGGGCGGCATTCATGGCGATTTTGGCATTAAATACAATATCGGCAATGGCGGGCCGGCACCTGAGAAAATTACCGATGAAGTATTTGCCAGAAGCAAGGTCATTACCGAATACAAAATTGCAGACTTTGCTGATGTCGATATCGATAATATAGGTGAAACCAAGCTTGCCGGATTACAGGCAGGAGAGGTGTTTACCGTGCAGGTGATTGATGCGGTTGCCGATTACGCGGATTTAATGCAAAGCTTATTTGACTTTGCAGCGATTAAAACTTTGCTTGCCAGTGGTTTCGAAATCAAATTTGATGCCATGCATGCCGTCACTGGGCCTTATGCCAAAGAAATTTTCCTGAAACGTTTAGGTGCGCCAGCGTCTAGCTTGGTGAACTGTGAACCCTTGGAAGATTTTGGCGGTGGACACCCTGACCCGAATCTGACCTATGCGGAAGATTTGGTCAATATCATGTTTGCTGGTGAAAATGCACTCGATTTTGGTGCTGCATCAGACGGCGATGGTGACCGTAACATGATTCTTGGGCAAAACTTTTTTGTCACACCATCAGACAGTTTAGCGGTGCTGGCAGCTAATGCCACATTAGTGCCAGCCTATGCCGCTGGCATCGCTGGTGTGGCACGTTCTATGCCAACCAGTGGCGCGGTAGACCGTGTGGCGGCTAAATTGAATATTCCATGCTATGAAACTCCGACCGGCTGGAAGTTTTTTGGTAATCTGATGGATGCTGGTAAAGTCACTTTGTGTGGTGAAGAAAGTTTTGGCACCAGCTCTAGCCATGTGCGTGAGAAAGATGGTTTATGGGCGGTATTGTTCTGGCTGAACATCATTGCAGTGAAAAAGCAAAGCGTGGAAGCTATTTTAAAAGCGCATTGGCAGGAATTTGGCCGCAATGTGTATTCTCGTCATGATTATGAGGCGATTCCAAGCGAGGCAGCCAATGCTGTAATCGCGCATATCAAATCACAGTTCTCCAGTTTGCCTGGTGCCCGCTTTGGGTCATATACGGTAGCAAGCTGTGATGATTTCAGTTATCACGACCCAATAGATGGCTCGGTGAGTCATAACCAAGGTACGCGCATTTTATTCAGTGATGGTTCCCGTATCGTGTTCAGGCTGTCTGGCACTGGCACTGAAGGCGCAACTTTACGCATCTATCTGGAGGCATTTGAACCTGATGTGAGCAAACATCATTTGGATGCGCAAGTGGCTTTAGCTGAAATGATAACGATAGCCATGCAGATATCTGAACTGAAACAAAGAACTGGACGTGACGCGCCTACCGTGATTACCTAAAGCAATCTGGTGTTGCTTCAGTTTACTGATCTTCTATCTGTTTAATTGTCATTTCGCCTTTGTATAAGCGCACATCCATGCGCCCTAGGAACGACATGCCCAGCAATACGTCCCCATCCAGTCCGGGCGCAATCATCGCTGAAACATTATGCGCTTCGACGCCGCCCACTTTAACGGATTTCAAACGCACCATGTAACCGATGCTTTCACCATTTGCAGTGTTGGTGCGGATGGCGTTAATACTTTCCAGTCGCAGTTTATCTGCAACTCGTTTGGAGATCGCGACACCGGTGGCTCCCGTGTCCACCAGCACATTGACCTTTTCACCGTTAATGAGTGCTTCAGTGCGGTAATGACCATCCAGTCCACGTTTTAGAACAACTTGGTTTGAGTCACCTAGCGTGGCAATTTTGTTGGGGTTGTGTATGCTGTCGGCGAGATAAAAAATGACACCTGCAAGGCAAAGCCATATGGTGATGGAAATCAGTACATTTCTATTCATTCGGTGAAGTCTTGTGGCTATTCTGCCTCATCAATCCAGGCTAGCTGAATCGCTTCAAGAATACGTTCGCCACATCTTTCGGGGATATCGTCAAAACCATCCAGTGCCATTACCCAATCCATCAAGTCAGTAAAACGTATGGTTTTGGGGTCTATATCCGGGTGTGTGTCATATAAAGCTTCGGCAATCGCTTGGCTATCAGTCCATTTCATAAGTGCATTCCTAAATTAAATTTATCTTTATTATAACTTTGTCGGATGCGGCCTACAAAAATTCAATCAGCAAAAGATTCATGAAATTGATAAGCATTGCTGGATATAAAAAACCCGCATTATTGATAGCAATAATGCGGGGAGGGGAGGAAGCGAAATTTGGAGATATACGCTTGTGTATTAAAAAGCAAAATAAGTGCCAACTAAAAAATCTATATAAATCATTGTGTTGATAATTATTGCAGCATCTTTTATGCACCACAAAACAACCAAGCTGGTTAAATTGAACCAGTTTCAATGGTGAAATGTCTTCGCATTTGCACATGGCAGACGCTTTAACCTTGACACATTGGCATGGTAAAATGCGAAAGCTTCTTTATTATTCAAATATTTGGAAAATTAATCACCATGTCAGTTGCTTCTCCGAATCCGGCACCATTTAACTTCGCAAACACCTTAAACAAAGCTGACCCCGCTTTATGGGGCATGATGGAACAAGAGGTAGTGCGTCAGCATGAGCACATTGAATTGATTGCTTCTGAAAACTACACTAGCCCAGCAGTGATGCAGGCACAAGGTTCTCAGCTCACCAATAAGTATGCTGAAGGTTATCCAGGCAAACGTTTTTATGGCGGTTGCGAGTTTGTAGACCAGGTTGAGCAATTGGCGATTGATCGTTTGAAAGCGCTGTATGGCGCGGAATATGCCAACGTGCAGCCACATTCCGGTTCGCAGGCCAACCAAGCGGTTTATTTCTCGATTCTGAAACCGGGCGACACCGTAATGGGCATGAATCTAGGACATGGCGGTCACTTGACGCATGGCTCTCCAGCCAATCTTTCGGGCAAGCTGTTTAATATTGTGCCTTATGGTTTGAACGATAAGGAAGAAATCGACTACGACGAAATGGAGCGTATTGCGATGGAGTGCAAGCCTAAACTGTTGATTGGTGGTGCATCTGCATATGCTTTGCGCTTCGATTGGGCGCGTATGGCTGAAATTGCCAAAAAAGTAGGGGCTTATTTCATGGTGGATATGGCGCATTATTCAGGTTTAATTGCCGCCGGTGTTTATCCTAACCCAGTGCCCCATGCTGACTTCGTGACATCTACCACGCACAAAACATTGCGTGGCCCACGTGGCGGCATTATTTTGGCTAAAGCTGAGTATGAAAAATCATTGAACTCTAACGTGTTTCCAAGCTTGCAAGGCGGCCCGTTGATGCACGTGATTGCTGCCAAGGCCACCGCATTTCTGGAAGCTTCTCAACCTGAATTCAAAGCGTATCAGACACAAGTGCTGAAAAATGCACAAGCGATGGCTGAAACACTCGCGGCACGAGGCTTGCGTATCATTTCAGGTCGTACTGAATCACATATGTTCTTGGTGGATTTACGTCCTAAAGGTCTGACCGGTAAAGCAGCAGACGCTGCCTTGGGTTTGGCGCACATCACAGTAAACAAGAATGCCATTCCTAATGACCCGGAAAGTCCTTTTGTTACTTCAGGTATTCGTATTGGTGCACCGGCAATTACAACTCGTGGCTTTAAAGAGGAAGAAGCCAAGCAGGTGGCGAATTTGATTGCCGATGTGCTGGATAACCCAACGGATGAAACGGTCATCGCAGCGACTAAAGCTAAAGTGCATGCGTTGACGGCGAGATTTCCGGTTTACGCGTAAAATCGAAAGGCTAGAGCTTGTGAAAGGTGATAAGTGAAAAGTGAAAAGAGTTTGAACGCGATGCATGACTTCCACAATGAAGTGGTTTGTGGTTTATTACGTTTCACATTTCACATTTCACGTTTCACCAAGTCTTTGTCGCGTTTCACATTACTATGAAATGCCCCTTCTGCGGTGCTGACGATACGCAAGTCATCGACTCTCGCGTCAATGATGAGGGAGACTCGATTCGCCGCCGCCGCAAGTGTGGTGCCTGTGATAAACGTTTTACCACTTATGAAACGGCAGAGCTGCATTTGCCGCAAGTGGTGAAACAAAACGGGACGCGAGAGGAGTTCAAGCGCGAGAAACTGCGTTTGTCATTTACACGTGCGCTGCACAAGCGACCGGTGCCGACTGAGTACGTAGATAAAGCATTAGATCATATCACCCAGAAGATTTTGGCACGTGGCGACCGAGAAGTGCCGGCACGTGATTTGGGTGAAATGGTGATGCATGAACTCAAAATGATGGATAAAGTGGCCTACATCCGTTTCGCTTCCGTGTATCGCAGTTTCTCGGATGTGGATGATTTTAATGATGTAATTCGTGATTTGGATTAATGATAGCCAGATTGATTTAATTGTCTTGCCATAGATGGAGCCTGAATGAAACTGATCAAGTATGCAACTGCCGCTTTAGTGATTTTTACCGTACTGCTAACTATCGTGTTTTTCATCTGGTGGGCGTTTAAGGATCAATTTGTATTTAACGGTGAACCGTTTGATCAGGCAAAATGGATACAGCTGGCCACGAGCACTAAAAACGAGTGCAAACGCGGTGATATGGCATATGATTTGCAGCAGAACATTTTAACTCGAGGTGTGCCGCGTGAGGCTGTGACGGCTTTGCTTGGCCGTCCAGCTTTTGAAGAAAAAAATGCGATTGAATACGATTTAGGTAAATGCATGCATGTTTATCACGGCTTGCTGATTTTCTTTGATGAGAATAATCGTTTAATTAACAGCCGCATTTCCTCACACTAAACATCATGACCCCTGTGCCTGCCAATCAGGATTTTAAATGGATGGCACATGCGCTGCGCCATGCGCGGCAGGGTTTGTTTACCACCAGCCCAAATCCACGTGTAGGTTGTGTCATTGTTAAAAATAATCAATTAGTCGGTCAAGGTGCGCACCTTAAAGCAGGTGAGCCGCATGCAGAAGTATATGCCTTGCGCGAAGCTGGTTCACAGGCTCATGGTGCGGATATTTACGTCACTCTGGAGCCATGCAGTCATCATGGCAAAACTCCACCCTGTGTTGAGGCGGTGCTCGTTGCCAAGCCTAAGCGTGTAATAATCGCGATGCAAGACCCAAACCCACTTGTTGCTGGTCGTGGCATCAAGGCGCTGCAGCAGGCGGGTGTAGAGGTGGTTGCAGGGGTCATGGAACACGAAGCCAAATTACTAAACCCTGGGTTTATTTCACGCATGACTCGAGGTATGCCTTACGTGCGCTGCAAGGTGGCTGCAAGTTTGGATGGCCGCACAGCGCTAGCCAATGGCAAAAGTCAGTGGATCACCGGTGAGCCTGCACGGATTGATGTTCAGCGTTGGCGTGCGCAGTCATGCGCAATTGTGACCGGTATCGGCACTGTGCTGGCAGATAATCCGAATATGACGGTGCGTCTGTCTGGAGTAATTCGTCATCCACTCCGAGTGATTGTTGATAGTCATTTGCAAACCCCACTCAACAGCAATATGCTGGCAAAAGATACGCTGCAGCATAGTCCGGTACTCATCGCGCATGCTGATACTGAACCTGCGCTGGAAAAGGCTCTGAGTGCTGCGGGTGCAAAGCTTGTGCATTTGCCCGGGTCAGATGGCAAAGTCGATTTGTCTGCTTTGATGCAGCTGCTGGCACAGCGTGGTGTGAATGAAGTGCTGCTTGAGGCAGGGCAGGGGCTGAATGGTGGATTTTTGCAAAATGGTTTAATTGACGAGTTTATTTTTTACTATGCTCCGAAAATTATGGGCGATGCCGCTCATGCCATGTTTGCAATGCCTGAACTCGTGGCCATGCAGCAAGTCAATCTTTTATCTATTCTGGACGTTCGTCAATTTGGGCAGGATTTGCGTCTGCGCTTGAGCCTCAAACAAAGCTGATTATGCTGATTGATACGCACTGTCATTTGGACGCTGCTGAATTTAATGCTGACCGGGATGCGGTAGCAACGAATGCACTGCAAAATGGTGTTAATGCGATAGTCGTGCCTGCGGTTGCGCGGGATAACTTTGATAGCGTGATTGCGCTGCAGCAGAGGCACCCACACTGCGCTTATGCACTTGGGATACACCCGATGTATATTGATACGGCGCATGATGACGATTTAACTCGGCTCAATCAGTACGTAGGCGATTATTCACCGGTTGCAATCGGTGAAATTGGGCTGGATTATTTTGTAACTAATCCCAAAGATCATCCGGAAAATATTCAGCGTCAACACCATTTTTTCGATGCGCAGCTTGATATTGCACAGCTGCATGGCTTGCCGGTTATTCTGCATGTACGTGGTGCGATCGATCAGATTTTAAAGGCATTGCGCAAGCGCCATTTATCTGGTGGCATTGCGCACGCGTTTAATGGTAGTTTTCAGCAGGCCATGCAATTGATGGATCTGGGTTTTAAATTGGGTTTTGGCGGTGCCATGACTTACGGTCGTGCGCTACATCTGCGTGAGCTTGCCAAACGCTTGCCGCTTGACGCGATTGTCCTGGAAACCGACGCGCCGGATATTCCTCCCGAATGGGTGGGGAAATCTGGCAGAAATAGCCCAGAAGAACTGCCGAAAATTGCCCGATTTCTAGCAGAGTTAAGACAGGAAAATATAGAGCAAGTGCTTGATATTACTGGTGCCAACGCACTAAAGGTTTTGCCAAAATTGGCTCACTTATTCACACCAGTTAAAGTGCTACATTAACTATCTGCAAAAAGCCTTTGCTTATCAATGGGCGTTTTTTAAGTCATTGATTTTTAAAGGTTAAATAATAGATTAAAAATTAAGCGATTTTAAAAAACCCTTATAAAATGCCACGTTACATTTTTAAGTCACAATTATGCACAAAGTTATCCACAGATAATGTGGAGAGTATTTTTGAATTCGGGGAACTTTTTTAAAGTCAACTTTTTATTTAATAAAATTTTACAAAAACAGTATAAAAAGTTATCAAAATTATGATAGTGAATCAGCAGCATTTTCGTACTATTTGGCCAGATTTTTCTGCCAATCAGCCTTTGGTGAACATTATCGACCAGACCAGGCTGCCACATGCCTTTGTAGTGGAAGATGTCCAGACTTTGATGCAGATGGAACATGCAATTAAAACCATGCAGGTGCGTGGTGCGCCGCTAATAGGGGTCGCTGCTGCTTATGGCATGGCCTTGGCGACATTGCATGAGGTGGACGATCAAGCCTTGCAGTTTGCTGCCCGCACGCTGCTTGCAAGTCGTCCGACTGCGGTGAATTTGGCTTGGGCGGTTAAGCGCATGCTGGATAAGTTAGCACAGTTGCCTTTGAATGCGAGGCGCGATGCAGCGTGGGCTGAAGCAGCCGCAATTGCAGATGAAGATGTCGCGCTGAATCAGGCAATCGGTCGAAATGGCTTGGCATTGATTCAAGCAATGTATCAACGCAAGCAAAGGCCGCTCAATATTCTTACTCACTGCAATGCTGGCTGGCTGGCCACTGTAGATTACGGAACTGCACTTTCACCGATCTATGCTGCATACGATGCTGGGCTACAAGTACACGTCTGGGTTGATGAGACGCGGCCGCGTAATCAAGGTGCAAGTTTAACTGCCTGGGAGCTGGCGCAGCATGGGGTGCCGCATACCGTCATCAGTGATAATGCAGGCGGTCATTTAATGCAGCAAGGTGAGGTGGATATGGTGCTGGTCGGGGCAGACCGCGTGTCGAGGAATGGTGATGTGTGCAATAAAATTGGCACTTATCTAAAAGCTTTAGCTGCCCATGATAGCGCTGCCTATGGTCATGAAATACCATTTTATGCAGCAGTGCCTTCCCCCACTATTGATTGGCAGATTAGTGATGGTGTACAACAGATTGAAATTGAAGAGCGGCATGCAGATGAGCTGGCGTGGATGAGTGGCCAATTGCCAAGTGGCGAAATAGTGAGCGTGAATGTATTGCCCAAAGGTACACGCGTGGCTAACCCGGCCTTTGATGTGACACCGGCGCGTTTGGTGAGCGCCATTATTACCGAGTGTGGAGTTTATGCACCGCATGCAGTTTCAACCATGCAGCGGTGATAGGTGATTTCAGAATCAGGGGTAAATATGCAGCAGCGTGAAGCATTGTTGGAAGCGACAATTCGACTATCCAGTCTGGGTTTAAATCGCGGCACGTCGGGCAATGTCAGTCTGCGTGCTGTTAATGATCAAACGCAGCCTGGATTTTTGATTACCCCTAGCGGCATGGCGGTTGAAGACATGCGGCCAGATGATATGGTGTGGATGGATTTTTCTGGCAATTACACCGGCACGCGCAAACCTTCCAGCGAATGGCGCTTTCATCTGGATATTCTGCAGAATAAACCGCAGGTAAACGCTGTGGTGCACACACACAGCATGTTTGCCACTACCCTGAGTACGCTGCGTAAAGGTATCCCTGCATTTCATTACATGGTGGCGGTGGCCGGGGGTGAAGATATACGATGTGCGCCTTATGCCTTGTTCGGCAGTCAGCTGCTGTCTGACCACGCGCTGGCGGCACTTTCTAATCGGCAGGCCTGCCTGCTTGCGAATCATGGCATGATTGCCGTAGGTGAAAGTTTAGATAAAGCCATCGCTATCGCGCTGGAAGTGGAAACGCTGGCACAGCAGTACCTGCATGCCCTGCAGGCGGGCGAGCCGCACTTACTTAGCCATGAAGAAATGCGTGAAGTGATTGATAAATTTAAAGGTTACGGAAGTTGGGGTAAGTAATCGCCTGCAGTAGGTCAAGCGCAAGTTTAAAAGCGATAGCGTTTTTCAAGCCTTAGATAAAAAATCCAAAGATAAAAAATCCAAGTTTTAAGTGTTTTTGTTTGGTGCTATTTGGGCTTTAAAGTAAAATAGACTCCCGTCTGCAACAAATAATATTTAAGTACCTTTCCCATGACCAAATATGTATTCGTAACCGGCGGTGTTGTTTCCTCTCTTGGTAAAGGTATCGCCGCCGCGAGCCTTGGCGCCATTCTTGAATCACGTGGTATCAAAGTGACCATGCTGAAGCTGGATCCTTATATCAACGTTGACCCCGGCACCATGAGCCCGTTCCAGCATGGTGAAGTTTTTGTAACCGATGATGGTGCAGAAACTGACCTAGATCTCGGCCACTATGAGCGCTTCATTAGCCAGCGTATGGGCAAACGCAACAACTTTACTACCGGCCAGATTTACGAATCCGTGATTAAAAAAGAGCGCCGTGGTGAATATCTAGGTAAAACCGTTCAAGTCATCCCGCATATTACCGATGAAATCAAAGCACACGTGAAGCGTGGCGCTGAGGGTGCTGATGTGGCAATTGTGGAAGTAGGCGGTACGGTGGGGGACATCGAATCATTGCCGTTCCTGGAAGCAATTCGTCAGATGGGTTTTGAAGAAGGTCGTACCAACACTTGTTACATTCATTTAACCCTGCTGCCATGGATTCCGACCGCAGGTGAATTAAAAACCAAACCTACGCAGCACTCGGTGAAAGAGTTGCGTGAAATCGGTATTCAGCCTGATATTCTGCTGTGTCGTGCTGACCGCAATATTCCGGAAGATGAGCGTAAAAAAATCGCCTTATTTACCAATGTGGCACCAGAAGCAGTCATTAGTGCGATCGACGCAGATTCAATATACAAAATTCCTGGTTTGCTGCACGAGCAAATGCTGGATGAAATTGTCTGCCATAAACTCAATATTCTCGCAAAAGCAGCGGATTTGTCCAGCTGGGACAAAATCGCCCAAGCTTTGGCAAATCCAAAACACGTCGTAAATATCGCCTTTGTCGGCAAATATGTAGACCTGACTGAGTCTTATAAGTCATTGACTGAAGCCCTGATTCACGCGGGCATCCACACGCAATCCAAGGTGAAAATTCACTACATGGATTCTGAAGAGATTGAAAAAAATGGCACGGGCGCCTTAAAAGGCATGGATGCCATTTTAGTGCCCGGTGGTTTCGGCAAACGCGGTACGGAAGGCAAGATTGCTGCGATTCAATACGCACGTGAAAACAAAGTGCCGTATTTAGGCATCTGCTTAGGCATGCAGTTGGCGGTGATCGAATTTGCGCGCCATGTGGCGGGTTTGGCTGATGCCAATAGTACTGAATTTAATCCTGAAGCAACGCATAAACTGATTGGTTTAATTGATGAGTGGCAGGATGCCTCAGGCAACATTGAAAAACGTGATGAAAACTCCGACTTAGGGGGTACCATGCGTTTAGGTGCACAGAGTTGCCCAATTGTGCCGAATACGCTGGCAGCCAGTATTTATGGCGAAAACGTGAATGAACGTCATCGTCATCGTTATGAAGTCAACAATCACTACGTCGATCAATTGAAAGCAGCAGGTTTGGTAGTGTCCGCAAGAACACCCTCTGAAGAATTGTGTGAAATCGTTGAGCTACCGCAGAGCGTGCATCCTTGGTTTGTCGCTTGTCAGTTCCACCCTGAGTTTACCTCGAATCCAAGAACTGGCCATCCGTTGTTTATTGCTTATGTAAAAGCGGCCTTGGCGAATAAAAAATAATATTAATAGCCACAGATGAACACAGATGCACACGGATAAAAACAAAACCAAACATACTCTGTGCAGCAATTAATACCATGAATTTATCTGTGTTTATCCGTAGCAAAAAAGGTTTAACTAAATGAAACTTTGCAACTTTGATGTAGGTATCGAGCATCCGCTGTTTTTAATCGCGGGACCTTGCGTGATTGAATCACAGCAGCTAGCGATTGATACCGCTGGGCAGCTGAAAGAAATCACCTCGGCACTGGGTATCCCCTTTATTTATAAATCTTCTTATGACAAAGCTAACCGCAGCTCAAACAAAACCTTTCGCGGTTTTGGCATGGAAGAGGGCTTAAGAATACTCGATGAAGTACGTAGACAAATCGGTGTGCCTATTTTGACCGATGTGCATACTGAAGAACAAGTACCGCATGTAGCTGCTGTGGTGGATGTGCTGCAAACACCTGCATTTTTATGTCGTCAGACCGATTTCATCATGGCATGTGCCGCATCAGGCAAACCGGTGAATATTAAAAAAGGCCAGTTCATGGCGCCTGGAGACATGAAAAACGTAGTAGAAAAAGCTAAACAAGCGAACGGCGGTGCAGACACGATTATGGTGTGCGAGCGCGGCGTTTCCTTCGGTTATAACACCTTGGTATCTGATATGCGTGGTTTGGCAACGATGCGCAACACGGATTGCCCAGTCGTGTTTGACGCAACGCATTCAGTGCAGCAGCCGGGTGGGCAAGGCGATAAGAGCGGCGGTCAGCGTGAGCATGTGCCTGTGCTGGCACGTGCAGCGGTTGCCAGCGGTATTGCCGGTATTTTTATGGAAACTCATCCAGACCCATCTAAAGCACTTTCTGATGGCCCTAATGCCTGGCCAATGGGCAGAATGAAAGAATTATTGGAAGTGTTAGTGGATTTAGATAAGCTGGTCAAAAAAGCAGGTTTTATAGAAGCTGCACTTTAATTTTTAACCGCCGATGAACGCAGATTAACGCCGATATTACAGTTCTAGAAATTAGTCCTTATCTGTTTTATCTGCGTGCATCAGCGTTTATCGGCGGTTGATTGAGTTTTAAGTTGTTCTGCTTTTGATTAAAAATCAGATGGCAAAAATTTTAGAATTTAGGAGAAAGTAATGAGCGCGATTGTAGATATTATTGCCCGCGAGATTTTGGATTCACGCGGTAACCCGACCGTTGAGGCGGATGTATTGCTGGAAAGCGGTGTGATCGGTCGCGCTGCTGTGCCTTCTGGCGCCTCTACTGGTGCAAAGGAAGCGGTAGAGTTGCGTGACGGTGATAAAGGCCGTTATCTGGGCAAAGGTGTACTGCAGGCGGTTGAAAATGTGAACACAGAAATCACGGAAGCGATTATCGGCCTAGATGCTGAAGAACAAAGCTTTATTGATAAAACCTTGATTGAACTTGATGGTACCGAAAACAAAGACCGTTTGGGTGCGAATGCAATTTTGGCAGTTTCTATGGCGTGTGCGCGTGCGGCTGCTGATGAATCAGGCTTGCCTTTATATCGTTACCTAGGTGGTTCAGGCGCCATGCAATTACCCACGCCAATGATGAATATCATCAATGGTGGTGCTCATGCTGACAACAGCGTGGATATGCAGGAATTTATGATCATACCGGCAGGTTTGCCTACATTCCGTGAAGCTTTGCGCTGCGGTGCAGAAGTGTTTCATGCCTTGAAGAAAACACTGCATAAAAAAGGTTTGGCAACTACAGTAGGTGATGAAGGTGGTTTTGCACCAAACCTGCCATCGAACGAGGCGGCAATTCAATACATTCTTGAGGCGATTTCAGACGCGGGTTACGAGCCAGGTCGTGACGTATATCTGGGCTTAGACTGTGCAAGTACCGAGTTCTACAAAGACGGTCGTTACCATCTGGAATCAGAAGGCTTGGCACTGACATCCGCACAATTCTCTGACTATCTGGCAGCATGGTGTGACAAATACCCTATTATCAGCATTGAAGATGGTATGGGTGAGTTTGACTGGGAAGGTTGGGATATCCTGACTAAACGTTTAGGCAAAACGACACAGCTCGTGGGTGATGACCTGTTTGTGACCAACAGTAAAATTCTGCGTGAAGGCATTCAACGCGGCGTGGCAAACTCAGTGCTGATTAAAGTGAACCAGATTGGTACTTTGACCGAGACATTCCAGACTATCGAAATGGCTAAACGTGCAGGTTACACTGCGGTGGTTTCTCATCGTTCAGGTGAAACTGAAGACAGCACGATTGCTGATATTTCAGTGGCAACCAACGCATTGCAAATCAAGACCGGTTCACTGTGCCGTTCAGAGCGTATCGCCAAATACAACCAATTGCTGCGTATTGAAGAAGAGTTGGGCGATGCAACCAGCTATGCCGGTAAATCTGCTTTTTACCAGTTGTTCAAATAATTTCTGGAATCAATTTTAAAAGTTAAAGTTGAAAGCCCTCACGCTCATACTGGTGATACTCATTGCCTTGCTGCAGTACCCACTGTGGTTGGGCAAGGGGAGTTGGTTGCGGGTGTGGGAGCTTAATCGTAAAGTCGCAGAGCAGCAGGAAAAAAATGCTGCTCTCAAGGCGCGTAATGATGCTTTAAATGCCGAAGTGACCGATTTGAAAAGCGGTCGTGCCGCTATTGAGGAACGTGCGCGTAGTGAGCTTGGCATGATTAAGCAGGATGAGGTGTTTTTCCAGGTGGTAGATACCCCGCCACCTGAATTTCTGCCTGCGCCTAACCCTGCATTAACGCCTAACAGCGTAAAACCGAGTAGTATTAAGCCTGACGCTTCGGTGCAAATAAAAAAGACTAAACCTTAGCAATCATTCAGTTTTGCAAACTGTAAGGCATTGTTTTAATGCGCAGCTTGTGTCCAGCTGCAAACAAAGCACTTGATTCAACGCTATCCAATCTTGCCTCTAGAAGTAAATCAAAATGTCCGGCTGGAGACGCTGCGCATCTGACCACTTTGCCCACAATTTCCTCTTTATCATTTTTTACATCGTCGCCTGCGTTTACTGCGCTGTCAGACTGTGCGAGCTGTGTGCGACGTTTGACTGTGCCCAGATAGTGTGTGCGTGCAACGATTTCCTGGCCGGTGTAGCAGCCTTTTTTAAAATTGATGGCATTCAGCAAATCAAGATTCAGCATTTGTGGTACGAATTCTTCTTGCGTTTCAGGGTAAACTTCAGGGATGCCAGCCTGAATCTCTAACCATTCCCAATAGTCTGCATCTGCAGTTTTGCAGTGCGCAGTCAGCGCTTTCCATAGCTGGCTCGCATGTTCCAGATCGCTGATGACTTCGAACCGCGCTACATTGCCAGGTAATCTGATTACGGTGCCGTTGCTATGCGTCTGTAATTGCAGAGGTTGTTCCGGCAAACTTGGAAATATGGTTGAAAGCAGTGCGGCAGCATCTGGGCCGCTGATGCCGAACTTGAAGGCTCGGTCGCTCGTGTCATCAATATTCACTTTGCTGCGCAGCACGTACATTTTTAGACGTTTGGCGATAGGTTCCAGCAAAGTCTTAGGCATTTGCAGATGTAGATGTCCGTTGTGAGCAAAGGCAAGAAACAAAGCCAGCATACGTCCTTTGGGGTTGCAGTAGCCGCTATAGTGTGCATTGCTGCCATCTAGTTGTTTCACATCATTGGTCACTTGACCCTGCAAAAAACTCACTGCATCTGCACCATCCAGTTCCAGCAGGCCTAAATGCGACAAATCACACAGCACATTATCTCGCGCTGCAAGTGTGTCAGTCGTGCTCATCGGTTTTTCTTGTGCGGATGCTTGAAGAAATTGCTGCCATTGCTGTAAGCTCATACTCACCTTTTAAAAATTGACGTTATTATTTATTAATGCAGCCACTGCATCTGGATTTCAAGTCTTCATATCGATTGGCATCAATGCTTGCAGGCATGGGGCTGCTGATGGCTGTTATTTTAATCGCGATGCCGCTATTGTGGCCGATTAAATTGGCTTTATTCATTCTTGCACTTGCTGCTGTTGTAACCATCCCTTAAAATCGGTGCATTTATAATTGGAGTTCTCCGTCGTAAACT
>VFQO010001032.1_pt1 | contig 24118 bp, 20 predicted proteins | sample 3512331 | NCBI WGS metagenome assembly VFQO01 (sample SAMN10412371, study PRJNA504923) | tailings metagenome | isolation source: Replicate 3 from Balatoc abandoned mine | place: Philippines: Itogon, Benguet | collected 2017-08-28 | reverse complement strand
GGCGGCCGATCAGCATCGCGGCGATCAGCGCCGACATCCTCGCGCGCACGCTCGAGCGCTGCGGCGTGAAGACCGAAATTCTTGGCTTCACCACGCGGACGTGGAAGGGCGGGCAGAGCCGCGAGGACTGGCTCGCCGCGGGCCGCCCCGCGCACCCCGGCCGCCTCAATGACCTCCGCCACATCATCTACAAGCCCGCCGACGAGCCCTATCGCCGCGCCCGCAAATCGCTCGGGCTGATGATGCGCGAGGGGCTGCTCAAGGAAAATATCGATGGCGAGGCGCTGATGTGGGCGCACCAGCGGATCATCAACCGCCCCGAGGAACGCCGCATCCTGATGGTGATTTCGGACGGCGCGCCGGTCGACGACAGCACCCTGTCGGTCAACCACGGCGCTTATCTCGACCAGCATCTGCGCCAGGTGATCGACTGGATCGAGAACCGTTCACCCGTCGAGCTTTGCGCGATCGGCATCGGCCACGACGTGACACGTTACTACAGCCGCGCCGTGACGATCATGGACGCCGAACAATTGGGCGGAACGATGGTCGAGCAGCTGGCGGGGTTGTTCGATATTGACTGAATGACCGGCGAGCAACGCGGCGCCTGAGGGCGCCGCGTTGCTCGCCCACTAACTTACCGCGCTGGCTCGCTCGCCGGGGCTGCCGGGGTCGCGGCGGGGGCCGGTGTGGCAACCGGCTCGGCCGCAACAGGAGCGACAGCAGCGGGTGCCGCCGCCTCGGCCATCCGCACCGCCAACGCCTTGTCGAACTCGGCATAAAACGCTTTATAGGGTTCGCCGAACAGCACCGGCTTGCCGTCCGAATAGGACGATCCTATGCGCGCCTTCGCCTCGACCGTTTGCAACTTTACGGAAATGCGGGTCGTCGTCGGCGAAACCGGTTCGACAAACACCGATGCAACCTGGGTCAGCTTCTTTTTCCCGAACCCCCAGAAAATGTTATACACAAGCTTCGATTTCGCATCGGTCTCTGCGGTAATCGTTCCCGCATCCTTGCTGGCGTTGATGTTGACATAGCTCATCTCCTGCAATGCCGCGATCGACGAGCGAAACACCACATCGGTGCCCGCGCTGATTTCACGCTTTTGCAGACCCGCGAGCTCGCTCTCGCTGAGCTCGACCGGCTTGGGTTCCTTGTCCTTTGCCGCTGCCGCAATGGGCAACCCCGTCATCGACACGCCAAGCACCAACATTGTCAATTTGCGCATTCTTCCCCCCTTGTCGGAATCATTATGCCCTCCGGCGCTGAATGGATAGGACGCAATTCATCCTTTGCAATGCTTTTGCAACGGGTCGGTCCGCCCGCCGCGACAGTGGGAAATCGATTGTCCGTATCGGCGGATGACAACCCCCTCCCCCCTCGTTACAAACTGCCCTCGGAGCAGCAGGGACTCGCGGCCTGACGACGGGAGCCGCTGCGCCGATATTCATGCTGTGGGTCGCCAGCATGGCTTGGGGCCGCACCGGGGTGGTGCGTGGCTGAGGGGGCGACTGTCACATGAAAAAAGCATCCGACCTGTTCATCGAATGCCTGGAGGAAGAAGGCGTCGAGTATATTTTCGGCGTTCCGGGCGAGGAGAATCTCGATTTCCTCGACAGCCTGTCGCGGTCGACCAAGATCAAGCTGATCCTGACCCGCCACGAACAGGGCGCAGGCTTCATGGCGGCGACCTATGGCCGCCATACCGGCAAGACCGGCGTCTGCCTCGCCACGCTTGGCCCCGGCGCCACCAATTTCGTCACCGCCGCGGCCTATGCGCAATTGGGCGGCATGCCGATGATGATGATCACCGGGCAAAAGCCGATCAAGAAGTCGAAGCAGGGCCGGTTTCAGATCCTCGACGTCGTCGCGATGATGGGGCCGATCACCAAATTCACCCATCAGATGGCGTCGTCGGACAATATCCCGAGCCGGGTGCGCGAGGCGTTTCGCCTGGCCGAGGAGGAAAAGCCCGGCGCGGTGCATATCGAACTGCCCGAGGATATCGCCGACGAGCATACCGATTCGACCCCGCTCAAGCGCAGCCATTCGCGGCGACCGACCGCTGACGTCAAATCGATCCGCGAGGCGGTGCGGGCGCTCGAGGAAGCGACCTCGCCCGTCCTCGTCATTGGCGCCGGGGCCAACCGCACGATGACCAGCCGCATGCTGCTGCAATTCATCGAAAAGACCGGCATCCCCTTTCTCACCACCCAGCTTGGCAAGGGCGTGATCGACGAGCGGCATCCGAAATTCCTCGGCTGCGCGGCGCTGTCGGCGGGCGATTTTGTCCACCGCGCGGTCGAGGCGTCGGATTGCATCGTCAACCTAGGCCATGACGTGATCGAAAAGCCGCCCTTCTTCATGAAGCAAGGCGGCCCAACGGTGATCCATGTGTCGACCAAGACCGCCGAGGTCGATCCGGTCTACTTCCCCGACATCGAGGTGATCGGCGACATCGCGAACGCGGTGTGGCAGATGAAGGAGGACATCGTCCCCAACGGCGGGTGGAAGTTCGACCATCTGCTCGCCTACCGTCAGGGCGAGATTGCGCACACCGCGCCGCTGGCCGAAGATGCGCGCTTCCCGATCTTCCCGCCGCATCTGGTGCAGCAGGTTCGCGATGCGATGCCCGACGACGGGATCATCTGCCTCGACAATGGCGTGTACAAGATCTGGTTCGCGCGCGGCTACACCGCTTACCGCCCAAACACCGTGCTGCTCGACAACGCACTGGCGACGATGGGCGCGGGGCTGCCCAGCGCGATGATGTCGGCGATGGTCTATCCCGACCGCAAGGTCATGGCGATCTGCGGCGACGGCGGCTTCATGATGAACAGCCAGGAGATGGAGACCGCGGTCCGCCTCGGGCTCAACATGACCGTGCTGATCCTCAACGACAACAGCTATGGCATGATCCGCTGGAAACAGGCGAATATGGGCTTCAAGGATTGGGGGCTGACCTATGGCAACCCCGATTTCGTCAAATATGCCGAAAGCTATGGCGCGCACGGCCACCGTGTCGAAAGCGCCGCGCATCTGAAAGCGCTGCTCGCGCACACGCTCAGCACGCCCGGCGTGCACCTGATCGACTGCCCGGTCGATTATTCGGAGAATGACCAGATTTTGAACATCGACATCAAGAAATTGTCGAAGGAATTGTAATTCCTTGCTCGCTGCTCCCCGGCGAAAGCCGGGGTCCAGAGCGCCCTTGCGCCGACGCCGCGCGTTTTAGCCCTGGACCCCGGCTTTCGCCGGGGAACGGAGATGTGACAATATGAAACTCAAAGACGTCTACCCGCTCTACCTCAACAACAAGGCGGTGCAGCCGAACACCGACCTGGAGGTGATCGATAAATACACCGGCGCGGTCGCGTTCCGCACCGCGCTGGCGACCCCCGATGTGATCGACGCGGCGATCGCGGGCGCCGTCCGCGCCGCCGAGCCGATGGCGCGGCTGGCGAGTTTCGAGAAACGCGACGTCCTGCTGCATTGCGTCGCGCGCTTTCAGGAGCGGTTCGATGAACTCGCCTATGCGCTGTGCGTCGAGGCGGGCAAGCCGATCGCCGACAGCGAGGGCGAAGTCACCCGCCTGATCGACACCTTCCGCATTGCGGCGGAGGAAGCGACGCGCAATTATGGCGAGGTGCAGCCGCTTGACATTTCGGCGCGTGCCAAGGGCTATATGGGGATGTGGAAGCGCGTGCCGATCGGCCCGTGCAGCTTCATCTCGCCGTTCAACTTCCCGCTCAACCTCGCCGCGCACAAGATCGCGCCGGCGATCGCGATCGGCTGTCCGTTCGTGATGAAACCCGCATCGCTGACCCCGCTCGGCGCGATCATCATGGGCGAGGTGCTCGCCGAATGCGACATCTTGCCAGAGGGCGCGTTCAGCATCCTGCCCGCGAGCCGCGCGGGCGCCGACCTGTTCACCACCGATGAGCGGCTGAAACTGCTGTCGTTCACCGGCTCGCCGGCTGTAGGCTGGGACCTGAAGGCAAAGGCGGGGAAGAAAAAGGTCGTGCTCGAACTCGGCGGCAATGCGGCGGTGATCGTCGACAAGGATGCCGATCTCGATCATGCGCTCGCACGGATCATCTTTGGCGGCTATTACCAGTCGGGGCAAAGCTGCATCCATGTCCAGCGCGCGATCGTCCATACGGACATCTACGACAAGTTCCGCGAAATGCTCACCGCGAAGGTCAAGGCGTTGAAATCAGGTGACCCCAAGCAGCGCGACACCTTTATCGGCCCGATGATTTCGGTCAAGGAAGCGCAGCGGCTCAAAGGCTGGATCGACGCCGCGGTCGATGCCGGTGCGACGCTGCTCGCAGGGGGCGGCTGCGAGGGCAATATGCTCGAGGCCGCACTGCTGGAGAATGTGCCGCGCGATGCCGATGTTGTGGTCGAAGAAGCCTTCGGCCCCGTTGTCGTGCTGTCGAGATTCTCGAAGTGGGAAGACGCGCTCGCCGAGGTCAACGACAGCAAGTTCGGATTGCAGGCGGGCATCTTCACGCGCGACATTCACAAGGTGCTGGAAGCGTGGGACCATCTCGACGTCGGCGGCATCGTCGTCAACGACGTGTCGAGCTACCGCGTCGACAACATGCCTTATGGCGGGGTGAAGGATTCGGGGCTGGGGCGCGAGGGCGTGCGCTTTGCGATCGAAGATATGAGCGAGATCCGCAATCTGGTGATCCGGCGGGTTTGAGAATTCCCTTCCCCCTTGATGGGGGAAGGATACGCAGCCTTGGCGCGAAGCGGTTAGGCGGAGTTGGATGGGGGTGAGGGTGCGTCCTTGCACCGTGGGTTCAGGACGTGAGCGCACCCCCACCGCTGCGACTAAGCCAGCAAGCTGGCAAGTCTCGCTGCCTCCGCCATCAAGGGGGAGGGACACGCGGATCGTCACAAAACCGCCGCCAAACCGTCGCCAAACCGACGTCACTTTGAATCGCACAGTGTCACAAAACTCCTGTCTAGGCCGTGGGCAGCTAAGGCTGCCACGGAGCATGACATGGCCTCGATCTCGACCCTGCCGATCCCCGCCCGTTTTGCCGACCCCTTTACAACCGATCCGCATGTTCCCGAACGGCTGATCGGCGAACGGCGGAGCTATCGCACCGTGTGGGTCAGCGACATCCACCTCGGCACCCGCGGCTGCAACGCCGTGATGCTGATCGACTTTTTCGACCATGTCGATTGCGAGACATTGTACCTGGTCGGCGACATCATCGACGGCTGGCGGCTCAAGAAGCGCCATTTCTGGCCGCCCGAGCATAATGACGTCGTGTGGCGCGTGCTCAAGCGCGCCAAGCGCGGCACGCGCGTCGTCTATGTTCCCGGCAACCATGACGAGATGGTCAAGCCCTTCGATGGCTTCGATTTCGGCGGCGTCGAAATCCGCCGCGAGGCGATCCACGAAACCGCCGACGGGCGCAAATTGCTCGTCGTCCATGGCGACGAGTTCGACGCGGTGATGCTGGCGCACCGCTGGCTCGCCTTCGTCGGCGACGCCGCCTACACCGCGCTGATGAAGTGCAATGTGGTGGTCAACCGCATCCGCAGCGCGTTCGGTCTGCCCTATTGGTCGCTGTCGATGGTCGCCAAGCACAAGGTCAAGAACGCCGTCCAATTCATCGGCCGCTATGAAGAGGTTGTCGCCCACGCCGCCCGCTCGCGCGGGGTCGACGGGGTCGTTTGCGGTCATATCCACAGCGCCGAGATGCGCACGATCGAGGGCACCGAATATTACAACGACGGCGATTGGGTCGAAGGCTGCACCGCGCTGGTCGAGCATCATGACGGGTGCATGGAGATATTGCACTGGGCCGAGGAAGTCGCGAAGCGCAGCGTCCCGGCGACGCTCGAACTGCCTGCCCCGGCGCGCGCCGCATGAAGGTCCTGATCGTCAGCGACGCGTGGGAGCCGCAGGTCAACGGCGTCGTGCGGACGCTACAGGCGACGATCGCCGAACTGCGCAAGGCGGGGCATGAGGTCGCGGTCGTCTCGCCCGACCTGTTCGCTTCGGTCCCCTGCCCCTCCTACCCCGAAATCCGGCTGGCGTTCGCAGGATGGCGAAAGGTCGGGCGGCACATTCGCGCCTTTGGCCCGCAGGCGATCCATATCTCGACCGAAGGTCCGCTCGGGCTGGCGGCGCGGCGCTGGTGCCTGAAGCACGGCTTTCCCTTTACCACCGCCTATCACACCCGCTTTCCCGAATATGTCGCGGCGCGGTTCCCGATTTCGCCCGCCGTCGTGTGGCGCTTCATCCGCTGGTTCCACCGCCCGGCGCGCCACATCATGGTCGCGACGCGCAGCTTGGCGCGCGAACTTGCCGATCAGGGACTCAGCCAGACGATGATGTGGGAACGCGGCGTCGACCACGACCTGTTTCGCCCCGACCGCGCCGCGCATCCCGCTTATGCCGACCTGCCCCGCCCGATCCAGCTCTATGTCGGCCGCGTCGCGGTCGAAAAGAACATCGGCGCGTTTCTGGAGATTGAGCGTCCGGGTACCAAGTTCGTCGTCGGTGATGGTCCCGCGCTCGCGGCATTGCGCGAACAACATCCCGACGCTCGGTTCCTCGGCAAACTCAGCGGCGAAGCGCTGGCGGCCGCCTATGCCGGCGCCGACGTCTTTGTCTTTCCCAGCCGCACCGACACCTTCGGTCTCGTCGTCATCGAGGCGCTCAGCTGCGGCACGCCCGTCGCCGCCTTCCCGGTCCCCGGCCCTGGCGACATTGTCCGCGACGGCGCGGGCGCGCTCGAGGGGGATCTCGCCCGCGCGATCGACATCGCGCTGGCGTGCGACCGCGCCAATGCCGCGGCGCTGGGGTCGCGCTACAGCTGGGCGAGCTGCACGGTACAGTTTGCCAAGGCGCTGACCTTTGTGCCCGATCCGGCGGCGTCCGAAGGCCCCGTCGGCGCGGCGCCGATTGCCGCCTAGAACGTCTTGCGCCACTCCAGCTCGATATACCGGCCCAGGGGATCGATATAGCCGGGCTGATAGTTCAACGGTACCACGCCGTTCGCGTCGGTGATCCTGCGCTGGGCATCGAACAGATTGTCGATCGACAGCCGCACGCGCGATCCTTTCAGGAACGGCAGTTTCTCGACCAGCTTCGGCTGCTGGTTCAGATCGGCAAAAAAGCGCAGGTTGAACGTCGCGAGATCGCCGAATTTCAGGTCGCCCGCGGTGCCGCCGGTGACCGTGCTGCCGCTGTCATATTTGGCGCTCAGCCGCACCCCGAGCCCCTTGTTGAACAGCCCGCCGTCGAGTTCGAACAGATGGCGGTTGCTGCCCCCGCCGCTGCCGGTCGCCGACCCGTCGAGCAGGTCGAGTTCGGGAACGCCGGGACGGATCAGGATTTTGTCGGTCAGCTTGATCGTGTGATACAGCGACACCTGCCAGCGGCCGCCCTGCGGTCCGCCGAACACGCCGCCGGGACCACCCGGGCCGCGGCCACCGCCGCCCGCGCGCGGTCCACCGCCGCCGCCGCGCGGGCGACCGGCGCCAGCGCCGTCGGGCCGCCCGCCGCCAGGCCGTCCCGCACCGGGACCGCCCGCCGATTGCTGGCCGAAACTCTTGCCGAAATTGAGTCCCCAGCGAATCTGAGAATTTTCGACCTGATCGAAATTGACCGGCCGCTGGTCGAGCGCGATCAGCACCCCATTGGCATCGCGGGTCACCCGATCGGGAAACGCCGCTTCGATCTCGGGGGTCAGCAGCGGAAAGCTGTTCGCGGTGTCGCTGCTCTTGTTGCGATTGTAATTGACCGAGAAATTCAGCCCCTCGACCATCGGCGGCGACCAGTTTAGGCCAAGTTTAAGGTCGCGGCGCTGTTCGGCGAGCAGCAAGGGATTGCCGCCGGTCGTCGTCGTGATCTGCACCGTCTGGCCGGTCGCGAAATCGTAATAGGTCACCGCGGGGGTCACCAGCGGCGCCGCGCCAAGCTGTTGGATCCCCGGGGCCGCCTCGTCCTGATTGAAGCTCGCGATCAGCGACAGATTGTCCGTAACGCCCCAGTTGAGGTTCGCGCCCCAGCTTTTCAGCGCGGCAAAATCGCTCGGATCCTGATATTGACCGCTCAGCGTCAGCGACACGCGGCCGATGTTGCCGACCTCATATTCGGGATCGAGCAGCGGCACGGTCAGCGAGCCGAATACCCCTGGCAGGTCGCGCGTCAGGTCGGTGGTCGTGATCGCGCCCGACCGTTCGGACCGGCTGTCGAAACGCAGCCCCGAATAGCTGCCCGTCGCCGACAGGCGAATGGGACCCGCCCAGCCTTCGGTCACCGTGCCCGACAGATTGGCACTGCCGCCAAAGGTCTGCTGGCTGCTGTCGAACCGGTCGCGGGCGCCGCTGATCCGGTCGGTAAAGGTCAATTGATCGGCGTCGGCATAATTGCCCGACACCGACCAGCGCCAGTCGCCAAGCATGCCGTTGACGCTCGCGGTCGTCGTGAGGTTACGGCTGCGGCTGTCGCGCTCGAGCGGGTCTGTCACGCCGCCGACGCCGGGGCCGAGCAGCGAGAGGCTGTCGGTCTGGTCGAACCGCAGGTTGATCGAGGCATCGGTCAGCTTGTTCAGGCTGCGCTGAATCGTTGCGTCGATCGAATATTCGTCGGACGCGCTGAGCAGGCTGCGCGCCGGGGCTTCGGCGGCCTGAGCGGGATCGTCATAAACAAGGTTGCGCTCGTCTTCGCGCAGCATCGTCTTGTGATCCCAGCCGGCGTTGACATTGAGCCGTCCGTTGTCGCCGATCATCAGGAAGCTCGGCTGAATCTCGCTCTGAAAGCGGCCGCCCTGGGTCGGGATGCCGCCTTCCGCCTCGACCGCGATCTGGCGGAAATTGGGCTTGAGCACCATGTTGACGACGCGCTCGTCGGCCGAATAGCCATATTGGAGAGCGACTTCTTCGGGAAACACTTCGACCTTGGCGATCGCCTCGGGCGGCAGGTTGCGCACCTCGCCAAACCCGCCGATGCGGCGCCCGTTGACCAGGATGATCGGCCGCCCGCCGCCGCGCCCGCGCCCCGACCGCGTCTGCGGCGCCAGCGCATCGAGCAGTTCAGAGACGTTCGACACGCCATAGCTGGCGATCGCCGCCTCATCGAGTTCGGCCTCGGCCTTGATATCGGTGTCGAGCTGTCCGGCGAGCCGCGGCGCGGTGACGATGATTTCCTCGCCGTCGATGTCGTCATAATCGTCCTCGCCATCGTCGGATGCGGACACGACCGGATCGGCAGGCTGGTCGGCCGCCGCGGTGACCGCGACGCTCACCGGCGTCGTTTCGGTTTCGGCCATGGCTGGCCAGGCAAGCGCGGCGCTGGCGGACAGCAATGCGGCGCGCGCGGACAAGGGCAGGCGAGATTTATTCATCGGGGGAGAAACCTTTTTGTTTTTATCTTGGTCGTTATTGAAGCGGCATGCGTGAACCGGTCCTGACGATCTTTGGCGTCGGCGGTTCATTTATGTCGCAATTGTCGCAACAATGTGTCGAGGCCATCGTGGTTCCACCAACGGGCCATATCGACCGCTGGACAGCATGGCGCGCTGCCCTTATCGGCCAGCCATGCCGACTCCAGACACATCCGCCGCCGCTGAATCGATCCTGATCATCGATTTCGGTAGCCAGGTCACCCAGCTTATCGCGCGCCGCGTCCGCGAAGCGGGGGTGTATAGCGAGATCGTCCCCTTCACCCAGGCCGAAGCCGCACTCGAACGGATGCGGCCCCGGGGCGTGATCCTGTCGGGCTCGCCCGCCTCGGTTCCCGCCGACGGCAGCCCGCGCGCGCCGCAATCGGTGTTCGACAGCGGGCTGCCGATCTTGGGCATCTGTTATGGGCAGCAGGTGATGAGCCAGCAGCTGGGCGGCCGCGTCGAACCCGGCGGCATCGACGGCGAGCGCGATGGCGAATTCGGTCGCGCCTTCCTGACCGTCACCGAACCCTGCGTGCTGTTCGACGGCCTGTGGGACGTCGGCGAGCGGCATCAGGTGTGGATGAGCCATGGCGACAAGGTCACCGAGTTCGCCCCCGGCTTTCGCATCGTCGCGGTCAGCGACGGCGCACCCTTTGCGCTGATCGCCGACGATGAGCGCCGCTATTATGGCACCCAATTCCACCCCGAAGTCGTCCATACCCCCGATGGCGCCAAGCTGATCGCCAATTTCGTTCGCCACGTCTGCGGGTGCAGCGGCGGCTGGACGATGGCCGAGTTTCGCGCCACCAAGATCGCCGAAATCCGCGCGCAGGTCGGCGACAAGCGCGTCCTGTGCGGGCTGTCGGGCGGGGTCGACAGCGCGGTCGCCGCGGTGCTGATCCATGAAGCGATCGGCGAACAGCTCACCTGCGTGTTTGTCGACCACGGCCTGCTGCGCATGAACGAGCGCGAACAAGTCGAGCGCCTGTTCCGCGACCATTACAACATCCCGCTGGTGGTCGTGGATGCCGAGGAACGCTTCATGGCGGGCCTCGCCGGGGTCACCGATCCCGAAGCGAAGCGCAAGTTCATCGGCGGCGAATTCATCAATGTTTTCGACGAGGAAGCGCAGAAACTGGGCGGCGCCGACTTCCTGGCGCAGGGCACCCTTTACCCGGACGTCATCGAAAGCGTGTCGTTCACCGGCGGGCCGAGCGTGACGATCAAGAGCCATCACAATGTCGGCGGCCTGCCCGCGCGGATGAAGATGGCGCTGGTCGAGCCGCTGCGCGAATTGTTCAAGGACGAGGTCAGGCTGCTCGGCAAGGAACTCGGCCTCCCCGACATCTTCGTTGGCCGCCATCCCTTCCCCGGTCCGGGTCTCGCGATCCGCATTCCCGGCGAAGTGTCCAAGGATCGCTGCGATATCCTGCGCAAAGCCGATGCCGTCTATCTCGACGAAATCCGCAGTGCCGGTTTGTACGACGCGATCTGGCAGGCGTTCGCGGTGCTGCTGCCCGTCAAGACCGTCGGCGTGATGGGCGACGGGCGCACCTATGACCATGTCTGCGCGCTGCGCGCCGTCACCTCGACCGACGGCATGACCGCCGACATCTATCCGTTCGACGCTGCCTTCCTCAGCCGCTGCGCGACGCGCATCATCAACGAGGTGCAGGGCATCAACCGCGTGGTGTACGACTATACGTCGAAACCGCCGGGGACGATCGAGTGGGAATAGAGGCCTGAGCGGTCGGGCAGCCACAGACCCGCCAGCTCCCGATCAGAAGCAGCAGGCCGACGATGATGAAAGGCGCAAAGCCCGGCAGCATCCACGCGTTCACCTATCATCGCTCGCCCCGTTCGCATTCGCCGCCCATGATCCGGGCCCAGCCGCGCCCGCGCCGCCAGAACTGCAATCTGACAGCTGATCGACGACGGCCGCGATTGTGATGCGACCGCGTTCTTGGTAGCAACGCCGACCATGGACCGGATCGAAACCCAAGCCTCGGGCGGCTGTCAGTGCGGCGCGGTGCGCTATCATGTCACCGCGGTGCTCGACACCTCGCACATCTGTCATTGCCGGATGTGCCAGAAGGCGGCGGGGAATTTCTTCATCGCGCTGATCGGCGTCCCCCGCGATGCCGTCACATGGACCCGCGGCACACCCGCGACCTTCGCCAGTTCGGACAAGGCGATGCGCGGTTTTTGCCGCGATTGCGGCACCCCGCTGCTCTACGACTATCACGATAGCAAGCATGTCAATCTGACCACGGGTTCGTTCGACAACCCGGCGCAATTCCCGCCGCGTGTCCAGTTCGGCGTCGAGGCACAATTGCCGCTGTTCGATCATCTGCCGATAAAGGCCGAAGGCACCACCGAAGAGACGATGGCGGCCTATGTCGGTGCGATCAAGGCGAGCAATCACCAGCACCCCGACCATGACACCGATCATTGGCCCGAGTGACCACCGGCGCGCTGGCGAATCCTGACGACTGTGACTAGAGGCGGGGTGAAATTGCTGTATCGGAGCGCGCCATGACCCCCACCGCAACCATCCTGCTGCTCGGTTCGGGCGAGCTTGGCCGCGAATTCGTGATTTCGGCCAAACGGCTCGGCTGCTGCGTGATCGCCTGTGACAGCTATGAAGGCGCGCCTGCGATGCAGGTCGCCGATGCGTTCGAAGTTTTCTCGATGCTTGATGGCGACGCGCTGCGCGCCACGATCGACAAGCACCAGCCCGACCATATCGTCCCCGAGGTCGAGGCGATCCGGACCGAAATCCTGGCCGAAGTCGAGGCCGAGGGCTTTCACGTCGTCCCCTCGGCACGCGCCGCGCAGCTGACGATGAACCGCGACGCGATCCGCGACCTCGCCGCCACCGAGCTCGGCCTTGCCACCTCGACCTTCGAATACGCCGAAACGCGCGAGGAATTGCATGCCGCCGCCGCGCACATCGGCTTTCCGCTGGTGGTCAAACCGGTGATGTCGTCGTCGGGCAAGGGCCAGAGCACGGTCAAAAGCGAAGCCGACATCAACGCGGCGTGGGACTATGCCGCCGCCGGGATGCGCGGCGACCGTCTGCGGGTCATCGCCGAGGCGTTCATCGACTTCGATTACGAGATCACCCTACTGACCGTGCGGCACAAGGACGGCGTCGCCTTTTGCCCCCCGATCGGCCACCGGCAGGAGCGCGGCGACTATCGCGAAAGCTGGCAGCCCGCGGCCATGTCCGCCGCCGCACTCGCCAGCGCGCAGGATATGGCCACCAGGGTCGTCGATGCCCTCGGCGGCCACGGCATCTTTGGCGTCGAGTTTTTCGTCAAGGGCGACACGGTCATCTTCTCCGAACTCTCGCCGCGCCCGCACGACACCGGGATGGTGACGCTGATTTCGCAAAGCCTGTCCGAATTCGACCTCCACGCGCGCGCGATCCTCGGCCTGCCGATCCCGCCGGTCGCGGTCCCCGATGCCAGCGCGAGCGCCGTCCTGCTCGCCGACCGCGACGCGAGTGACTTTGCGATCACCGGCTTGGCGAAGGCGCTTGCTGCACCGAACGCCGCGACATCGATCGATGCCCGCATCTTTGGCAAGCCGGTCACCCGTCCCTGGCGCCGCATGGGCGTGACGCTGGCGCGGGTCGCGGGCGGCACCACCGACGACGCGCGCGCGGCGGCGGTCGCAGCGGCGGCCGAGCTCTTCATCGACTATCGCGGCTGACGCGTTACACAAAGGGATGGCCGAACGCCCTTCCCCACTGCGACGCTGGCTGACGATCATCGCCCTGCTTGCGATCGTGATCGGCTTCCCGCTGATCTTTCGCGAAGAATTTGTCGCGATCAGCGACCGAGTGCTGGCGGCCGCCGACCAGCGCCCTGTCGCTGCGGCCGCGCTGATCGTCACCGCGCTGACGCTCGACGTATTCCTGCCGGTGCCCAATGGCGTCACCAACACGCTGGCGGGCGCGGCCTTCGGGTTTGCGATCGGCGCGTTGGTCATCTGGCTGGGGCTGATGGGCGGCAGCACCGCGGGTTATGCGCTTGGCCGCTGGGCGGCGCGCCCGCTGGCGGCGCGGCTGCTCGGCGCCGACGATCTGGACCGCGCGCATCGCCTCGCCGAACGCGCGGGGCCGGTCGCGCTGATCGTATCGCGCCCGGTGCCGATCCTTTGCGAGGCGACGCCGATCGCCGCTGGGGTCGCCGGAATGGAACTGCGCCGTTTTCTGTTGGCAGTCGCGCTGGGCAATCTGGGCGTCGGTGTCGTCTATGCCGCGATCGGCGCCGCAGCTATCGAGCGGACCTCGACCGAATTGCTGATGCTCGGCGCGATCGGTGTGCCGCTTGCCGCATGGCTGGGCTGGCAGGCGATCGAACGGTGGAGAAAGTCATGATCATCCGACGCCTTGGACCCGCTGACGTGGCGGCGATGCGCGCGCTAAACATCCTCTATGCCGCCGCCTTCGACGATACCGTCACCTATCGTGCCGATCAGCCCGATGACCAATGGCTGACGCGCCAGCTCGCCAGGGAGAATATCATCTTGCTGATCGCCGAGCTGGACGGCCAGGTCGTCGGCGGCCTCACCGCCTATGACCTGCCCAAGCTCGAAGCGGCGCGGAGCGAAATCTATCTCTACGACCTCGCGGTCGATGCGGCGCACCGCCGCCGCGGCACCGCCACCGCACTGATCGCCGAACTCCAGCGCATCGCCGCCGACATCGGCGCCTGGGCGGTGTTTGTGCAGGCCGACTATGGCGACGATCCCGCGGTCGCGTTATACACGAAGCTCGGCGTGCGCGAGGATGTGATGCATTTCGACCTGCCGCCCTTGCCGCGAACGAAAGACTGAACCCGACGAAGGGGACGCGCCATGCTGCGCTGGTTCATTCGTATCATACTGGGCCTTGTCGCGGTCGTGGCCGCCCTGTGGCTGACCGTCAGCTATATCACGCCGCAGCCCGCGATCTGGGTGATCCGAGCATTGTTCGATTCGGGTTCCGACGCGGCGAGCGCGAAGCTGCTGCCCAAGGTACCGGCCGACATCGAGACGATTGCGGCGCTCCGCTACGATCCGGCCGACCCCGACGCGCTGCTCGACATCTTTCACCAGAAGGGTGCGACCGCGCCGCAACCCGCGATCGTCTGGGTGCATGGCGGCGGCTTCGTGTCGGGCAACCGCCATATCGTCGCCGAATATCTCAAGATACTGGCGGGTCAGGGCTTCGTGACAATCACCGTCGACTACACGATCGCGCCCGAAGCGCGTTATCCCACCCCGATCCGGCAAACCAACAAGGCGCTGGGCCATGTCGTCGCCAACGCAGGCCGTTACGGCATCGACCCTGACCGGATCCTGATCGGCGGCGACAGTGCGGGCGCGCAGATCGCGGCACAGGTCGCCGCAATCGCCACAAATCCCGCCTATGCAAAGGCGGTCGGAATTGCACCATCGGTCGGGCCCGACCGGATCAAGGGCACGATCCTTTTTTGCGGCGCGCACGACGTCACGATGCTCAATCTCGACGGTTCGCTCGGCCCGTTCCTGCGCGCGGTCGTTTGGGCCTATGGCGGCAGGCGCGACGCGATGGACGATCCGCAGTTCCGACTCATGGCGCTGCCCGGTCATGTAACGCGCGATTTTCCGCCCGCCTTCATCACCGCCGACAACGGCGACCCGCTGCTCGGCCAGTCCGAGCGGCTGGCAAACAGCTTGAAAAGGGCGGGCGCGCCGGTCGAAACCCTGTTCTTCGCAAAGGATCATGTCCCCGCACTCGGCCATGAATATCAGTTCGATCTCGACAGCGCCGCGGGCCAGCTGGCCTTCACGCGCACTGTCGCCTTTGCTCGTCGCGTAACCGAGAAGAAAGCGGGAACATCGCCCTAGGCCACCCCGCTCGCCGCTGCTACACCGCCGCCATGTCGGACAAGAATCATCTCTATCTGGTCGATGGCTCCAGCTACATCTTCCGCGCCTATCATCGCCTGCCGCCGTTGACGAACCCGCACGGCGTGCCGGTCGGCGCGGTTTATGGCTACACCACGATGCTGTGGAAGCTGGCCAAGGATCTGCACGACGCCGACGGGCCGACGCATCTTGCGGTGATCCTCGATCATAGCAGCAAGTCGTTCCGCAACGATATCTATGACCAGTATAAGGCGAACCGGCCTGAACCGCCCGAGGATCTGCGTCCGCAATTCCCGCTGATCCGCGACGCGACGCGCGCCTTTTCGCTGCCGTGCATCGAAACCGAAGGCTTTGAGGCCGACGACCTGATCGCTTCCTACGCCGAGGCCGCGGTGCGCGAGGGATGGGACGTGACGATCGTCTCTTCCGACAAGGATCTGATGCAGCTGATCCGCGAACCCGCTGACGGCCCGCACGTCGACATGCTCGACACGATGAAAAATGTCCGCCTCGGGCTCGAAGCCGTGAACGAGAAGTTCGGCGTCACGCCCGATCTGGTCGGCGACGTGCTCGCGCTGATGGGCGACAGCGTCGACAATGTTCCCGGCGTACGCGGGGTCGGGCCGAAGACCGCGACCAAGCTGATCGTCGAATATGGCGATCTGGAAAAGGCGCTCGCGGGCGCCGAGACGATGAAGGCGTCGAAGCTGCGCGACAATCTGATCGAACATGCCGACATGGCGCGCTTGTCGCGGGTGCTGGTCGAACTGAAGCGCGACTGCCCGCTGCCCGATGCGCTCGACGATCTGAAGCTCGGCGCGATCCCACCCGAGCCGCTGAAAATCTTTCTCGACGAGCATGGCTTCCGCTCGCTCTCTGCGAAGCTCGACCTCGGCGCGACGCCTGGCGGTCCGCCGACGTTCCCCCGCCCCGCGGCTGCTCCGGCGTCTGGCCCGGCCAGTGCCCCCTCGACCCCGGCGCTGCCCCCCATGCCCGCGATCGATCGCTCGGCCTATGAGACGGTGACGACGCTCGACGCGCTCGACCGCTGGATCGCCGCCGCGCGCGCGGCGCATGTCGTCGCGGTCGACACCGAAACCGCCAGCCTCGACAGCGTCACCGGTCGGCTGGTCGGGGTCAGCCTGGCGACGGCGCCGGGTAAGGCGTGCTATATCCCGCTCGGTCATGGCGGCACCGATATGTTTGCCGAGAAGCCTGAGCAGATCGCAATGGACGCAGCGCTCGACCGGTTGCGGACCCTGTTCGCCGACGATGCGGTGCTGAAGGTCGGGCATAACCTCAAATATGACATCGGCGTGCTGGCGCAGCATGGCATCACCATCGCGCCCTATGACGACACGCTGGTGATGAGCTTTGCGCTCGACGCGGGCAAGCACCAGCATGGCCTCGACGAACTCGCCAAACTGCACCTCGATCATGTCTGCCTGTCGTTCAAGGACGTGTGCGGCACGGGCAAATCGCAGATCAGCTTTGCCGAAGTCCAGCTCGATCGTGCCACCGAATATGCCGCCGAGGATGCCGATGTCGCGCTGCGGCTGTGGAAGCTCCTCAAGCTGCGCTTGCCGATCGAGGGCGGCACGCGGGTGTACGAAATGGTCGACCGCCCGCTCGCGGCGATCGTCGAGGGCATGGAACGCGCCGGGATCATGGTCGACCGCGACTATCTGGCCAAGCTGTCGGGCGAATTCGCGACCGAAATGCTGCGGATCGAGGGCGAGATTCACGAACTGGCGGGCCAGCCCTTTGCGATCGGGAGCCCGAAGCAGCTTGGCGAAATCCTGTTCGACAAGCTCGGCCTGAAGGGCGGGCGCAAGGGCAAGTCGGGCGACTGGTCGACCGACCAGAACGAGCTTGAACGCCTCGAACGCGACGGAGTGCCGATCGCGCGCAAGATCCTCGAATGGCGCCAGCTGGCGAAACTGAAATCGACCTATACCGACGCCTTGCAGCAACAGATCAACCCGACAACCGGCCGCGTCCACACCAGCTACAGCCTGGTCGGTGCACAGACCGGGCGGCTGTCGTCGACCGATCCGAACCTGCAGAATATCCCGATCCGCACCGAGACCGGGCGCCAGATTCGCGACGCCTTCATCGCGGCGCCCGGCCATGTCCTGATCGCCGCCGACTATAGCCAGATCGAGCTGCGGCTCGCAGCGCATATGGCCGATGTCCCCGAACTGAAGGAAGCCTTTGCGCAGGGGCAGGACATTCACGCGGCGACCGCGATCGAATTGTTCGGCGAAAGCAACCGCGACACTCGCGGCAAGGCGAAGACGGTCAATTTCTCGATCCTTTACGGCATTTCGCGCTGGGGGCTGGCGGGGCGGCTGGAAATTACCTCCGACGAAGCGCAGGCGCTCATCGCGCGCTATTTCGAACGCTTCCCCGGCATTTCGGACTATATCAACGACACGCTCGAAAGCGTGCGCGCCAAGGGCTATACCGAGACGTTGTTCGGGCGCAAAACCTGGTTCCCGCGGATCAAGGCGGCGAGCCAGAACGAGCGCGCGGGCAGCGAGCGCGCCGCGATCAACGCGCCGATCCAGGGGACCAGCGCCGACCTGATCAAACGCGCCATGGCCCGCATGCCCGCGGCGCTGGCCGACGCGGGGCTGTCCGACGTCAAGATGTTGCTCCAGGTGCATGACGAACTGGTATTCGAAGCGCCCGAGGGCAAAGCCGCGGGCGCGGGTGAGGTCATCCGGCAGGTGATGATGGGCGCCGCCGAACCGGCACTGACGCTGTCGGTCCCGCTGGAGGTCGAAATCGGCATCGGCAAGAGCTGGGGCGAAGCGCATTGATCGCTGCCCTGCTGTTCGCCGCGGCGCTGGCCGCCGATCCCGCGTCCGCGCCCGCCCCGACTTCGGTCGCTGCCGCGGCAACGATCGCCGATACCGATCTGCGCGAATTTGTCGCAATCGCCGGGCGCAAGGTCGCCGGACGCCCGGTCAGCGGACCGATCGCCAGCGCCGACAAGGTGCTGCTGATTGCGCGCGACGATAAGGGGTTTCCGGTGGTCGCGGTCAGCGCCGGTTTTCCGGCGCGCCAGGCCCTGCCCGCGCCGCCCCCCAACATTCTCGCGGTGGTGCGATTGCGCCAGCGGTACGAAACCCCCGTCCCCGGTCCCAGTGCCAGCGACCTGGCGTTTGTTTCGGCGCATCGCCTGCCGCTGTTCGTCATCGGCGAGTGGGCGCGCCCGGCACCGATGTGGGAAGTGGCGTGGGTCGACGACGCGGTCCGCTTTCGCACCATCGGCGAAGTCGGCGAAATCGGTCCTTGGCAGGACTGACCGACGCCCCGGTGCGCCGCGCCGCCCGCGCTACCCTTCCCCACCCGCTATTTTCGCTCTATGACGCCCCCATGACATCTGGCTGGCGAGTTTGTGACAGTCGGCAACAAAGGGTTTCCATGAGCAAGTTCCAGCCCGTCGCGCAGGCGCCGGTCCGTATCCAGCAGAATATCCTGGCGCGCGGCGAACGCCGCCTGCTCAACTGGATTTGCCCGCGTCTGCCGCAATGGATGACCCCCGATAAGCTGACCGCGCTCGGCTTTTTCGGCGCCGTCATGGTCGCCGCGGGCTATATGCTCAGCTGGCTCGACAGCGAATGGCTGGGACTGTGCCTTGCGGGTTACATCGTCAACTGGTTCGGCGATTCACTCGATGGCAGCCTGGCACGCTGGCGCCAGATCGAGCGCCCGAATTACGGTTATTTCGTCGATCACAGCGTCGATGCGCTGGCGACCCTGCTGATGGTCAGCGCGATCGGGATGAGCCCCTATATGCGCTTCGACGTCGCGCTGATGGCGGTCATCGGCTATTTCCTGCTGTCGATCCACACCTTCATCGCGGCCAAGGTGGTCGGCGAATTTCGCCTGTCCTATATGGCGGGCGGCCCGACCGAGTTGCGGCTGATGCTGATGGCGATGACGATCGCGATGCCGGTCGTCGGCGGCGGCGACATCGGCGGCACCAATTTCTCGGCCTTCGACCTGTTCGCGCTGGTCGTCTCCAGCATTCTGGTGACGCTGTTCATCGTCCAGACGTCGGCGACCGCACGGATGCTGCGCCGCCGCGGGGTTTAGGGCCGCAACCGCGCCTGCGCGTAAGTACCAAGCAGCCGCAGCGACTTGGTCTGGAAATCCAGCTCTTCCAGCGCGCGATCGATCCGCTCGTCGCCCGGCGCCCCGACGATGTCCGCATAGAATTGCGTCGCGGCAAAGCTGCCGCCGGTCTGGTAGCTTTCCAGCTTGGTCATGTTGACCCCGTTGGTCGCAAAACCGCCCAGCGCCTTGTACAGCGCCGCCGGGATATTCTTCACCTCGAACATGAAGGTCGTCATCACCGGCCCCTCGATCGCCCCGAAATCGGCGAGCGGTTCGCGCGCCAGCACCACGAAGCGCGTCATATTATGGGCGGCGTCCTCCATCCCAGTGCCGTGCAGCGTCAGCCCATAAAGCTCTGCGGCATGCGGCGGCGCCAGCGCGGCCAGCCCGACCTCGTCGCTGTCGGCGACCCACGCCGCGGCGCCCGCGGTGTCGCTGTGCGCGACCGGCGCGATATTGTTGGCGCGCAGCCAATGGCGGCACTGGCCCAGCGCCTGTTCGTGGCTCATCGCGCGCGTGATCGGGCCCAGATCGCGGCTCATCAGGCCGTAACGGATCGGCAGGAAATGCTCGCCGACGATCGACAGCCCGGATTCGGGGAGCAGAAAGTGGATGTCGGCGACGCGCCCGTGCAGGCTGTTTTCAATGGGGATGATCGCGCGGTCGACTTTGCCATCGCGCACCGCATCGATCGCGTCCTGAAAGGCATAACAGGGGAGCGGCAGCGAATCCGGGTCATATTCGCGCGCCGCCAGGTCGCTGTTGGCCCCCGGCGCGCCCTGAAACGCCAGCCCGCGCGCGGGCTCGGCAAGCGCCTTCGCCCGCATTTCGTCGACCAGATGCTGTGCCGAAGCCGAATAACTGCCCATGACTGCCTTCCCGCGTTGCCGCGGCCGCGCATAGCCGCAGCGCCGCACCCGTGCAACCGGTGCGCGTGGTCGCAATCCCTGATTTCATCCCCTTGCGCCGCCGTCGCCGCGCCAGTAAGGGAGCGTCCAAATCAAATATGCGTCCGAAAGCGGGCGCCAGCTAACGGGGCTCAAAGAGCATGGACAATCGCAACAACACGATCGCTGGCTGGGTGCTGTTCGCCGGCATTTGCGCGCTGGGCCTGACTATCGGCTCGAGCATGTTGTTCGCCGGTCACGCCCCCGAAAAGCCCGGTTATCCGATCGAAGACGCCGAAGCCGGCGGCGGGGGCGCCGCTGCGGTGCCGATCGCCAACCTGCTCGCCGCCGCCGATCCGGTGAAGGGTGAGGCGGTATTCGCCAAATGCGCCGCCTGCCACACGATCAACTCGGGCGGTGCCAACGGCATCGGCCCGAATCTGTGGGGCGCGCTCGGCAAGCCCCACGGCCATGTTCCGGGCTTCGCCTATTCGGACGCGCTGAAGAGCGTTCCCGGCAACTGGGATTTCGAAGGCATGGACGCCTGGCTCGCCAGCCCGCGCAAATATGCCCCGGGCACCAAGATGTCGTTCGCGGGCCTCAGCAGCGCCGAAGATCGCGCCAATCTGATCGTCTATATGAACAGCCAGGGTTCGAACCTGCCGCTGCCCGCCCCCGAAGCCGCCGCACCCGCCGAAGGCGCTGCCCCGGCCGAAGGCGCTGCCCCGGCCGAAGGCGCTGCTCCGGCCGAAGGCGAGGCCGCCGCGCCTGCCGCTGGCGCCCCCGCTGCTCCGGTCGCGGACGCCGCCGCGGCAACCCCCGCCCCGGCCGCAGCCAAGAAGTAATGCGGATCGCGCCCGTCCTGCTGGCGGGCGCCCTGGCCCTCGCCGGTTGCGGCAAAAGCGAAACCCCAGCCGCCGATAGCCCGAGCGCCGATGCCGCGCCCGCCGCCGTGTTGGCGCCGACCGCGGCGATGGGCGAACAGGTCTTCAAACGCTGCGTCGCCTGCCACACTATCGACAAGGGCGGCCGCAACGGCATCGGCCCCAATCTGCACGGCGTCGTCGGCGCGCCGGTCGCAGCGAAGCCCGATTTTTCCTACTCGGGCGCCATGAAGGCCAAGGGCGGCATTTGGGACGAAGCCGCGCTCGACGCCTATCTCGAAGCCCCGATGAAGGCGGTCCCCGGCACGCGAATGGCATTCGCCGGGGTCATCGACGCCGCCGACCGCAAGGCGCTGATCCTGTATCTGGAAAACCAGAAATAGCGCCCTTCCCCCTTGATGGGGGAAGGATACGGAGCCTTGCCGCGAAGCGGCTAGGCGGAGTTGGATGGGGGTAACGGTGCGTCCTTGCACCGTCGCTTCAGGACGAGAGCCCACCCCTTCCGCTGCGACTAAGCCAGCAAGCTGGCAAGTCTCGCTGCCTCCCCCATCAGGGGGGAGGAAAGCGATCACTCCTATTCCTCGATCTGCGCGTAGAAATCCTGCACGATCTGCCACGCTTCCTCGGCGGTCTCGACAAATTTGAACAGCTCCAGGTCGCGCGCGCTGACCACGCCTTCTTCGACCAGCGCCTCGAAATTGACGACCCGTTCCCAGAATTCCTGCCCGAACAGCACAATCGGGATCGGCTTGATCTTGCCCGTCTGGATCAGCGTGAGCAACTCGAACATCTCGTCAAAGGTCCCAAAGCCGCCCGGAAACACGCACACCGCGCGGGCGCGGAGCAGGAAGTGCATCTTGCGCAGCGCGAAATAATGGAACTGAAAGCTGAGATCGGGAGTGACGAAGCGGTTCGGCGCCTGCTCGTGCGGTAATACGATGTTGAGCCCCACCGATTCCTTGCCGACATCGTCGGCGCCGCGATTCGCCGCTTCCATGATCGACGGGCCGCCGCCCGAGCAGACGACGAAATGGCGGCAGCCATTTTCGTCGGGCGGCACTTGGCTGGCGAGCCGCGCCAGCTTGCGCGCCTCCTCGTAATATTTTGCCTTCGCCTTCAGGCGGCGCGCGATGTTGCGCTGGACATCGTCAGTCGCCGCCGCTTCCAGCGCATCGGCCTGCTCGGGTTCGGGAATGCGGGCCGAACCATAGATGACCAACATCGATTCGATCTTTGCCTCGTCGAGCAGCAATTCGGGCTTGAGCAGCTCCAGCTGAAACCGCACGGGGCGCAAATCTTCGCGCAGCAGGAAGTCCGTGTCCTGAAACGCCAGCTTGTACGCGGCGCTCGCGGTCTGCGGGGTGGTGGTCGCCTGCTTGGCGAACTTTGCGTCGTCCTTGGCTTTGTGGAAACGCGAACGATGGGGTTGTTTATCTTCTGCCATTGAACAGCGGCTAGCCGTTCGGCGTGACTTTGCCAAGTCGGCCCAAGCACGCCTCCCCCTCCATGGGGGAGGTAGCGAGACTTACCAGCTTGCTGGTTAGTCGCAGCGGTGGGGGGCGCGCTCGCGGCCTGCGATGACGGTTCAAGGACGCACCATCACCCCCAGCCAACTTCGCCCATCAAGGGGGAAGGGAGCGGCTAACGGCAATATCCGTTGCCGCTCATGTCGAAGTGAAAATGATTGTAATGCGCCGCGTTATAGTCCGGCCCCAGCACGGTGCCAAAGCGGCGGCATCCCGATTTATGCAGCGCGCGGAGAAACTCCTGCGACGCCTTGTCGCCGTTCCACCCGCCGTCGAGCATGATCCGGCGGCCGTCGGCGAGGACGAATCCCGACACATCGACCGCGTTCGAATAGGCGTGCTGCGACAGCCGGCCCGACCGGCCGCCATAGATGTTGCGGCAGCTGTAGGTGCCAAAGGTCTCAATCTTCACCACTTCCTGGCCGAAATATTTCCGCGCCGCCGGCTTCACGGCAAATTGCGCCCAACCGGCGAAACTCTTTGCCAGTGGACAGGTCATCGCGCCCAGGTTGGTGGTCGGGACGCCGATGTCGAGCAGTTTGACCGAGTCGATCGAACTGCATCCGCCGCCGTGGTCCTGATTGGGCAGCGGGGTAAAGCGCACCCCTGCCTGTTTCAGTTCGAACGCGCATTGCTGCGCTTCGGCGCTGGTGAACGAGGGTGTCGGCGCGACTTGCGGCCGCTTCGGCGCGCTGGCGGTGGGGCGTTTTGGATCGCCCCGCTTCATCACGTCGGGACTGCCGAAACAGGCCGACAGCGCCAGCGCCGCGGTCGCGGCGATCAGGATCCGGGGCTGCAAGAACGGCGGAATCGGCATGGCGTCCAAATACCGACAAGATGGTTAACAAGCTCTTTAGACTTGCTTCGGCTCACCCGAAATTTCGCGCGGCCCACGCATTTTGTTTGACAGTTGCGCCCTCGACCCTAAACGCGGCGCCGGGCCACGCGGTCCCAACGCCGCGCGAGCTCTCTGCAAGGAGAGACTATGATGAGTGAAGTGCCGAAACCCGAATTGCGCCCTACGCGCCCGTTTTTCTCTTCTGGACCCTGCGCCAAGCCGCCGGTCTGGTCCCCCGAAAAACTAGCAACCGAATCGCTGGGCCGCTCGCACCGCGCCAAGATCGGCAAGACGCGCCTTGGCCTTTGCATCGATCTGATGCGCGAGCTGCTGCAGCTTCCCGATACGCACCGCATCGGCATCGTTCCCGGCTCCGACACCGGGGCGTTCGAGATGGCGATGTGGACGATGCTGGGCGCCCGCCCGGTCACGACGCTGGCGTGGGAAAGCTTCGGTGAGGGGTGGGTCACCGATGCCGCCAAGCAGCTCAAGCTCGATCCGACCGTCATCCGCGCCGACTACGGCCAGC
>VFQO010001031.1_pt1 | contig 24121 bp, 27 predicted proteins | sample 3512331 | NCBI WGS metagenome assembly VFQO01 (sample SAMN10412371, study PRJNA504923) | tailings metagenome | isolation source: Replicate 3 from Balatoc abandoned mine | place: Philippines: Itogon, Benguet | collected 2017-08-28 | reverse complement strand
ATCGGCGCAGAGCGACAGCCTACCTCTGACTGCCGCCAATCTTTGCAACAGAGCCCGCAGGAATACTACCGGTATTTGCCTGTGCACCTCACGAAGCAGCTCCTCGGTTTGCAGTTTTGACTCTGGGTATGGCCATGAGGGACCAAGTGGAGATTCCTCGTCGATCCGCTCTTCAAGCCGTGCCGTAGGCTGATGCACGAGCATGGTGCTGGCGAACACGAACTGCTCGACTTCGAACGAATGGAGCGCATCCATGAGCCGCTTCGTGCCTTGGACGGTGATTTTGTCGTACAGCGGGTTCGGCTCTCCCGTGATGTCGTAGTAGGCAGCAAGGTGGATGACCGAAGCGATGCGGCCGCCGAATTGGTCCCGGACCTTCTTCAACGCCGTTTGCACGCCCTCGTCCGTGCCGAGATCAAAGTCGACGGTAGTTGCTGGTTCAGGAGGAGGTGACGCACCAGGACGATCAAGGCCGACAAGGGTGTATTTGCCGGCGAGCTTTCGAATGACGGCGCTGCCGATGAAGCCGCTGGCGCCGGTAACGAGCACTACATTCTGATCCGCCATAATCTTTCCCTTGTCTACTTCATCCGCAGCGCGCGCGGTCTCACAAGATCTCGGAGCCGCGGCCGACGTCCTCTTGCTTGGGCGCGGCCCGGAGATACTTCAAGAGCGCTGCTATGCCGAGGACGAGTAGGGCAAGGACGAGGAGCCAGACCAGTCCCATTCCGCTCATCATCTGAGTGCAATCGGCTTGCATCATCTTTTCCTCTCATCGTTGCACCAGCGGTCCGAGTTTCGCATCCCCGTCGATGTGAAGGCAAAGCCTACATCGACGGCGGCCGACGTCCGCCTTCCCGTTATTCTACTGCTGAACTCTGCTGATCGAGACCAGCACGAATCGTTCACCCGACTTCCGAAACTGAAAATCAACGGGATCGCCGATGTTGAGACCCCGGAGCATGCTCGAGGACTCGGCCTGGAACGTCATCGTCATCGCCGGCCAACCGATACTCTCGACCGGCCCATGCGAGATCGTGACGCGATCTCCGTCTATTTCGGTAATGTCGCCCAAACCAGAATGGACCTCGCCTGTAAGCTGTTCCTCTTGTCCGGTGCCGTTCGTGCCATCCGGTGAGCCCACCGATTGCGCTTCCGACATGTCCGCCGAAGATTGGCCAACGCCGGTCTCCGCATCATTCTCCTGCTGGCAGCCGGAGAGGGCGAGCGCGCCCGAGGTGAAAGCCAAAATCAGAATGTTCTTCATCTCCGCTTCCTTCTTCGTAGCACTTCTCGAAGCCGAAGAGCCTGCTTGAGTTTGAGGCGACTGCAAACATGGCGGCGTAATGGCGCGCGGCTTCTGCCTCAGGTAACTCATTAACGGATTTTGGGATGGGTGGTTTCCGCTCAACCGATTTAACTGCGAATGCACTCGCAAGCAGGCTCTGGCGGCTGGTTGATTTGCTCTGGAGGGGTCGGCCGCGGACAATCGCGAAAAGTGCGGCTGTGAGGGGAGCCTCGCGCTTGCAGAAAACGTTCCACAGACGTCCGCGACTTGGGCGGGTTACACCAAACGCCCTCACCGACAGGAGAACATGCACGCCCCGCCTGTCGCGCGCCAGATGGCTCCATCAGGGATGCCGCCAGGCTGATGGTCGAGAACGACTGCGGCGAGGTTCCCGCAGCGGACGAGCGCGGGACCCCCGTTGGCCTCGTAACCAACCGGGACATTGCCTGCCTTGGCGTTAGCGGCGTGCTTATTCGGCTTGACCGGAGCGGCCCCGGTCGATGCATCAGCGGCACTCAGTCGAGGAACGTTGGAGCCTCTCAAGCAATTTAAGGTAAGGACGCAGACGCGGTTTGGACCAATCCAGCTGGGTCGAGCGCCCGGCCAACAGGTCGGCGGACTTTACTTCGGAGGAGCCATGATATGGACGGCGCGACAAGCCTCGACGATCAAGTTGCTGTTTCAACATGCGCGCCCGATCTGCCAGGCCTCGCTTTCGCCCGCCGGGTGCGGCTCCCTACTCTACTTGCGGATCGCCGGGAAACGGGAACAGGTTCTCAGTGCCAAAAAGGAGTCCGAGGAGGCGGAAGTACGCGGGCCTGCCAGCTGAGCTGTCCGGCCGGCTCGGCCGATCTGAATCGGCGAACCACCACCACGATCAGCAAGCAGCTTAAGAAGCTGCCAAGCGGCGATCGTCCCCTGCGCAAGCGGCAGACGCGCGGCTCTCATCGCCCGTTGGCACCGGCCGAGAGAGAACTGTGATTTTTCGCCAACTGTTCGAACCGGAGTCCTCAACCTACACTTACCTCTTCGGCTGGAGAGATACGGGCCAAGCTTTGCTGCTGGATCCGGTGATGGAAACGGTCGAGCGCGATCTTCAGGTGATCAACGAACTGGGGCTGCGGCTGGCCGTTACGCTCGAGACGCATATCCATGCCGATCACATAAGCTCCGCCTGCCGCTTGCGGGCGCTGACGGGATGCAAGATTGCTTATCCGGCGCAGGACGATCTCCCTTGCGCAGACGTTGGAGTTGCGGAAGATCGCCCTCTGAACCTTGGCGGCCTCACCTTTCAGCCGATCTTTACGCCGGGCCACACCGACACGCACCACTGCTATCTCCTCGTTCAGGAAGGACAGCAAAGGGTGTTTACCGGTGATGCTTTGCTGATCGACGGGTGCGGCCGAACCGACTTTCAAAACGGCGACACGGCGGCTCTATTTCGATCAGTGCGGGAGAAGCTCTTCGCGCTGCCGTCCGATACGCTCGTTTACCCCGCCCATGATTACAAGCATCGTCACGTGTCCACCGTGGCGCAGGAGCGCGAGCGTAATCCCCGGCTTCGCGATGGTGTCTCCTTCGAAGAGTTCGAGGAGATCATGGTCAATCTTGACCTGCCGTATCCGCAGAAGATCGACGTCGCCGTTCCGGCGAATCTCAAATGCGGCGATTGTCCCGAGGACCCGGCGGGGCTGCTACACCGGATCGGCGGCAAGTCGCCGCAGGGCTAGGCGCCCGCTCGGGTCCCGATCCCCCATTCCATCCATCCTGCCCAGCGAGGCATCTTCGGCATGTAGTGCGCTCCGACGGGCTCCAACTCGAAGCCGGCGTCCCTTACCGCCTCTCCCACGGGCCGGGTCAGGTGGCAATTGCCTGCGATTCGCTTCCAGAGTGGCTCGATCCGGCGTTGCCATTCGGCAGTCTTCGGATCGGGCGCTCGGCCATGCTCGAGATAGACTAGTCTGCCTCCAGGCTTCAGTACCCTCCGCAATTCCGAAAGAACTTGCGCCTGATCCTCAACCGAACAGAGAGTGTAGGTACTGACGACCGTGTCGAAGCTGCTGTCAGCGTATGGGATATCCTCTCCGGCACCCTCGCGCAGGTCTGCCTCCCATCCTTTCACCTGGGCCGCTGCGCGCGCATCGTCGAGCAATTTGCGCCCCGGATCGATTCCAGTGAAGCTCGTCACCCGCTGGCGATCGTAAAATGGCTGGTTCAGTCCGCCCCCTGCGCCCAGTTCAAAGACGCTCCCCTCGGCGAGCGGCACGACCTTGCCGCGAAGCTCCATGATTTTCTGGTTTGCGCAGGCACACCTGATCAAATGGGGGAGAACCGTGTCGTCGTACCAACTTCGCAGCCTCATCATGAGTGTCTCCCTTGAGCTGGCAACTTAGAAGGACTTGTTGCAGAGGGAAGGCTCCTTGGAGCGACACGATGCCGGGCTCGCCCGTGGAAACTTGCGAAGCTGGTAGATGTCGTAAAGCGAAAACCGCTGCGGTGTGAAAGCGGATTGAGTGCCACTTCGCTGCGAGACGCTTTTTCAGCAAACGCGCAAATCCGACGAGAAAAAATAACGCGGCCCCTTGACCTTCCCATGATGGTAGGCCTCACAATCGAGTTACCGACCAAATAAGGAGGATCGAGCATGAAAACCACCGCAACACCTGAAGCAGCCGCTCTGAGGATGAGAGGAGCGAGTTCGGCTCCCGTGCCAAGTTCCACAACTTCTCAGGAAACCGGAAGCAACTGCGGGGGCTCAGGGATGGGCTCGCGATCGAAATGGCTGATTGCCGCGATCATCGTGTTGGCGCTCGCCGCCGGCGTTGCGGGATCGCTCACGCTCGGGGTGGCTATTCTTATACCGCTACTGTTCCTCGTCCCCTGTATGGTCATGATGGCGATGTGCATGAGGAAGAACGCCGGGAGCGGCAGTTCCTGACTCTCGCGAGCCCTCAGCGGCCGAAAATCGTGTCCTCCACATGGCCGGGGGTGCCCCGTTCTCGCTACAGAGAGGTGGAAAAGATGTCAGCCGAAGCAGTGTCGAAGCTGCTGCTGTCGGACCCGGGGCAGGTCCCGTGCAGCCCTGTGTCCTAGGCCGCCAGGCCCGCAGAGGACAAAGCGATGAGGCGCGCCGTGCACCTGCCGCGCGAATGTGACGGACGACCGGCACCAGGAAGGCCCCGTCGCACCCCGTCCGATGAAAGAGAGGGGCGCGGCAGCCCTTACCGGGTTGGGCGAGGCAACGGACGGAGCGGGAGCTGTTCGATAAGAACTTCGTTGATGAAAACGCCGGCCCAGACACCGATTAGCTCACGTGGAGAAGGTATGCAGCTTTTCCCATCCGCGCTCGTGGAGTGCATTCGAGACGCCCGCGATCCGCACGCCGCCCACGTGGCGGTGCTAACCGACAAGTTCTGGAATGAGGCGATCTCGCTGGGAAAGCTCGGCGACCGCGCCCTTGCCGAAAAGATGGCGCGAGCCGCCCTTGCAGGCGAACGGGCGAGGAACTGACAGGCGTTCGCTCCCGGGGGCGCGGGGGCGGAGGCCAGCGCATCCGCCGATATCGCAACGCGAGCTCGAAAGGAGAGCCTACTGGCTGGTTTCGGCAGGCGGCGCTTGCTCCGGTTCGGGCGCCGGTGGGATGGCCCGGGTTAAAGCCGAGGTCGGCTGCGCGGCGGCACCCGATTCGGCATCCACGTGTCTGGCCAGGGCGACAGGGTCCGAAGGCGGCGGGGGCACGTCGATCCCGCTGGCCTCGGCGTAGGCGGCGTACTGCGCGTCGAGTCGCTCCTGCGCCGTGCCGCCCCATTGCTCTTCCAGCGCGTGGAGCGCCTCGAGCCCTTTCGTAGGATCGAACATGAAGGTCATCACGTCGCGCGCGATCGGATAGGCCGCGCCCGACCCGCCGCCGTGCTCGATCACCACTGCGCCGGCGTAGCGCGGCCGGTCAAAGGGGGCGAAGAAGATGAACAGGCCGTGGTCGCGGTACTTCCATGGGCCGGTCCTGCCGCCGCCAACGCTCAGGCTGACGACCTGGGCGGTGCCGGTCTTGCCGGCCATCAGCAGGTTGTCGATCGGCAGCCTGGCGCGCCCGGCGGTGCCGGGGCCGTTGACCACATCGCTCATCGCGTTCTGGATGATCTCGACGTGGTCGCCATGAAAGTTAATGTCTGTGAAGCGGGGCCTGTCGCATTCGAGCATCAGCCGCGGCATGACCTTGTTGCCGGTCGCGAGGCGCGCCGCCATGACCGCCAGCTGCAGCGGATTGGCCAGCATGTAGCCCTGACCGATCGTAGCATTTACGGTGTCGAATGGCTGCCACGGCTGGCCATATTTCTGCAGTTTCCACTGCGGATCGGGCACCGTCCCGTAGAACTGGCTGGCGACGGGCAGCGGGAACTCCCGACCCATGCCCAGACGCCGCGCCATTGGGGCAATCACATCCATTCCGAACTTCTGGGCGAAGTAGTAGAAGTAGACGTCGCACGATTGATAGATGCCCTTGGCCATGTCCACCGTGCCATGACCGCTCCGCTTCCAGCAATGGAAGATTCTGTTGCCGACCCGCAGACCTCCGCTGCAGAAAGTGGTTTCGTGAGGATCGAGCCCTGCCTCCAGAAATGACATTGCCACCATCGGCTTGACCGTCGAGCCGGGCGGATAAAGCCCCTTCAGAACCTTGTTGCGCAGCGGCACCCGTTCGTCTGCGGCCAGCATGCGGTATTCGACGCGGCCGATGCCGTCGGAAAAGCTGTTGGGATCGAAGCTCGGCATCGAGGCCATGCACAGCAGATCGCCGGTCAGGCAGTCCATCACCACTACCGAGCCGCTTTCGAAGCCGAGACGACGGGCGGCATAGTCCTGCAGCGGCCCGTCGATCGTCAGCTGGATGGGTTGGCCCTGCACATCTTCGCGCGTATCGAGATCGCGCACGATGCGCCCGCCGGCGGTGACCTCGGTGCGCCGCGCCCCCGGATCGCCGCGCAGGATCTGCTCGAACTGCTTTTCCAGCCCGTCCTTGCCGATCTTGAACCCGGGCGTGAGAAGCAGGGGGATCGCTTCCTCCTCGTACTCGTCGCGGTTCGGAGTGCCAACGTAACCGATCAGGTGGCCGACAGCAGGGCCGGTGGGGTAATGGCGGCTGTAGCCGCGCTGCGGAATGACGCCGCGCAATTCGGGCAGCCGCACGGTGACCGCGGCGAATTCGTCGTAATTGAGCCCGCTGGCGATCGGCACCGCCTGGAAGCTGGCTGCGTTCTCAATCCTGGCGTTGAGGTCTTCGACCTCTTCAACGGTGAGGTTAAGTAGCTTACCGAGCCTCTGAACGGTCCGCTGCGGATCTTCCAGTCGCTCCGGAATGACATCGACGCGGAAGTCGGTCCGGTTGGAGGCGAGAGGGGCGCCGTTGCGGTCGAGGATCCAGCCACGTCGGGGCGGGATCAGGCTGAGATTGACGCGGTTGCTCTCCGCCTCCATCTGATACTTCTCATTCTCGGCGACGGCGATATAGACCATCCGGGCGGCGAGCAGCAGGCCGATGCCGCCCTGGACGGCGCCGAGCACGAAGCTGCGCCGTTCGAAACTTTGCTCGAGTGCGGAAGAGGTGAACTTCCGCATCACCTACCCGAGTTCAACACGTAAAAATGCAAAGCAGGATGCACCCGCCGCTGTCATATCGCCACCTGCCTGTCCTCTTCCTCCTGGGCTACTGTTCATCGCATTCCCCTCACAGATCACATTGTGGGGCTTGCAACGATTGGAAGGTCAATTCCTTTTCTGGGAGGCGAGATGGGCACGAGTCTGCGCCGGGGCAACAACGCAAGCTTGGCCGCGCATGCGGAATCGATCGCGGCTCCTCACTCGACGGGAACCGCAAGCAGCACGTCAGCGGATTGCTTCATAGTGTCGGTGAGCTCCAGACGTTTCGCACGAGCGGGCGCGGCCCGCTTGCGCTCGGACGCAAGGGCGGTGGTCCGGACGCAGCTTTGCAAAAACAAGACCGGAGGCTCTTGACCTTACCACCATTGTAAGGACCATATGAGACCGGACAAACATCGTATGGAGCCTTACTTCATGAATTTGGGCCCTGAGGCCATCAGCCGAAGAACGTTCATTCTATCGGGAGCTGCGGCCGTCGGAACGGCAGGTGCCGCGGCGCTTCTTTGGCCTGCCAATTCGCAGGGCGTCGCTACAGCGGCAGCAGGAGGAAGCGACGGACTCGTGCGCCTGACGGCAGGCACGGGCGTTCGGCACTCGTTCGGCCCTGGTCGGGAGGAACCGAACGCGTGGGCCTATAACGGACAAGTGCCTGGTCCCGGAATTCGCGCCCGGGTCGGCGATCGGTTGCGCGTTGTGGTCGACAACAAACTGGAAGAAGGGACAACGGTTCACTGGCACGGTGTCCGGGTCCCGAACGCCATGGACGGGGTGCCCGAGCTCACCCAGAAGTCGATCCTTCCGGGAGAGAAGTTCGTCTACGAGTTTCCGCTGCACGATGCCGGCACCTTCTGGTACCACCCCCATCAGCGGAGCTTCGAGCAAGTCGGGAGAGGACTTTACGGTCCGCTGATCGTCGAGGAAACGGATCCGATAAAGGTCGATCGGGACATCACCTGGATGCTCGATGACTGGCGATTGGATGGTCAAGGGCAGATCAGCGGCGGTTTCGGCAGCCGACACGACGCGACGATGTCCGGGCGCATCGGCAATACGGTGACCATCAACGGCCGCCTCCCACAGCCATTGTCGGTCCGCACGGGCGAGAGGATCCGATTGAGGCTGATCAATGCGGCCAATGCACGGATTTTTGGCCTGAACTTCGAAGGCCATCAGCCGCGCATCATCGCCATAGATGGGCAGCCGGTCACGCCGCACAGGCCAGACGGTCCGATCCTCCTGGGGCCCGCAATGCGGGTCGACGTTGTCCTCGACATGATGTCGGAGCCAGGTACCCGCAGCCGGATCCGCGACGGGTTCTATGAAGGTCTCCAGTACGACCTGACGCAGATCCACTATTCCGGCCAGCCTCTTCGCGAGCAGCCTTTAACCACGCCCATTGCACTAGAGCCGAACCCTCTTCAGGAGCCGACGCTGAACGGTGCGCAGCGGCACGAAGTCGTCTTCGAGGGTGGCATGATGGGGATGATGGGCGGCGGTGGCATGGACCGCGAACGCGGCGGAGGCGGGATGATGATGAATGCCGGCCAGACGCGCGGAGGCATGATGGGCGGCTCGTCCAACATGATGGGCTGGACCGTGAACGGTGTGTCGGCGAGCGGACACGTACATGATCCCATTCTGACGCTTCCCCAGGGGCAGAGCGTGGTTATGACGCTCAAGAACAAGACGGCGTGGTGGCATCCGATTCATGTTCACGGCCACAGTTTCCGTGTCCTGTCGCGAAACGGAAAGGCAACGGCGCACAAGGAATGGCAGGATACCGTTCTCATGTCGCCGCAGGAAACAGCCGAGATTGCGTTCGTTGCCGACAACCCGGGCGATTGGATGCTCCACTGCCACATCCTCGAACACCAGGCCGCCGGTATGATGGCCACGTTCAGAGTCGCCTAACCCAAAGAGGAGAACGAAAATGGGCAAATACTTCAAAGCAGCCGCGGCTCTCGCGGCATTCGCTGTGGCAGCGCCGGCGCTCGCGAGCCCGCCTCCCAAGCCGCTGGCCACCTTGTTCAAGAACCCTCAGTGTAGCTGCTGCGAGAGCTATGCGCAGTACCTGGAGGCCAACGACTACGAAGTGAATGTCGTTGCGTCTCACGACCTGCCGTTGATTCAGCAGCGGCAGGGAATCCCGGCGGGCTTTGAAGGCTGTCACACGACGCTTGTCGGCGGGTACTTTATCGACGGGCACGTACCGATCAAAACGTTCGATCGTTTGCTGAGCGAGCGGCCCGATATTAGCGGGATCACACTGCCCGGCATGCCCACGGGCACTCCGGGGATGGGCGGGCCGAAATCGGAGCCCTTCAAGATCTACGCAGTCGCTCCGGGCAAGGCCCCTTCCGTGTACGCGGTCGAGTAGAGCACGCTACGCTGCTCTGGTGCGAGGGTTTCCGGCGGCGGCCGGCCGAAGGCGGCCGCCGCCGGAATCGCGCCTCTGCCGTCCAGTGGCGGAGCTGTCACAGGCACCCAGCTAGGTCAGCGCTGCGCGGGTGGAGGTGTGTTCTTGAGCACTCGTACAGGGCTTCAGCCGACTCTCACGACGGTATCAGAGATGAACTCGTACTCGGGCACGTCCAGGTTCCGCGGCGCCGGGCCTCTTCTGATCCGGCCGGCTGTATCGTAGTGCGATCCGTGGCACGGGCAGAAGTAGCCGCCAAACTCTCCGCGGTTCTCGCCCTCCGCGACGCCCAGCGGGACACAGCCGAGGTGCGTGCAGATGCCGATTGTGATGAGCCAATTTTCGCGTATGGTGCGTTCTGCGAGAGTTTGGGGGTCCCGCAACTCGTCGACCGCAACGGCATTGGCCGCCGCAATCTCCTGCGGTGTCAAGTTCCGGATAAACAGCGGCTGCTTGCGCCAGGCAGTCTTGATAGCTTGGCCTGGCTCAATTGCAGAAATGTCCACCTCGATCGAAGCAACTGCGAGCACGTCGGCGGACGGGTTCATCTGATCGATCAGTGGGTAAAGTACCGCGGCCCCGCCAACGGTGCCGAAGCTGACTGCCGCGACATTGATAAAGTCCCGCCTTCTGACACCGGGGCCGCTCTCATCCAAAGGTGTGGCATTCATTTGCATTTGCATCTGAGCCTCTTTGCGGTCGGAGGTGGCGCCAAAACAAAGCGGACTTGCATCCGGGCTGGTGATGCTGCGTTCGGGCAACAGGCCATCCGAATGCGCTCGCTTCAAAGATGGGGATTGCCACCGTGGCAAGGTCAAGGGCGCTTACAGTTTTGTCCGATAAGCGGCTATCCGGCAGGCAGCGACCTGATTTCGTTAGCTGTGCACCATTGCTCCCGAGAAAATCCTCCAGCTCAAGTCTGCCTCCACGCGGTTCGAATATACGCTCTATCGCGGCCCGCCGGAAGCTGCGCTGCGTATCCAGCGATCCACCCGAAGTCGAAATCGCTTGACCTTACCACCGTGCCAACCTGCACAAGGCGCGCTCGTCGGACCTGATCACAATCGATGGCTGGTTGTTGGCCGGGGGCCACTCTGGACGAACATAAGGGCAGCGAAGTATATGCCGCTCTTTTTCAAAGCCCGCTTGCTTGTGGCAGCCGGCTCCGTCGCTCTCCCCACCGCGGCGCTTGCTGACCATCCGGTGATGGTGTTTGGAGGAGGCGTGATCACTCCCAGCGCTGCCAGCCTGGAAGCCGGCGCCTGGGCCCTCTAGTAAGTGTCGGGCACACTTTCTAGCCCATTTGCAAGTCCAGGGTGCAGCAACATGGGCATGAGCGCTCTGCACCTCGGCCCAGTAGAACTTCAGCAGCCTCTCTCGATACGATCTGGCCCGCCGGGAGCGTCATCAATCTGGCTACCGCGGGACGCGCCATGAACGCTCACGACGGAAGGGACCCGCCTCGCGGCCGCAAACCGGCGGATCATCAGGATAGCTGGGGGGCTGGAGGTGGTGGACAATCGCCAGGGCGACCTGGGCCGAGGCCAGCAAAGATAACCTGGGCCTGCTCGCATCAGGCGTTGCCTTCTATGCTTTTCTCAGCTTTGTCCCGACGCTCACGGCAGTGGTCCTGAGCTACGGGTTAATCGCCGAGCCGCACCAGGTGGCGCGCCACATTTCTGCTCTCGCCAGCATCATGCCCGCCGAGGCGGCCGGGATCATCGGCAGGCAACTCAATGACATGGTTGAAAGCGTCGACTCAGGAGTGAGCATTGGGCTCTTCGTTGCCTTGGGCCTTGCCCTGTACGGCGCCATGCGGGGTGGCCAGCGCAATCGTGACCGCGCTCAATATCGTCTTCGAGGTCGAGGAGAACCGCTCCTTCATCTGGTACACTGTCGTCGCAATCACCGTCGCCGTAGGCTTGGTGGGCATCTTCCTTCTCGCGAGCATCGCGATTTCGGTCTTCACTCTCCTGCAGGGCGTCCTGCCGGAACTGGGCGGCGCGTCGCGTATCGCCCTCCAGATCGGCTTCTGGCTAATGGCAGCACTCGGGGTTCGCTTTGCGATCTCCACCATCTACCGCTTCGCGCCGAGCCGTCCGCCATGCCCGCAAAGCTGGCTGAAGCCTGGCTCTGCGTTCGCGACCGCTGGCTGGATAGCCGCCACGATCGGGTTCGCCTTTTATGTCCGCAACTTCGGAAACTACAATGCCACTTACGGCGCGCTGGGCGCGGTCATCGTCTTCCTGACGTGGCTCTACATCTCGGCCTACATCATTCTCCTCGGCGCCGAGCTGAACCGGATACTGGAGCGGCGCGCAGCTGCTGAGTGCGGTGCATGAAGAATGCTTTGATGCGCTCGCACGCCAGCGGCCTACACTGCGGGAGGGCGGCAGTCTCTGGAGAACGGATCAGCGTCAGTGACAGGTGGATTCTTCAAACCGGATCGCGCGCTTCTAATGCCCCAGAGCGGAGCGCTCGGGGACCAAACGAAATTGACGGAATGAGCGGAGCCGGGCACTGTTGGCCGGGTAAAAAGACGTTATCGGCGCAATGACGCGAGGCAGTATCACGAGGGTTCGGCTCAATATAGATGAACGATTAAGGAGCACACATAATGGCCTGGGGTTTAGCGGCGATCATGATCGTCATCGTATCGTGGATATTCTACCGTTATTTCGCCCCCAGCGGATGGCGCGAGTGGACGGGCGCGGGTCTTGTACAGGCATTCATTATCGCTCTTTACGCCGAGATGTTCGGCTTTCCGTTGACCGTGTACGTGCTCATCCGGACGTTCGGCATCGACCGGGAGTATGTGAGTGCGAACCTGTGGTCGACCCTGCTCGGACTCGGCGAAACGGGGATGTTTGTCTCAATGCTTCTGGGCTACTCGCTAGCCATTATCGGCGTGGGTATGTTCATCCACGGTTGGCGTGAGGTCTACAGGGCCCGTCACGAAAACCGACTCGTAACCGGCGGGCTTTACCGCTTCGTCCGGCACCCGCAATATACAGGTCTCTTTCTCGCCTTGTTTGGTGAAGGGATCGTCCATTGGCCGACGATCTTTTCGGTTGCTCTGCTCCCGGTGATAGTGCTCGCCTACTACTTCCTCGCACGAAAGGAAGAGCGGGACATGATCCGCATCTTCGGTGACGAATACCGCGAGTACATGAGGCGCGTACCGATGTTCATCCCGCGGCGCAGCCGCTGGAAGGAGCTGGCGGTTAAATCTCAGGAGCGGTAGAATGTTTTGGTCGCGCCCTGCAGCGCAGCTTGGTCGCTCCGCGTAGGCGAAGCGGTGGAAGTTTGTCGCAGTCCCGGTGCTTCGCGTCCGGCTCGATCTCTCGATCAGCCACGATGTTCCGGCACGTTTTTCTCTTTAGCTGACTTGGTTCTTTAAGATTGCGGCCAGACACCGTTCGGCGGGCTGCGGGGCTAAAGACCTGCAGGCCAGGGACGCTGGGTTCTGGTCCACTTGGCGAGGCCCTCATGTGCCCGGTTGGGGCGATGCCTTTCACCGTCGCCCCGAAAGCGGAACAGTCCGCCATCCGGGTTCGTTGCGACCCAAGTTCCCTCGGCGCACTGCCGGCAGGCGGAACTTGGCTCAGCGATCCGGCGGTTTAGGAGTTTCAAGTGATCTGGGTTTTGCCGGCGATGTCCTTGACGCGGCACGTCGATCTTCTGCAGCTCTTTCGTCCTGCCCAGCTGGCGCGAGTGTCCCAAGTCAATTCCGCGGCCCCGCCGCCACGAACGAGCGGTTGCCCGGTCAAAAATTCCGCAGGACCTTGACCTTCCCACGATGGGAAGCATTATGTTGCCGCTATGGGAAGCTAAGGAGGCTCACATGAAAGATTCGCCAGACTACCACTCAGCGATCGGCTACGAAGGCGCCGGTCGCCGGATCGGCCGGGAACTGCGCGTTTTCGATGCCGGTCTGCGATCGTACATGTTGTCGGTCTACAACTACATGGCTTCGGGCGTGCTGCTGACCGGCATCGTGGCCCTGCTGTTCGCCCGGTCGGGCCTGGCGCAGGAGATCCTCACGGGACCCGGTCCGCTCAAGTATCTGATCATGCTCGCGCCGCTGGCGTTCGTGATGGTGCTTAGCTTCGGCCTTTCGCGACTCTCTGAACGCTCCGTAAAACTGCTCTTCTGGGCCTTCGCAGGAACAATGGGGCTCTCAACCGCTTCGATCTTCCTCGTCTACACGGGCAGTTCCATCGCCCAGACCTTTTTCGCTGTCGCTGCAGCCTTTGCCGGTCTCAGCCTATGGGGTTACACGACCAGGAGGGATCTTTCAGGCTTTGGCACTTTCCTCGTGATGGGCGTCGTCGGCCTTCTGGTCGCCATGGTCGCCAACTTGTTCCTGCAGTCAGGCGTGATGCAGCTGGCCATAAGCGCGGTCGGTGTACTGCTCTTCGCCGGACTTACGGCTTACGATACCCAGCGCATCAAGAACCTCTATTCGCAAGTTGCAGGCACCGATATGCGGGGCAAAACGGTCGTGATGGGCGCGCTCTCGCTGTACCTCGACTTTGTGAACATGTTCCTCTTCCTCCTGCAGTTTATGGGCGGAGGACGCGAATAAACGCCCCGCCAGCAGTCTGCCGCTCTGCCTTTCGGGGGAAGCTGGCCTTGGAGGGCGGAGTGGCTCTGCCGGGGTGCCGAGTCGCCGCCGATTTGCGACGTAGTTGGCCCGCTGCTGTGGGACAAAACCGGAAGATCTGAACGCAACCCAATCGCGCGAAGCGACGGAGAACGGAAAATGAACATTGGCCAGGCAGGCGCCGCATCGGGCGTCTCAGCCAAGATGATCCGCTACTATGAGAAAACAGACCTGATCGGAGCTGCGGATCGCACCGAGGCTGGTTATCGGATTTACGCGAGCGAAGACGTCCACACGCTGAGATTCATTCGGCGCGCGCGCGACCTCGGCTTCTCGGTCGACCAGATCAAGGACTTGCTTGCGCTTTGGCAGTGCAACGAGCGCTCAAGCGCAGAAGTGAAGGCTCTGGCGATGGCGCACGTGCGCGAGCTTTCGGAAAAAGTCGCGCAGCTGCAGGAAATGATCGCGACTCTCGATCATCTGGCAGAAAATTGCCACGACGATGAGCGCCCCGACTGTCCTATTCTTGCCGGGCTTGCAAATAGTTCCGGCCATCGAAAGGTGCGCGCGGTGGACACCCGCTTCGGCGCGGCTCGGGTTTACTCGTGAAGGTTAGCCCTCGCTCATCGAAATCGGTGTTCCGCGCGGGACGGTCGGTGCTTTTTTCCCGCACGGGGCACGCGGCCCGACTCCCTCCTGCAGCGGCGCACTCCGCGCTCGAACTCTTCTAGCATGGAGACAGCCAACGCAGACGGCGCAACGTCAAAGGTGGGCGTGGAGCCCGCGCCCGCGCCCCGCCTTGCGGCCGTGCATCCGAATTACCGTTCAATGCTCCGTTTGCAGATCCTGTTCTCCGGTGCGTTGGTTATTGCGCTCGTGCTTTTGGCGGACTTCCTTTTTGTCCGGCAGCCTTTCGTTACAACGGGAATGCTGTTTGCGGCACTCGGAATCGGCTTGATGCTGGCCGTCCTCCTTCTTTCTGAGCGGCGCTACCGCGCGCTGCGCTACTCGCTTTTTGCTGACGAGCTTCATGTCACTCACGGAGTATGGGTCCGCTCCCACACAATCGTTCCCGTCTGGCGGATCCAGCATATTGATGTCGCGCAAGATCCCTTGGCGCGCTGGTTGGGTCTGGCGACGCTGGTGGTGCACACCGCAGGTACGCTCAGCAGTAGCGTAGCAATTCCGGGGCTGAGCCATGGCAAAGCCGAAAGGCTGCGGGACGAGATCCGGCAATCCATGCAACAGGGCGGCTCATGATTACCGCTCCCGGATCGGAGCGGCGCCTGCATTGGGCGACCCTCATCATCGGCTTCGTGAGAAAGGCGCCGGAAACGGTGCTGGCGATCCCTGCTGTTCTCGGCCTTCTTTCCAGATCCGGTTTTCCGGCATTTCTGCTCCTCGCGATGATCGGTGCACTGTTCGCCTTCGGCATGGCGCTGCTCAGGTGGCTCCGGTTTACCTATCGAGTCAGCAGCGATCATCTGGTCATAGAAAGCGGCGTTTTTGGCCGCCGCAAGCGCAGCATCCCCTTTGATCATGTCCAGGACACAACCATAGAGCGGCCCCTGCTGGATCGCATCTTCGGTACAGCCGTGCTGAAGCTCGAGACGGCGAGCAGCGGCAAGAACGAAGCGGTGCTCGATTCAGTCTCGCTTTCCGAAGCGGAGCGGATTCGGGATCTTGTTCGGCTTACTCCATGTAGTGATCGCCGGGCTGCCGCGGCTGAAAAGCCGGAGGCGCGCCCGCTATTCCGCATGGAAATGCCGAGGCTTGTGCTAGCGGGGCTGTTCAGCTTCTCCTTCCTGTTCCTGGCGCTTGTCGGTGCGCTTCTCGAAGTTGCGGGACCATTCATCGGCCTCGACCACCACCGCTGGATGCTGGCTTTTCGAGCAGCTGCTGATCGGCTTGGCCCGAACTCGCTTGCCGGGGCCCTCGGGCTTTTTCTCATCCTCGGGATTTTGAGCGGCGTGGCTCAGACGCTCGCGCGTGATTACCGCTTTCGCCTCGACAGGACTGCAAGCGGTCTTCGCCGCAGGCGCGGCCTCCTCACGGTGAGCGAAGTTGTTCTTTCCGCTGGCCGGGTGCAGGTCGCCGTCATCAGGACGGGACCGCTCAGGCGGCTGCTCCGCTGGTTCCGGCTCGAGCTCCAGACGCTTGGCTCAGAAGCCGGTAGCGCCAGCCAACAGGTCGTTGCCCCTCTCGCGCGGGTCTCGGAGATCCGCCCGATTCTAGGTGAGCTGGGCCTGCACCTCGTCCTCCCTTCAGCCACTCACGTGCGTGTTTCTCGCGACTTCATAATCCAACGCTCGACCGCTCTCCTCGCTATACTCGCAGTCGCGTCGGGGGGACTGGGGTTCCTGTGGCCGCCGGCGTTCCTCATGGTCATTCTGTTTCCGCTGTGCATGATCATCCCTGAGCTGGAATGGCGCACCCAGTCCTACTACTTGAGCACTGATGCGCTCTATGTGCGCAAAGGCGTGTTCAGGCAGCGGCTCTGGCTCATCCCGCTATCAAAAGTGCAAGCGGTGTCGCTGAGCAGATCCCTGACCGAGCGAGCATGGAAATTGAGGACGCTCCACATCGACACTGCCGGCGCTCCGCGGTTTGGGAGCCCGAGGATAGCGGGCCTCGACAAGTTGACTGCCGATTTTCTTGCATTGCGCCTCATCCATTCATCCGCTCTGGCCGCAGCGAGATAAGTGCAAGCATGACATACGCACTAGCCGAATGCAGCTTCAGGCGATCTGTCGCGCCTTATCTGGAGACGCAGCGTTGATGCAGCCCCCGATTGAAGATTATGCGCTTATTGGCGACCTGGAGACAGCAGCTCTTGTTTCCCGTGGCGGCTCGATCGACTGGCTGTGCTGGCCAAGGTTCGACTCAGCAGCCTGTTTCGCGCGCTTGCTCGGCTCACCGGATCACGGACGCTGGCTGATTGGGCCACGTGATCCGGAGCCCCGCGTGACAAGGCGCTATCGTCCCCATAGCCTCATCCTGGAGACAGACTTCGAAACCGACGAGGGTGCAGTTACTCTCATCGACTTCATGCCGCTACGCGGAACAGCGTCCGATCTCGTGAGGATCGTCGTCGGGCGGCGCGGGCGCGTTAGCCTGCACACAGAGCTCGTGATCCGCTTCGGCTATGGCGCTGATGTACCCTGGGTCACAAGGCTCGACGACACCCGCCTGCACGCGGTCGCCGGACCGGACCGCGTCCTGCTGAAGACACAGGTCCCGCTCCGGCAGCAAGACTCAAGGATTTCCGGAGAGTTCGCGGTTGGAGAAGGAGAAACCGCCGCCTTTGTCCTGTGTCACTGCCCGTCTCACCTGGGAGTCCCGATACCGGTTGACCCCTTTGCGGCGCTTGAGGAAACGGAGCGGTTCTGGCGCGACTGGTGCACCCGGTGTTCCTGTTCGGGAAACTGGCGCGAAGCCTTCATGCGGTCGCTGATCACGCTCAAGGCACTGACTTATGCGCCTACCGGGGGGATCGTTGCAGCCCCGACCACGTCTCTGCCGGAGTGGATTGGCGGGCAGCGTAACTGGGATTACCGCTACTGCTGGCTTCGCGACGCCACTCTCACGCTGCTGGCGCTCATGAAGGCAGGATACCAGGAAGAGGCCATCTCCTGGCACGACTGGCTCTTGCGGGCGGTGGCCGGCAGCCCATCGCAGATCCAGATCATGTACGGTATTGCCGGTGAACGGCGCCTTCCCGAAGGGACGCTCGACTGGCTCCCGGGCTACCGCGAGTCTCGGCCGGTCCGGATCGGAAACGCAGCCGCGCCCCAGCTCCAGATCGACGTCTTCGGCGAGGTGATGGATGCGCTACATCAGGCAAGGCACTTCGGCCTTGACGCGGGTGCGGACGGCTGGGCGCTCCAGCAGGCGCTGGTGGAGCATCTTGAGACAGTCTGGCAGAAGCCCGACGAGGGTATCTGGGAAGTGCGCGGCGGGCGGCAGCACTTCACCCATTCAAAAGTGATGGCCTGGGTCGCCCTTGATCGTACCATCAGAAGCGCTGAGCGCTTCGGACTTCCAGGGCCGATCAGTAGCTGGCGTGAACTGCGCATGCAGATACATCGTGAAGTGTGCGAACGCGGGTTCAATCCGGAAATCGGCGCCTTCGTGCAGTCCTATGGCTCGGATACTCTCGATGCGAGCTTGCTGCTGCTGCCACTCGTCGGTTTCCTACCCGCTCAGGATCCGAGGGTGAAGGCGACAGTGACCGCGATCGAGCACGAATTGACGATCGATGGCTTTGTCCGGCGATATCACACCAGCGAGACGCAAGACGGCCTTCCACCCGGAGAGGGGGCCTTTGTCGCGTGCAGTTTCTGGTTGGTTGACAACTTCCTGCTCCAGGGAAGAATCGACGACGCCCGGCAGCTGTTCGAGCGCTTGCTGGCGATCAGCAACGACGTGGGACTTCTGGCAGAAGAGTATGATCCGCGTGCAGGGCGGCAGCTCGGAAACTTTCCGCAGGCATTTTCGCATCTTGCGCTTGTCGGCACCGCACTTCGGTTCGAGAAAGTCCTGGCCGGGCAAGCGAGACAAAGCGCGAGCTCAAGCAGCCGTTGAACCTCATTGGAGCTTTTCTGCGGCAGCCGATTTTCACGTCACTTCACGCCTCATTTCGGACGCTACAAACGGGGCTGCGAAAGCGCTTGACCTTACCACGATTGGAAGCCCCATATAAGCGTTGTTCCAAAAGCAGGGAGTGTCGAAATGCCAGTTCCATAATGGTGGTTTTCAGAGGTCCGCCGGAAGCGGCCGACAAGTAAGTTAGGGTGAATCGAATGCGCCCTGCAGCAAGGAGAATCGATGTGAAGACCAATTTCAAAGTAGTAGCATTCACCGCAATCGCTGCGCTGGGGCTTGTTTCAACAGGCGCCGTTGCGCAACCGAAGAGCCACGGCTTGCGGGACAGGGCCCCAGCCAGCCAACAGGCACCGCAGAATCAGGAGATGAGACAAGGCGGCGATTCGATGATGCCGATGATGGCCGATCCGGAAATGCGCCAGCAGATGTTGGAAATGATGAAGAAGTGCAACCAGATGATGGACCGCATGGCAAAAATGCCGCACGGTGAGGACAACGCAAACTAGTGCATTCAGGTGTTCCGGTGCCGCAGAACAGTCTGCGGCACCGCCAATGGTCTTTGTGGGAAGGCACCGGGTTCAAACTCAGGGCTGACGGCTGGCATCGCCCCTCTGCGTTTCACGCGAGCTGTTCCTTCAGCAGCGCGTTGTTGATGCCGATTGCCGCTTCTGCGCCTTCGGCGGCCGCTACGATCGCTTGGAGGACATCGCGAGAGGCGTCGCCTGCGACGTACAGGCCGGGGACGTCGGTCAACTGCTGATCGTTGTCGATCTTGCACCCCTTCGGGTCGAACAGATCGCAGCCCAGGCGCTCGGCTAGATCAGTCGATTGCCGGCGACCGGTGTTGAAGAAGAACCCCGCGCGGCGCAGCGTTGGACCGGCCTCGAACACGATATCAAAGGAGGCGTGGTAGGGTACGCGGCTGAGAATCTCGAGCCGTACGATCTTTTCCTCCCGGACGAGCACGCCGTGCTTGTCCAATCGTTTTCGCAAATCGGTCGAAAGCTGCGACGGTCCGTCGGTACAGAGGACCGTATCCCGGCTCCAATGTGTCATCTCCAGAGCCAGGCCACTTCCTCTGTCGTCGCCTCGACCGTAAACCGCCAGTGGCTGGTCGCGCATCTCCCAGCCGTCGCAGTAGGGGCAGTGAAAGACGCCAGCACCGTACAGATCTCGAAAGCCCGGGGGTTCAGGCAGCTTATCAACTACGCCGCCAGCGAGCAGCAGCTTGCGCGCCGTAAACTCGCGTCCATCTGCGGTCGTCACCGAAAAGCCCGTCGATATACGCGCAGCGTCCACAACGCGGTCGTCGTCGATCCGAACCGACGGATAGGCGGTGAGCTGATCACGTGCGATCGCGCGGAGTTCAGTCGGCGATGTACCGTCCCGGCTCAAGAAGCCGTGCAGCGCGTGGGAGGCTGCATTGCGTGGCTGACCGTCGTCAAAGAGCCGTACATCGCGCCGGCATCTGCCGAGAACCAGTGCGGCGTTCAGACCTGCCGGACCGCCGCCGACGATTATCACGTCGAGGGATTTTGCCGGACTGGTTGTAATGCTCATCCTTTTTAATTCTCCTATCCGCTGGAATGCCGGATCGGTTAGTCGCGGATATGTGGGCGATCGGCTCCAACGCTGATCGCGGCATAGATTGGCGGAGCGCAGCGATCCACTTGGAACAACGTTAAGCGGTTAGCTGGCGGTGCAGCAAGCGCCAATGTTCGATCGTCTGTCGCTTGATGCTTTCGCAATAACGAGGGTGTTGGTGTCAGCCCCGAGCGAGAGGGCGGGGCGACCACGCCGCAGGTACAGGGACAGTCAGATGAAGCGCCTGCCTTCGCGCCTGCTCCCCGGGTGACGGACTGCTGCTGGCGGTTGTGATCCGCTAGCCGGGATGACTGACGCGGATGTAACAGAAGACGTCGACAGTATCGTTTCACCAAGTCGGGATGTGGAACACGTCTCCTAGCTGGACGAGTCCAGATCGATATCTTCCTCAAGGCGGTTCTCCCGAGTAATTCGCGTGGTTTTGGGCGCCCAGTCTAGCAGACACGTAGAGCCTCCCTGGTGGCTGCTCGAGCGCGAAACTCCAGCACCAGCCAAGAGGAAAAGGACGGTGACGATCGCCGCTGTTTCGAAGTAGCTTGGGGATTTTGTGGGCGAAAGAGGTGAACCGACCGACCACTCAAACGTTGGAGCTCCATGACTTACGTCGTCACAGAGAACTGCATCCGGTGCAAGTATATGGATTGTGTCGAGGTGTGCCCAGTAGATTGCTTCTATGAGGGCGAGACGATGCTCGCCATCAACCCCGACGAGTGTATTGATTGCGGGGTCTGCGAGCCTGAGTGCCCGGCCGAGGCGATCCTGCCCGACACGGAGGCAGGTGTCGACTTCTGGCTTGAACTGAACGCCAAATACGCCCCGCAATGGCCGAACATCACGCGCAAGGGCGTACCGCCGGTGGATGCCGATGAGCGGAATGGCGAACCGGGCAAATACGAGAAGTATTTCTCGCCAGGGTCTGGTGAAGGCGATGCGGGACGGAGCGCCTGAGATGGCGCGCAGCTCGCTGAAGTCGCCTGTGAGGAGCTCCGATTGATCAGCGGCGGGTTCATTAGGGTCGCACATCTCATCCACGGCGGCGCCAGATTTTTGCGGAAGATCCGGGTAAGTCTCCTTGCTCGATCGAGATCAAGCGAATTGGGCGATGCAATTCCAATGCCGAAGCGCCTGGTCTCGTTCGGGATCGTGTGAGGCAAGGTCGCTCTAAGCACAGAGCGTCGCGATGCCAAAGAGGCTCTTCGGTAGAGAGGCGCATACCCAATGACGGCCCTCAGCGAGCTGCAACGCATGGCTCGCCCGCTCGCGATTGTTCCAAAGGGCCAAGAGGTCCCAGATCTGCGATACGGGAGAGGCGAGATCGCGGGAGTGACGGACAAACTACCCGTTTTTCGAGGTGGCGGGATGGCGATGTGGGTGCCGGAGAAAGTTGTTCAGATTCAGTGTGAGCAGGCCAACAGTAGGCCGATCAAGGCGATAGCGCCGGATCTGAGGCTGTCGCGCACGTGGTGCACAAGGTGATCCGGGCACCGAAGTTGCGCTCGATCATCGCCACACGGGTCAGCCGCCGCCAGGCTGGGGCTGTTTCGGAAGCGGTGAGATACGCTGCTGACAAAGAGCGAGGCGCGCACCTGCGCGGTCGACCACGGATGACGAGGATCTATGAACTTTGGCGCTGCAAGGTTTCGCGGTTTCGCATAGCGCTGTCCGGCGTTCGGGCCGACGCTCTGATCTGAAGTCGCCGCAGGCGTACAGATGGACCCGAAACGAGGGGCGGAGAGTTCGGAAAAAAGAGCCGCAGTTGCACTGTAAAGGCAGCTCATGAACCCGGGCAGGCTTGGCTGAGCGGCTACAGAGATTTGCCCGCCCAACGTTCTCTGCGACAAGCCCTCAAATCTGCCTGCTCGCGGGTCTGCGCTGCGCTTGACGCGCCGCGCAGACCTGAACACCTCAGTATTTACCCTGCAGCCGATTGGCGTATTTGCTTACCGATTTCCTGTGGGCTCAGCCACCATTCGCAAATAGGGCTTCAGCGTCTTCCAGCCTCCGGGAAACTTATCGCGCGCTTCCTCGTCGGATACGGACGGGACGATGATCACATCTTGACCGCGGTTCCAGTCCGCAGGGGTCGCCACGCTATGGTCGGCGGTAAGCTGCAGGGAATCGATTACCCGCAAGATTTCTTCGAAATTGCGGCCAGTGCTCGCGGGGTAGGTCAAGGTCAGCTTCAGCTTCTTGTCGGGACCGATGACGTAGACGGAGCGCACGGTGAGTGTATCGCTCGCATTTGGATGTATCATGCCGTAAAGGCTCGCGATCTTGCGGTCCGGGTCAGCGATGAGCGGGAAGTTGAGGGCCGCTCCTTGCGTTTCCTCGATGTCGCCCGCCCATTCCTTATGCTCGGAAACCGGATCGACAGAAAGCCCGATTACTTTGGTGCCCCGGCGATCGAACTCCGGCTTGAGCTTTGCAACGGCGCCCAATTCGGTGGTGCACACCGGGGTGAAGTCCTTCGGGTGGGAAAAGAGGACAGCCCATGAGTCGTCGAGCCATTCGTAAAAGCGGATCGGACCATCCGTCGTTTCGGCCTCGAAGTCAGGTACGGTATCACCAAGTTGTACAGTCATGTTTTTTCTCCTTTGGTTGTGCTGCGAATGGCAGCATGCGTGGGCCGGTCGCCATAAAGAGGCATTTGGAGGCCCAAGGCGCTTTCGGCGCCAGGTCCAGCTTCGCTTGAACTGGAGTTCGGTGGAAAATTCGAGGAATCACGCGCGGCACCGCATGGCTGCCTCTTCGATCAACAGCGTGTCGCGCTCCAGCCAGGACGGCACAGGAAGGCCATGGGACCGAAGAAATTCGGGGTTGAAGAGCTTTGATTGATAGCGGGTTCCGTAATCACAAAGAACGGTCACGATGGTTTTGCCAGGACCCATTTGCCGCGCCAGTCTCACTGCCCCCGCTATGTTAACGCCTGACGAGGGGCCCAGGCACAGGCCTTCATGTTCAAGCAGATTGAAAAGGATTGGAATCGCTTCCTCGTCCGGAATCTGGAAGGACGTGTCCGGAGCGAACCCTTCGAGATTTGCCGTGATCCGGCTTTGCCCAATGCCCTCTGTGATCGATGATCCCTCGGACCGAAGCTCGCCTGTTGTATAGTAGTTGAAAAGGGCCGCGCCCATTGGATCAGCGAGCGCTACCGTAATCTTCTCGTCGCGCTCCTTCAGCGCCATTCCCACCCCGGCGAGAGTTCCGCCGGTCCCAACAGCACTAACAAACCCGTCGACTTTTCCTCCCGTCTGCTGCCAGATTTCGGGGCCGGTGGTCTCCAGGTGTGCCTGTCGGTTGGCGGTGTTGTCGAACTGGTTTGCCCAGACAGCGCCATTCGGGTGGCATTGTGATAGATCGCGGGCCAGGCGCCCCGAAAACTTCACATAATTGTTTTCGTCGGAATAGGGGACGGACGCAACTTCGATGAGCTCTGCTCCGGCGAGCCGCAGCATATCCTTTTTCTCAGCCGACTGCGTCTCCGGGATCACAATGACCGTCCGGTATCCCATCGCATTACCCACGAGAGTGAGGCCGATCCCGGTGTTCCCAGCTGTTCCTTCCACGATCACACCTCCCGCACGAAGCTCGCCCCGGCGAACTGCGTCGAGGATGATGTAGAGCGCAGCCCTGTCCTTGACGGACTGGCTCGGGTTCAGGAACTCGGCCTTGCCGAGGATCTCGCAGCCTGTTTCCTCGGAGACCTTCTGCAGCCGGATGAGCGGAGTGTTGCCAATCGCTTCTGTTACGCCGCTGTGAATGGTCATCTTGTCTTCCTTGGCTGCCAAAGGGCTGGTTCTGTCGGGTGGCTGCTTGAGAGGCACGCGGCGAGGTGAGCGCACGCGGATCCCTCTTTACCAGCTCCTAATGCCTGGTTTTGGCTCCGGTTTCATTTCTCTTGCCAGCTCATGTAATGCTTGACCCCATGGGAAGGTAAAGGGGG
>VFQO010001030.1_pt1 | contig 24144 bp, 21 predicted proteins | sample 3512331 | NCBI WGS metagenome assembly VFQO01 (sample SAMN10412371, study PRJNA504923) | tailings metagenome | isolation source: Replicate 3 from Balatoc abandoned mine | place: Philippines: Itogon, Benguet | collected 2017-08-28 | reverse complement strand
GCGCCTGCTCGTCATTGAGGCGATACACCGCCGCGTCGTCGGCGGTCTCGATGCCCACCAGCAGCTCCTTGGGCACCGGCATCTGCGTGGTGCCCTTGAGGATCTCGCTCAGCACGCCGGGCGCGATCTTGCAGCCGCAGCCGCCACCGTGGGAGAGGCTGGTCAATCGGGGTTGCGTGGCACTGGGTGGGGTGGGTGCGTTCATGGGGGTGGTCTCCGGCTCAGGCGCCATGGGGCATGTCGACGCGGGCGCCGTGCAGCAGTTCGTTCAACAGATCGATCAGGGCGCGCTGCTCGGCCTCGGGGGCGAACAGCGGCGCGCGCTCTGCGCATTGTGCGGCCAGGCGCGCGAGGCTGCCATCGGCCTGCGCCATGTCCGCACGGCAGGCGCGCAGGTGCATCGCCAGCGCCTGCGCATCGCCGGGTGCAAAGTAGCCCGCGTAAGCCTCGCCAAGCATGCCCACATTGCCGTCGATGTGCGAGGCCAGCACCGGCACGCCGCAGCGCACCGCCTCCAGCACCGCGTGCGCGCCGCCTTCGATGCGACTGGTGTGCACCAGCACGTGCGCACGCCGCAGCCGGCGCTGCACCTCGGGGTGCGGCAGGCCACCGAGCCAGCGGTAGTGTGGGCAGGCCGCAGCGGTGGCGCTGGCGGCCTCGCCGAGCGCAGGGTCGAGCGCGGCACCGATGTGGTCGATTCGAATGCCCTCGTGGGGCGCGATCAGGCGCGCGGCCTCGAACAGGGTCTGCGGGGCCTTCTCGTCGCGCAGATGGCCCACCATCACCGCACGCAGGAAGCCGCTTGGCCGCGGCAAAGCCGCGCGGGCGGGTGTGGACTGGAACACCACACGGCAGCGTGCCCGCAAGTGCTCGGGCAGCGCCAGCGGACCACGCGCCTGCAGCACCACCAGGCGATGCGCCAGCCCGATCGAACGCTGCGCGTCGGCATCGATCGCGATATCGCGATAGAGGTCGGTGCCGGTGAGCACCACCACCAGCGGGGCATGTCCATCGGCCGCAGCCCAGGCCGCGATGGAGGCCGCCGAGCGACGAGCGTGCAGCGCGATCAAGGCCGCGGGGCGCTCGGTCATGGCGGCATCGGGCCACTGGCGCAAGAGGGCCACCCGATAATGGCTCGCGAGCAGGCGCGACCAGCGCCGTGCGGTCTGCCAGTTGCCGTTGTTCGCGTCGGCCAGCGCCGGCGTGACGATGCACACCAGGGGTTTGCGGATGGGGGCCATGGAGCCAAGCATTGTGTCCGAGCCGTACGGCGAGGCCGCGCAGCGGGCCCGCTGCGCCGGGCGCACCGAACTGGCCGCGTTGCTGCGGGCCACCCGCGCGCGCACGCTGCGCCTGCTCGACGCCTGCGAGGCCGCGCTCGGCCCCACGTTGCGGGTGCCGCAAGCCGATGGGCTGAATCCGCTGCTGTGGGAGCTCGGACACATCGGCTGGTTCGCCGACCGTTGGGTCGCGCGCAACCCGCAGCGTGCTCGGGGCACGATGGCCGACCCGCTCGCCCCCCTTTCGCCCGCGCGCCAGGCCGCCCGCGGTGTGGACGCCGACGCGCTGTACGACAGCAGCGCAGTGCCGCACGAGGCGCGCTGGCACCTGCCCCTGCCCGACCTGGCCACCACGCGCGCCGACCTGCACGCGCAACTGCACGACACCCTCGCGCTGCTCGCGCGCGCCGACGCCACCGAGGCCTCCGACGCGGGCCTGTATTTCTTCCGCCTCGCGCTGTTCCATGAGGACATGCACGCCGAGGCCTGGGTCTACATGGCGCAGGCATTGGGTATCGACGTCGGCGAGACCGCACCATCGCCCGCTGCGCCCGGCGAGCGGCCGCTGCACCTGCCCGCGGGCGAATGGGCGCAAGGCTGGCCCGGCCCGGGCTTTGCCTTCGACAATGAGTTGTGCGGGCAAACGGTGAAGCTCGGCGCCTTCGACATCGACGCGCACGCGGTGCACTGGGCGCGCTACCTGCCCGCCGTGCGCGCCGGTGCCGTTCCCTTGCCACGCCACCTGCGCCACGAGGACGGCCAGTGGCAGCAACGCGTGCACGGCCAGTGGCGTGCGCTGGACCCCCTGGCCCCGGCCTGCCACCTGAGTTTTCACGACGCGCAAGCCTGGTGCGCCTGGGCCGGCCGGCGCCTGCCCACCGAGGCCGAGTGGGAGTACGCCGCACACCACGCCCGAGGCTTTGCCTGGGGCCACGTGTGGGAATGGACAGCCAGCACGTTCGCGCCCCTGCCTGGCTTCTCGCCCCACCCCTACCGCGACTATTCGCAGCCCTGGTTCGATGGCCGCCCGGTGCTCAAGGGTGCCAGCCATGCCACCGCGCCGCACATGCGCCACCCGCGCTACCGCAACTACTTCACCGCCGAGCGCAGCGACATCTTTGCGGGCTTTCGCAGCGCGGGCCCGGGCATCTGAACGCGGCCTGCGCGTTGCCCTTCTGCCGGGTTCTAATGCGGCCCGTGAAGTTCGACATCGACCAACTCGGCATGCGCCACCGCAGCGCCCGCCCCGGGCAGCCCGCGGCGCTGCAGCGGCTGAGCCTGCGCATCGACAGCGGCGAACAGCTTGCGGTGATCGGCCCCTCGGGCGCGGGCAAGACCACGCTGCTGCAGTTGCTCAGCTGCGCGCTGCCTCCCACCACAGGCGCGTTCACCATCGACGGTGTGGCCCCATGGGCCCTGCCCCGGCGCGCGTTGCAGCGCCTGCGCGGGCGGCTGTTCCTGGCGCCGCAGGTGCCGCCGCTGCCACCGCGCCAGCGCGTGGTCACCTCGGTGCTGGCTGCGCGCCTGCCCGCCATGGGCACCTGGGCCAGCCTGCGCTCGTTGTTCTACCCCGACGACATTCCCGCCGCCTTCGCCGCGCTGGAGCGCTTCGACCTCGGCGAGAAGCTGTTCGAGCGCGTGGACCGGCTCTCGGGCGGCGAGCGTCAGCGCGTGGGCCTGGCGCGCGCGCTCCTCGCGCCCGCGAAGGCCTGGTTCGTCGACGAGCCGCTGTCGGCACTCGACCCGACGCGCGCGCAGCAGGCCATTGCCACGCTCACCGAGGGCGCGCGCGAGCGTGGTGTCACGCTGGTGGCCTCGCTGCACCAGGTCGACGTGGCGCTCGCGCACTTCCCGCGCATCGTCGGCCTGCGCGACGGGCAACTCGCCTTCGACCTGCCTGCCGCCGCGGTGACGCGGGAGCATCTGGCGCGCCTGTACGACCAGTTCGAGCACGAGCTGCGCGGCGAGGGCCTGGCCCCACCGCAGGAGCCCGCCACCCCGGTGCCGGTGGCCATGCAGTGCCGTTGACGTGATGAGCAGCGCAACACACCTGCGAGCTCCCGACCGCGACCCGGCCTGGTTGTCGCGGCTGTTCTGGATCGGCTTCGCGTTGGTATTGCTGTGGCCACTGGGCGTGGCCACCCAGTTCCGGCCCTGGGTGCTGGTCGAGACGAAGAACCTGCAGGTGACCGGCCAGTTCCTGGGCAGTTTCTTCCCGCTCGCGCACGACGCCGAGTTCCTGCAGATGGTGGCGCGCGAAACGTGGCGCACCGTGGCGATGGCCACCGCTGGCGTCACGCTCGCGCTGCTGCTGGCGATCCCGCTCACGCTGGCCAGCACGCGCATGCTGTCGATCTCGGCACTCTCCGGTCGCATGGCCACACTGCCCGCCTTCGTGCGCCACGCTGTGCGCTGGCTGCTGATCGTGCTGCGCAGCATCCCCGAGCTGGTGTGGGCACTTGTGTTCGTGCGCGTGGTGGGCCTGGGCCCCACGGCTGGCGTGCTGGCCATCGCGCTCACCTACGCGGGCATGCTGGGCAAGGTGTACGGCGAGATCCTGGAAAGCGGCGAGCCGCACGCCACGCAGACCCTGCTGCGCAACGGCAGCGGCCGGCTGCAGGCCTTTCTGTACGCGCTGCTGCCGGCCAACGCGGCCGAACTCACCAGTTACACGGTCTATCGCTGGGAGTGCGCGATTCGCTCCTCGGTGGTGCTGGGCTTCGTGGGTGCGGGCGGGCTGGGCCAGCAGCTCGACAACTCGATGAAGATGTTCAATGGTGGCGAAGTCGCCAGCATGCTGCTGGTGTTCATGGTGCTGGTGGCGCTGGCCGACCGCGCGAGCGCCTACCTGCGAAAGGCGCTGGGGTGATGAAGCCGGTCGCCGCCAACCTGCCCTACAAGTTGCCGCCGCGCCTGTTCGATGCGCGCTGCAAGGCCTGCTGGCTCACGCTGGGTGCGCTGCTGCTGGTGATGGCCAGCTTCTGGTCGCTCGACCTGCAGTGGCGCCAGTTCCTGTCGTGGGAAGCGGCGCGGAGCATGGGACGCTTTCTCGGTGAGTTCTTCCCACCCGACACCTCGCCCGAATTCCTGCAACGCGTGGCCGTGGGTGCGTGGGAGACGCTGGCGATGTCAGCCCTGGGCACGGCGCTCGCGGCACTGGCCGGGCTGGCGCTGGCCCTGCCCGCCAGCCGCCTGCACGAGGGCGACGCCGCCTGGGCCCGCATGCCCACGCGCTGGCTGCTCAACGCATTGCGCAGCATCCCCGAACTGGTGTGGGCCGCGCTGCTGCTCATCAGCGCCGGGCTGGGGCCATTCGCCGGCACGTTGGCGCTGGGGCTGCACACCGCGGGCGTGCTGGGCCGCCTGTTCGCCGAGGCGATCGAGAACGCGCCGCGCGGCCCGGCCGACGCGCTGCGCCAGCAAGGCGTCGGCCACGGGCGCGTGTTCCTCTACGCCACACTGCCGCAAGTGCTGCCGCAGTTGCTGAGCTACACGCTCTACCGCTGGGAGAACAACATCCGCGCCGCCGCCGTGCTGGGCGTGGTGGGCGCGGGCGGTCTGGGGCAGTTGCTGGCCTTCCACATGGGCCTGTTCCACATGGGCAAGACGGCCACCATCCTGGCGGCCATGCTGGTGCTGGTGGCGCTGGTGGACGGGGCCAGCCACGCGGCGCGGCGCGTGTTGACACGCTGATACCACCGGGCGCGCCAGCCGCGCGAGCGGTGCTCAGCGCGGTGTCAACCGCACCAACTGCCCGTCGCGATCGTCGGTGAGCACGTAGAGCAGGCCGTCCGGGCCTTCGCGCACGTCGCGGATGCGCTGGCCCAGGTCGGCGAGCAGGCGTTCCTGCTCGACCACCTTGCCGCCTTCGAGCCGCATGCGCACGAGGTGACGGAACTTGAGCGAGCCGGTGAACAGGCTGCCTTTCCACGCCGCACCGTAGCGATCACTGCCCAGGAAGCTCAGGCCCGCGGGTGCGATGGAGGGCACCCAGTGCTGCACCGGTTGCTCCAGCCCGGCGCGGCTGGTGATGCCCTCGCCGATGCGCCCGCCACCGTAGTTCTCGCCGTAGGTGATGACGGGCCAGCCGTAGTTCTTGCCGGCCTCGGTGCGATTGAGTTCGTCGCCGCCCTGCGGGCCGTGCTCGATGGTCCACAGCGTGCCGTCGGGCGCGAGCGTGGCGCCCTGCACGTTGCGGTGGCCCAGGCTCCAGATCTCGGCCATGGCACCGGCGCGTTGCGAGAACGGGTTGTCCGGGTGGGCCTTGCCATCGGCCAGCACGCGCACCACCTTGCCGTGGTGGTTGTCCAGCGTCTGCGCATCCTGCATGCGCGTGTACCGATCGCCCAGCGTGAGGAACAGGCTGCCGTCGCCGGCCTGCACGATGCGGCAGCCGAAGTGCAGGCGGCTGCCGACCTTGGGTTTCTGGCTGAACACCACGCGCAAGTTTTCGAGCGCGCTGCGGTCGTCCGACAGGCGGGCCGAGGCCATGGCGGTGGAGTTGCCGCCCGGGCCGGGCTCGCTGTAGCAGAAGTGCAGCGTGCGGTTGCGCGCAAAGTCGCGGTCGGCCACCACGTCGAGCAGGCCGCCCTGGCCCACGGCATCGATCTCGGGCAAGCCCTTGAGCGGCGCGCCCACGCCACCATCGGCCTCGATCACGCGCATGCGGCCCGGCCGCTCCGTCACCACCATGCGGCCTTCGCCGATGAAGGTGAGGCCCCAGGGGTTTTGCAGGCCCCGCGCAAGCACATCAGGGGTGACATCCTGCGCAATGGCGCCACCAGCGACTGCCGCCGCTGCGGCGGCCAGGACGAGGGAAAACAAGCGGGGACGGCGGCGGATCATGCTCGGGCAACTCCCATCAACGGTTTCAGGACCCGCGATGGATGCGCCCGAGCGCGCGCGGTTCCCGCCGCCTCAGCCGAAAGGCCGCACGCCGAACAGGAAACCGTGCGCCCAGAAAGCAAACACCCCGTAGAGCACCAGGCCCGCCACCAGGGCAATGACATCGTTCATCGCCCCCGGTGACGCCCCGTGCACCGGCCGCAGCAGGCCTGCCGCGGCGCGGCGCTTGAGCGAGATGCGGTCGGCCACGGCCCAGGCGAGGAAACTGCCGAACAGCAGCACGCTGGCGAGGTCGCCGTTGGCCAGCAGGTGGGCCAGGGCCCAGAACTTGGTGGCCGCCAGCATGGGGTGCTTGGTGGCGCGCTGGATACGCCCGGGCAGATAGGCCGCGACCAGCAGCACGAACACCGGCAGCATGAGCAGCGCAGCCACGTGGCGCATCGCCACCGGCGGCGTCCACAGCAGCACCGGGTCTTGTCGCGCGGCGCTGTAGCCGGCCACGATCAGGCCGAAGCCGGCCAGCGCCACCAGCGTGTAGAGCCCTTTCCACGGGCCCTCGCCCAGGCGGTGCGCGATGTCGTGGCGGCCGCTGGGCGCAACGATCGATACGGAATGGATGCCGAGAAAAAGAACGAGTCCGACGATCAGCCAGGTCATGAAGGTCTCCAGGGGCCAGCAGCCCGCAGCGGGCGGGTCGCCCGGCGGTCATTGTGCACACGCGTCCCGGGCCGGGAGCGCAGAAGCACGCGGGCGAGAGTGTGCACCACGCCCGCGCCACCTGCCCGGTTGTACAAGCCTGTTTTTCTGATTTATATTGGCACTTATATAGCGTGTTATTTAAATATGAACGACATCGTCAAGGAACTCGGCCTGCTGACGCTGGGTACACGCCTGAAGCGCCTGGGCGAGCGGCTGCAGGCGCAGACACAGGAGATTCTGGATGCCCACGGCACAAGCGCGCCGGCTGCTCACCAGCCGGCGCTTGCCGCCATCGACACGCTCGGGCCACTGACCGTGGGGGACCTGGCATGGGCACTGGGCATCAGCCAGCCCGGCGCCACCCGCCAGCTCAACCAGCTGCAGGCGGCAGGCCTGGTGCAGGCGCTGCAGTCCAGTGCCGATCTGCGTCTGCGCACCGTGGCGCTGACCCCCCTGGGCCGCGAACACGTGGCCCTCGCGCGCCACCGGGTCTGGCCGGCCGTGGAAGCCGCGGTGGCCAGTGCTTGCGGGGGCCATGGCATGGCGCTCCTGGCGCAGCTTGATGCGCTGGAGGCAGCGCTGGGTGAGTCGCCGCTGCCGCAACGCGCCCCGCGGGCGCAACCCACGCCAGGCACCGACCCGGCACCCACCAGAGAACCCCGTGGACACCACGCACCCCGCTCACCCCACACACCCACTTGACCGCCCGGTGTGGGCCACATTGGTCGGCCCGCACAGGCACCTGGCCGAGGGTCAGGGGCTCGCCCGGCGCTACGCTGAAGACGTCAACCTGTTCGCCGACACGCTGGACGACGGGCCACAGGCGCAGTCGGCCCTGGTCGCGCTGGTGCAGCCGGGTCAGACCATCGCGCTGCTGCGGGCCGCCGAGATCGCGGTCCCCGCGGGCCTGCGCGTGACAAGGCAGGCCCCCGGGGTGCAGATGGTGGCCACGCGCGATCTGCAAGGCGAGGCGAACGCCGATGAGGTCGTCGATCTCGGCGAGGACGACGCGCCCGACATGCTGGCGCTGGCCCGGCTCACCGAGCCGGGGCCGTTTCTGGCGCGCACGCACGCGATGGGCGGTTTCGTGGGCATCCGCCGCGGCGGGCGGCTGCTGGCCATGGCCGGCGAGCGGCTGCGCCCGCCGGGATACGTGGAGGTCAGCGGGGTGTGCACCCACCCCGACGCGCGCGGCCAAGGGCTGGCGCGGCGCCTGTCGGCAGTGGTGGCGGCCCGCATCCAGGCGCGCGGGGAACAGCCGTTTCTGCACGCCTGGCAAACCAACGCGCCCGCCATCTCGCTGTACGAATCCCTCGGGTTTCGCCTGCGAACCCGGGTACAGGTGGCCATGCTGGAGAACCTCGCGGGCGGTTGAGGCGACGGAACTTCGGCTTTAGCACTCCCTCCAAGCGAGTGCTAATATTCCCCCCTGATCACCTGAGGAGGTCATCCATGTCCCAACCGCTTGCTGTTGCGAACGCCGCTTCCACCGGTGCGCTGGCCGTCGCCAGCCCGTGGAGCCGCTCCCTCACGCTGCCGCCGCTGGGCAATCTGGACGCCTATATCTCCGCCGTCAACCGCCTGCCCTTGCTCACCCTTGAGGAGGAGCAGGAGGCCGCGCGGCGCCTGCGCGACCACAACGACCTCGACGCCGCCGGCCGCCTGGTGATGTCGCACCTGCGGCTGGTGGTCTCCATCTCGCGCCAATACCTGGGCTATGGCCTGCCTCACGGCGACCTGATCCAGGAGGGCAACGTGGGCCTGATGAAAGCCGTCAAGCGCTTCGACCCCGAGCAGGGCGTGCGCCTGGTGAGCTACGCCATTCACTGGATCAAGGCCGAGATCCACGAATACATTCTGAAGAACTGGCGCATGGTCAAGCTGGCCACCACCAAGGCCCAGCGCAAACTGTTCTTCAACCTGCGCTCGCGCAAGCAGGGCCTGCGCGCCGACGCCGTCGATGGCGAGACGCACCGCGAGGTGCTCAACGACGCCGAGGTCGGTCTGGTGGCGCGCGAGCTCAACGTGAAGCCGCAGGAGGTGCGCGAGATGGAAACGCGCCTGGCCGGCGGTGACGTGGTGCTCGACCCCACCCCGGGCGACGACGGCGAGGATGCCTTCGGGCCGATCGCGTACCTGGCCGATGCGACGCACGAACCGACCGCGATGATCGAATCGGCCCAGCGTGACCGTCTGGCCACGGACGGCATCGCGCAGGCCATGGGCGAACTCGACGAGCGCTCGCGGCGCATCGTGAGCGAGCGCTGGCTCAAGGTCAACGACGACGGCTCGGGCGGCATGACGCTGCACGAACTGGCCAGCGAGTACGGCGTGAGCGCCGAGCGCATTCGCCAGATCGAGGTGGCGGCCATGAAGAAGATGCGCAAGGCGCTCGCCGCCTACGCCTGAGCCTGCCGGCGCGACGGCACAATCGCGCCACCATGGATTCGATGTTTCTGCGGCGCCTGCGCGCCGCCACCGGCCTGCTGTGCCTGGCCTTGCTCTGCGCCACCACCCCTGCCGCGATCGGCGCTGCGGGTACGTTCGCCGAACCCGAGCCGATCGTGCTCGGCGAACGCACCGCAACCCTGCCCCTGGCCGGCCACAGCCAGCAACTCATCGACCCAGGCGGCGATCTCGGCATTGAGGAAATCGAGGCCGACCGCCACGACCTGCCCTGGCAGCCGCGTGGCGTGGGCGACCGGGTGCGGCTGGACGGCAGTGCCGCACTCTGGGTGCGCTTCGACGTCCGGATGCAGCGGGTCGATGCGCACTGGGAGCTCGAGCTCGCCCGCTCGGGCACCGACCTGATATCCCTGTACCACCGCGACGCGCAGGGCCGCTGGCGCGTGCAACACGCCGGCGACCGCCTGCCTGTGCGCGACTGGGCCAACCCCGATCGCTACCCCGTCTTCGGACTGGACGCGCGCGCCGACGAAACGGTGCGCTATTGGGTGCGCATCGAGCACGCGCGCGTGCCGTTCTCGGGCGAGTTGCGGCTGCACGACCACAACCACCTGCGCGAGGAGCGCATCCAGCAGCAATTCGCGCTCGGCGCCTACTTCGGCATGACCACGCTGTTGCTGCTGGTGGCGCTGGTGAACACGGTGGTGTTTCGCGACGCGGCCTTCGCGGCCTATGCCATCTACATCGGCCTGCTCGGGCTGGGCCTGGCGGCCTCACTGGGCGTGGGCGGGCAGTTCCTGTGGCCGGGTCTGGCGCGCTGGAACCAGGTGGCGGAGTTCGTGCTGCTGCCGCTCATGGGCGTGGCCGCGGTGCTGTTCGTGCGACAGGTGCTGCAGCCACGGCGCATCGGGCGCACGCTGGATCGGCTTTGCCTGATCCTGGCGCCGCTGTGGTTGGCGGTGGTGGGTTGGGACCTGCTGCTGCCCAGCCAGGCGAGCCTGAACACCGGCACCGCCGTGGGCGCGATGGCCATGGCCCTGGTGGCCGCCATGCTCTGGGCGGGCTGGCGCAGCGGTGAAACCTGGGTGCGCTGGTTCGTGCTGGGCATCATGCCGGTGCTGCTGGCCAGCGCCTTGCCGGTGATGCGCAACTTCAACCTCATCTCGTCGGGCCTGCTCTCCCAGTACGGCATGGTGTTCGCTGCCGCGCTGGAAGCCCCGCTGCTCATCTACGCGCTGCTGCAACGCTCGCAATTGCTGCACGAATCTCAGGTTCGGGCCCGCGCCCTGGAGCGCACGGAACCCCTCACCGGGCTGACCTGGCGCGAGCACTTTCTGCTGCGCTTGCACGACAGCCTGGTGCGCGCACAACGCTACGGCCATCAGAGCGCGTTGATGCTGGTGCATCTGGACAACCACGCCGACATCCTGGGGCGCCACGGACGCGAGGTGGCCGACCGCGCGCTGGTGGTGACTGCCTCGCTGCTGCGCTCGCTGGCGCGCGACGTCGACACCGCGGCGCGCATCGACGACGACAGCCTCGTGCTGTTGATGGAAGGCCCCATCAAGGAGATCCAGGCGCTGAACACGGCCACCAGCCTCGTCGCCGCGGGGCTGCGCTCGTCGCCACGGCTGCCGCCGGGAACGGTGCTGCGTTTGCAGGTGGTCGTGGCGCTGCTGCCGGACGCGCGCGGCGACCTTGGCCAGGACGCCAACGCCCACCTGGAGTGGATGCGCCAGGGCATGCTCACGCTCGGCGCCGACGAGCGCAAGGCGATCCTGCGGCTGAACTTTTGAGCTTGATCAAGGGCGGCGTCCACGCGCATTGACGCCACGCCTCGAGTCCTCGCAGTATCAGCCGCGCGCCGCACCGCGGGGCCTTGCATCCAAGGGACACTGTGATGAAGCGAGCGACCGGTTGGGCACTTCTGTACCTGGGGCTGCTGTTGTTGCCCGTTGCGGTTGGCATGTGGGCGCAGCGTGCCGGCGGGCTGGAACACCGCCCCTGGCTGGACGACTGGGCGGCCGGTCTGGGCATGATGGGTTTCTGCGCCGTGCTGCTGTCGTTCTTTCTGCTGGGCCGCTTCTCGCTGCTCTCGACCCGGCTGGGCAGCGACCGCCTCATGCTGGCCCACCAGCTGTTTGCCCGCACGGCCGTGGCAATGCTGCTGCTTCACCCCTTCTTCTACACCTTGTGGGACGCACCGCCCGGCCCGGTGGATGCCTCGGCGGCCAGGGCCTTGCGCATCGGCGCCGGCGATTGGGGGCTGGCCACCGGCCTGCTGGCGCTTGGCGCCCTGCTGGCACTGGTGGCCACGGCCATCTGGCGCCCGCGCAGCGACATGGCGTACCCGCGCTGGCGCCTGCTGCACGCAGCGCTGGCGCTGGCGGTGCTGGGGCTGGGGTTGCACCACACCCTGGTCTCCGGCCGCTACGCGCAACTACCGGCGGTGGCGCTGCTGTGGTGGTTGCTGGCCGCAGCGGCCCTGTGCTCGCTACTGTGGGTGCATGCCGTGCGGCCGCTGTGGCTGGCGGTGCGGCCATACCGGATCACCCGCCTGGAGCCGGCCGCGGAGCGGATCTGGCTGCTGGAGGTCTCGCCCACCCGCCGCCCTCGTCGGGCGTTTCGGGCGGGTCAGTTTGCCTGGATCCGGCTCGGCCACCTGCGCGCGTACGACGACAACCCGTTCTCGCTGAGTCGGGCAAACGACGTGCAAGGCCGCTTGCAGTTCCTGATCAAGGAGGCCGGCGACATGACGGGCAGCCTGTCGCAGCACCGCCCCGGCGATACGGTGCATGTCGACGGTCCCCACGGGCAGTTCGCCTGGCCCCCCGACGCGCCGGCCATCGTGATGCACGCGGGTGGCATCGGGGTGGCCCCCTTTGTGGCACTGTTGGCCGATGCGGTGGCACGTGGTGACCCACGGCCGATACGTCTCATCTACGCAGACCGATCGGCCGCGCAGATGATCGACCTCGAGGGCTTGAGCGGCGCCAGCGCACTGGCCGATTTCGCCTGCGTGCCGATGGTCGAACGCCCCGCGCCGGGTTGGCAGGGGCTGAGCGGTCGCCTCGATGCGGCCGGTGTGCAGGCCTGCCTCACCCACACGGCCGTGGCGCCCTGGGCCGCACAGGCCACGCACATGGTGTGCGGTCCGGAGCCGATGATGGACGCGGTGGAGTCGGCGCTTGTGGCACACGGCGTGCCCGGCGAGCGGATCGTGTCGGAACACTTCCGCTACGACTTCGCCGGTCGCTCACCACGGTCGCTGGCGATCAGGCGCGCGTGGTGGGCCCTCTCGGCCACCAGCCTGCTGGCCCTGGCGCTGGCCCTCGCCTGGCGCTGAGTTCAGCTCTCGCGGCGCAATGCCGGGAACAGGATCACGTCACGGATGCTGGGGCTGTCGGTCAGCAGCATCATGAGGCGGTCGATGCCGACGCCGCAGCCGCCCGCGGGCGGCATGCCGTATTCAAGCGCGCGGATGTAGTCGGCGTCGAAGTGCATGGCCTCGTCGTCACCACCGTCTTTGGCCGCCACCTGCGCGTGGAAGCGCGCCGCCTGGTCCTCGGCATCGTTGAGTTCGGAGAACGCATTGCCGAACTCGCGGCCGGTAATGTAGAGCTCGAAGCGCTCCGTCACCTCGGGTCGCGCGTCGTTGGCACGCGCCAGCGGCGAGATTTCCGTCGGGTGGTCCATGATGAAGGTCGGGTTCCACAACTCGCTCTCGACCTTCTCCTCGAAGAACAGCACCTGCAGCGAGGCCAGGCTGCGCGCGGACAATTGGTCCTTCTCTTCGGTGAGACCGAGTTTGCGCAGCTGGCCGCGCAGCCATTCGGGGTCGTCCACGTTGGCGCCCGCATCGGTGTACTTGACGATCGCATCCCGAATGGTGAGCCGCTCGAAAGGCGAATCGATATCGACCGTACGGCCCTGGTAAGTGACCTCACCATCACCGCGCACCGAACGCACCACATGACGGATGAGCTGCTCGGAGAAATCCATGAGGTCGCGGTAATTCCAGTACGCCGCGTAGAACTCCATCATGGTGAACTCGGGGTTGTGACGCACCGAGATGCCTTCGTTGCGGAAGTTGCGGTTGATCTCGAACACGCGCTCGAAACCGCCCACCAGCAAGCGCTTGAGGTAAAGCTCGGGCGCAATGCGCAGGAACATCTCCTGATCAAGCGCGTTGTGGTGCGTGACGAAGGGCTTGGCATTGGCCCCCCCCGGAATGGGGTGCAGCATGGGCGTCTCGACCTCGAGGAAGCCGTGGCCCACCATGAACTGGCGCAGGGCCGTGACGGCCTGGCTGCGCGTGACGAAGCGCCGGCGCGCGCCCTCGTCGGTCATCAAGTCCACGTAACGTTGGCGGTACTTGATCTCCTGATCGTGCACACCGTGAAACTTGTCGGGCAGCGGGCGCAGGCTCTTGGTGAGCAGGCGGATGCGGTCCGCGTGAATGGTGAGCTCGCCGGTGCGGGTACGGAACAGCACACCCTCGGCGGCCACGATGTCGCCCAGGTCCCAGTGCTTGAAGGCGTTGTGCACCGCCTCGCCCACGCTGTCGTTGTTCAGGTAGATCTGGATGCGGCCACCGCTGGGGCCGAACGAGGCGTCCTGCAGCGTGGCGAAGCTGGCCTTGCCCATGACGCGCTTGAGCATCATGCGCCCGGCCACGCTGGCGCGCACCGGCGTGGCTTCGAGGTCTTCCTTGCTGGTCTCGCCGTGTGCGGCAAACAGCCCGGCCGCGTGGTCCTGCGGCTTGAAGTCGTTCGGGAAGGCCACCCCCTCGCCCCGCTTCTGCGCTTCGCGCAATGCCTTGAGTTTCTCGCGTCGCTCGGCGATCAGCTGGTTCTCGTCGTGCGCCACGGCGGCGGTGTCGGGGGTGTTGGCTTGGCTCATGAAATGGAAAGCGGGTTGGGCGCCGAGGCGGCGCGCAACCCGCGATTGTAGTTTTGAGCGTCGATCCGCCCGGAATCAGCTCATTCGCCGAGGTAAGCAGCACGCACCTTGGGGTCGGTCAGCATCTGCTTCGCGTCGCCGCTCATGATGATCTCGCCCGAGTCCATCACGTAACCCCGATTGGCGATCTGCAGCGCGCGGCTGGCGTTCTGTTCCACGAGCAGGACGGTCACGCCCTGCGCAGAAACATCGCGGACCACCTCGAAGATCTTGTCGACCATGATGGGCGACAGGCCCATCGAGGGCTCGTCGAGCAGCAGCACCTTGGGCTGACTCATCAGCGCGCGCGCCATGGCCAGCATCTGCTGCTCGCCGCCGCTCATGGTGCCGGCAAGCTGGTCCTTGCGTTCCTTCAGCCGCGGAAAGATGGTGAACATGCGATCGATATCGCGGGCGATGCCGGCCTTGTCGCTGCGCACGTAAGCGCCCATCTGCAGGTTCTCGGTGATGGACATGCGCGTGAAGACGCCGCGGCCTTCCGGCACCATGGCCAGGCCGGTCTTCACGAGATCCCACGCGCCCTTGCCGCGGATGCTCTTGCCCATGTATTCGACGTCGCCGTCTTCCATCGGCAACGAACCGGTGATGGCCTTCATGGTGGTCGTCTTGCCAGCACCGTTGGAGCCGATGAGCGAGATCAGCTCGCCTTCGTTGACCTCGAGGTCGATACCCTTGACGGCCTTGATGCCGCCGTAGGAGACCTTCAGCCCTTTGACTTTGAGTAGCGTGTTTGCCATGACTGTGTCTCTCGCTCAATGGCCACCGGTGCCGAGGTAGGCCTCGATGACTTTCGGGTCCTTCTGCACCTCCGCCGGCGTGCCGGTGGAGAGCTGCTTGCCGTAATCGAGCACGGTCACACGGTCGCACAGGCCCATGACCAGCTTCACGTCGTGCTCGATCAGCAGGATGGTCCGGTTGTCGTTGCGGATGCGGTCGATGAGCTCGCGCAGTTGCACTTTCTCGGTGGCGTTCATGCCCGCGGCGGGCTCGTCGAGCGCAATGAGCTGGGGGTCGGTCGCCAGGGCGCGCGCGATCTCCAGGCGGCGCTGGTCGCCGTAGCTCAGGGTGCGCGACTTGTAGTCGGCGAACTTGCCGATGCCCACGTAGTCGAGCAGTTCCTGCGCGCGCTCGGCAATCGCGCGCTCCTCGCGCTTGAAGCCGGGCGTGCGGATGATGGCGCCCAGCAGACCGGATTGCGAGCGCACGTGACGCCCCACCATTACGTTCTCGAGGGCCGTCATCTCGGCAAACAGGCGGATGTTCTGGAACGTGCGTGCGATGCCGGCTTTGGCGACCTCGTGCACCGCGGTGGGGGTGTAGGCCTTGCCCGCGAGCTCGAAGCTGCCACTGTCGGGCGTGTACAGCCCCGTGAGCACGTTGAAGAACGTGGTCTTGCCCGCACCGTTGGGGCCGATGAGGCCGTAGACCTGGCCGCGCTTGATCTCGATGCCGACGTCGCTCAGGGCCTGCAGGCCGCCGAAGCGCTTGGAAACGTTGGCCACTTTCAGAATGGTTTCGCTCATGCCACGCTCCTCACTTCGATGCCAGCGACTTGCCGTGTTCCGGCGAGGGCCACAGGCCTTTCGGGCGCAACAGCATGATCACGATCATTGCCAGCGCGATCAGCAGCTGACGCAGGATCTCGGGGCCCAGGCGCCCGTCCGTCATGGCCGTGAGCGGGTGCGCCACGTGGCGCAGCAACTCGGGCAGGCCGGCCAGCACCAGCGCACCCAGGATGACGCCCGGAATGTGGCCCAGGCCACCCAGCACCACCATGGCCACGATCATCACCGACTCCATCAGGATGAAGGACTCGGGGTAGACACCGCGCATGAAGGACGCGAACAGCACGCCGGCCACGCCGCCGAAGGTGGCGCTCATGCCGAAGGCCGCCAGTTTGAGGTTGCGGGTGTTCAGGCCCATGGCCTTGGCCGCGATCTCGTCCTCGCGGATCGCCATCCAGGCGCGGCCGATGCGCGAATCCTGCAGCCGGTTGGCGATGATGATGGCCAGCACCACGAAGAACAGGATGAGGTAGTAGTACAGCGTGACCGACTGGAAGGTGTAGCTGAAACTGCCGATGGATATGTCGAGGCTTGAGCTCATGCGGTGCCCGAACACGCTCACCGCATCGATGTTGCTCAGCCCCTTGGGACCGTTGGTGATGTTGATCGGCCGGTCGAGGTTGAGCATGAAGATGCGCACGATCTCGCCAAAACCCAGCGTGACGATGGCCAGGTAGTCGCCGCGCAGCTTGAGCACCGGGAAGCCCAGGATCAGGCCCGTGATGCCGGCGAGTACGCCGGCCAGCACCATCACGATCCAGAAGTTCATGTGCAGGCCGTCGGGAAACGTGGCCGCCATCCAGGCGAACGTATCCGTCAGGTGCGGTGAGGCCAGCAGGCCGTAGAGGTAGGCGCCGACGGCAAAGAAGGCAATGAAGCCCAGGTCGAGCAGACCGGCGTAGCCCACGACGATGTTCAGGCCCAGGGCCAGCAGCACGTAGAGCAGCGCCACGTCGACGATGCGCACCCAGGAGTTGCTGCCGGTGGCCTGCAGCAGGAGCGGCAGCACCAGCATCAGGACAGCGACGATCGCAAAGGCGATCAGCTTGACAGGACGGGAATTCAGCATGGATGTTCTCCCGTGCGCATCAGGCGCGGTCCGCCACACGCTCGCCAAGCAGCCCCGAGGGACGCAGCGTGAGCACGATGGCCAGCACGATGAAAGCGAAGATGTCGGTGTACTGGCTGCCCAGGAACCCCCCGGTGAGCTTGCCGAGGTAGCCGGCGCCCAGCGACTCGATCAGCCCCAGCGCCACACCGCCCAGCACGGCACCAGCGAGGTTGCCGATGCCGCCCATCACCGCGGCCACGAAGGCCTTGAGGCCGGGCATGAAGCCCATCGCGTGCTGCACCGTGCCGTAGTTGGACGCCCACATGATGCCGGCAATGGCGGCCAGCATGGCGCCGATGATGAAGGTGGCGGAGATGACGACATCGGGCTTGATGCCCATGAGTGCCGCCACGCGCGGGTTCTCGGCGGTGGCGCGCATGGCGCGGCCGAGGTTGGTGCGGTTGACCAGCCACATCAGCATGGCCAGCACGATCACGGTGGTGGCCAGAATGGTGATCTGCGTGATGGAGAGCACGGCACCGAAGAACTCGATCGGCTCGCGCGACAGCGTGGACGGGTAGGACTTGGGGTTGGGCTTCCAGATGATCATCGCCAGCGTCTGCAACAGGATGGAGACGCCGATGGCGGTGATGAGCGGGGCCAGCCGCGGGGAATTGCGCAGCGGTCGGTAGGCGAGCTTCTCGATCGTGAAGTTCAGCACCGCGCAGACCACCATGGCGATCAGCGTGGCAATGATGAGGAGCTGCCAGCCCGCCATGTCGGGCGAGGCCTCCTGCATGGACGTGATGATCGTCCAGCTGGTGAGCGCACCCACCATGAGCACGTCGCCGTGGGCAAAGTTGATGAGGCCGATGATGCCGTACACCATCGTGTAGCCCAGGGCGACCAGGGCGTACATGCTGCCCAGCACCAGTCCGTTGAGGATCTGCTGTAGCAAGACTTCCATGAAAGGTTCTCCGTGTTTTTGACCGGCGGGGTGGCGGCACCGCCCCCGTTTCAACCTAGCAAAAAACCCGCCAGAGACGGCCTGAGTCGGGCCGGGGGCGGGTTGGTGGTGCGCGATTGTAGCGAGGGGTATCGGGGGCCCGAATCGAGGGGAACCCCTGAAATCAAAGGGTAAACCCGGCACGGTCGCCCGGGTATCAGTGCGTCTACGGACGCATCAATCCTTCTGATGGTTCTGCTCGCGCAGCGCGCGCAGCTTCTCCGCGATGCGGATTTCCAGGCCGCGCTCGACCGGCTCGTAGAAGGCCGGGGGCACCATGCCCTCGGGCCAGTAGCTCTCGCCCGCCGCGAAGCCACCAGGCTCGTCGTGGGCGTAGCGGTAGTCCTTGCCGTAATCAAGCGACTTCATGAGCTGCGTGGGCGCGTTGCGCAGGTGCAGTGGCACCGGCCGCGTGCCGTCGCGCTTGACGAACGCACGTGCGGCATTGAAGGCCTTGTAGACCGCATTGGACTTGGGCGCCACCGCGAGATAGACCACGCACTCGCCCAGCGCCAGTTCGCCCTCCGGCGACCCCAGGCGTTCGTAGACCTCGGCCGCATCGAGCGCCAGGCGCAGCGCGCGCGGATCGGCCAGGCCGATGTCCTCGGCAGCCATGCGGATGAGGCGGCGCGCCACGTAGCGCGGGTCGACCCCGCCATCGAGCATGCGCACGAACCAGTAGAGCGCGGCATCCGGATCGGAGCCGCGCACGCTCTTGTGCAGGGCGCTGATGGTGTCGTAGAACTGCTCGCCGCCCTTGTCGTAGCGCCGCATGCGCTCGCCGAGCACCTTGAGTAACCAGGCGTCGGTGACAGCGTCGAGCTTCTCGCTGCGGGCCGCGACCGCCAGCGTTTCGAGCGTGTTGAGCAGGCGGCGCGCGTCACCGTCGGCATACGCGATCAGGCGCTCAAGCGCGGCGTCCTCGATCGGCGCAACAGCGTCGATCGCGCGCGCCTTTGCCACGATCGCGCGCAGGTCGTCGTCGCCGAGCGGCTGCAGCACGTAGACCGCCGCGCGGGACAACAACGCGGAGTTGACCTCGAACGAGGGGTTCTCGGTGGTGGCGCCGATGAAGGTGAACAGGCCGCTTTCGACGTGCGGCAGAAAGGCGTCCTGCTGGCTCTTGTTGAAGCGATGCACCTCGTCGACGAAGACGATGGTGCGCTGTGCGTGCAGCCCGTCGCGTGCGGCCTGCGCTTGCTCCACCGCCTCGCGGATGTCCTTCACGCCGCCGAGCACGGCACTGATGGTGATGAACTGCGCGTCGAATGCGTCGGCCATGAGGCGCGCGATGGTGGTCTTGCCCACCCCGGGCGGACCCCAGAGGATGCAGCTGTGCGGCTGGCCGGACTCGAATGCCAGGCGCAGCGCCATGCCCTCGCCCAGCAGGTGTTGCTGGCCGATCACTTCGCCCAGCGTGCGCGGGCGCAGGCGTTCGGCCAGCGGGGCGTGGGCAAGCGTGTTCAAGGTGCGTGCGGCGTCCTCAGCGCGCGCTCACTGGCGGATCACGTCGGCCCCCGCCGGCGGCTCGAAGCGGAATTCGTCGCTGCGCAAGGCCGGGTTGGCCTGCCAGTTGGCAAAGCGCAGCACCGAGCGTTGGCCCAGGCCGTCCTCGATGTCGAGCACCGATAGCTGCGTGCCCGCAAAGCCCAGCCGCACCTTGCGCAACTGGCCATCGCGCTGCTTCGGCACCGCCTCGACCCATTGCAGGCCATCGGCCTCGGGCGCACTGCGCAGCTCGAAGCTGCCGCGCAGCGCGGCCAGGTCGGGGGCGGCCGCGATGATGGCCGCGGGCGTGCTGCCCAGCACGTCCTTCTGCGCGCGCACCGTCACCTGGTTCAGATCGACGTCGTGCAGCCAGAGCTGGCGCCCGTCGGCGACGATGACCTGTTCGAACGGCTTGAGGTAGTCGAAACGGAAACGGTCGGGCCGCTGGAACACGAAGCGGCCGTTGCTGTTGCGCTGGCGCGGCTTTGCCTCGCCAGCGCGCGTGGGCGAGGTCACCACCTGGGTGAACTCGGCGCGGGCGGCACTGGATTCGCGCAAGAAGGTCTCGAGTGCCTTCAACCCGTCGGCGCGGGCGGGCAGCATCGCCCAGCACAACAAGGCCGTGAAAAGCAGGGTTCGGATTCGCATGAGGTTCAGAGCCTGGTCAGCCGCAGGAGTTGCACCGGCGCTCATTCGGGCCGGCCACCCACCAGAATGTCGCGCTGGCCGCTGCTGGTGAGCGCGCTCACGAGACCGGCGTTCTCCATGTCTTCCAGCAGGCGCGCCGCGCGGTTGTAGCCGATCTTGAGTTTGCGTTGGACGTAGGAAATGCTGGCCTTGCGGTCCTGCAGCACGATGGCCACGGCCTGGTCGTACAGCGGGTCCTTCTCGCCACCGCCTTCGCCGCTGCCTTCGCCGAAGATGTCGCCACCTTCGCCGTCGGCGCCGCCCCCATCGAGCACGCCGTCGATGTAGTCGGCCTCGCCCTGCTCCTTCAGGTAGGCCACCACGCGGTGCACCTCGTCGTCGCTCACGAAGGCACCGTGCACGCGCGTGGGAAAGCCCATGCCTGAAGGCAGGTAGAGCATGTCACCCATGCCCAGCAGGCTCTCGGCACCCATCTGGTCAAGGATGGTGCGGCTGTCGATCTTGCTGCTGACCTGGAACGCAATGCGCGTGGGGATGTTGGCCTTGATGAGCCCGGTGATCACGTCCACGCTCGGGCGCTGCGTGGCCAGCACGAGGTGGATCCCGGCCGCACGCGCCTTCTGGGCCAGCCGCGCAATCAGCTCCTCGATTTTCTTGCCCACCACCATCATGAGGTCGGCGAGTTCGTCGATGACGACCACGATGTAGGGCAGGCGCTCCAGCGGCTCGGGCTGTTCGGGGGTGAGCGAGAACGGGTTGCCGATGGACTCGCCGCGCGCCTTGGCGTCGTCGATCTTGGTGTTGTAGCCCGCGAGGTTGCGCACGCCCAGCTTGCTCATGAGCTTGTAGCGCTTCTCCATCTCGGCCACGCACCAGTTCAGGCCGTTGGCCGCGTGCTTCATGTCGGTGACCACGGGCGCCAGCAGGTGCGGAATGCCCTCGTACACGCTCATCTCGAGCATCTTGGGATCGATCAGCAGCAGGCGCACGTCCTTTGGGTCGGCCTTGTAGAGCAGCGACAGGATCATCGCGTTGATGCCCACCGACTTGCCCGAACCGGTGGTGCCGGCCACCAGGCAGTGCGGCATCTTCGCCAGGTCGGCCACCACCGGCTGGCCGCCAATGTCCTTGCCCAGGCCGATGGTGAGCAGCGATTTCGCGTCGTTGTAGACCTGAGAACCCAGGATCTCGGACAGGCGGATCGTCTGGCGCTTGGCGTTGGGCAACTCCAGCGCCATCAGGTTCTTGCCCGGAATGGTCTCGATCACGCGGATCGAGACCAGCGAGAGCGAGCGCGCCAGATCGCGGCTCAGGTTGACGATCTGCGAGCCCTTGACCCCGGTGGCAGGTTCGATCTCGTAGCGCGTGATCACCGGGCCCGGTGCCGCGGCCACCACGCGCACCTCGACCCCGAAGTCCTTGAGCTTCTTCTCGATCAGCCGGCTGGTCATCTCCAGCGTCTGCGCATCCACCGTGTTCTGCTGGCCAGACGCCGCATCCAGCAGGTCCACCTGCGGCAGCTTGCTGTCGGGCAGTTCGGTGAACAGGGGCTTCTGCCGCTCCTTGGCCACGCGCTCGCTTTTGGGTACCTCGACCATGGTGGGCTCGATGACCACCGGCACCGGGTGGTGCTCTTCGATCTCGACCCGCTCGGTCTGCACCACCACCTCGCGCTCGCGCGCCGCAGCGCGGCCGATGCGCTCGTCTTCCACCGCCTCGCGCTTCTCGCGCCGGGCCTCGAACCATCCATACAGCCGCTGTCCGACCACCTCGGCCCAGTGGCCCCAGGAAAAGCGGAACACCAGAGGCAGGCAGGCCAGCAGCAGGGCCAGCAGCGCCAACGCCGCGCCCGTGAAGCCCAGCCAGCGCTCGGCAAGCGGGCCCAGCGCGTGCCCCACCACGCCGCCGGCATGGCCCGGCAGCAGCGGCTCGAAGCGATACAGGCGACTCCACTCCAGCGCCGCGCTGATCGTCACCAGCGCGATGAGCCCGCCCCAGAACGCGAGGCGGCGCACCGCGGGCCGCTGCCACCACCGCGGGCTGTCCGGCATGGGCGCTACGCCGCGCAGCCAGCGCGCCAGGGCGGACAACCAGGTCCGCACGCCGGCCGCGAACAACCACCAGACAGAAAAACCGAACAGAAAGTAGCTCGCGTCGGCCACCAGCGCGCCCAGTCGGCCGCCCCAGTTCCAGACCTCGCCGCGCGAGCCGGTGGTGCTCCACGCAGGATCGGCCAGCGAATGGCTCAGCAGGCTGAGCAGCCAGAACGCGAGCGCGGCCGCGCCCAGCACCAGGCCGATTTCCTGCGCGAAGCGCGCGATGCCGCTGCCAGCGGGGGCGTCGCGGCGGTCTGCGTTGAGGGTATTCAGGGAGTAGGTCATGTCCGGCAGGAAGCAAGCGCAAGCTTACCCCAGCCGACTCCCGGCCCCGGGCGTCAACCCAGGGTGTTCAGCCGATCCTTGATGACCGTGGTGCCATCCTCGGTGACTTCGATGAAACCGCGGTCCTCGAGATCCTTCATCACGCGGCTGACCATCTCGCGCGAGGCGCCGATCATCTTGGCCACGTCCTGGCGCGACACGCGCTCGCGGATCACGAGCTGGCCCTCGCGGTCGGGTTGCGCCTGTTCAAGCAACGCACGCGCCACGCGGCCGTACACGTCCAGCAAGGCCAGGGATTCGATCTTGCGGTCGGCCTGGCGCAGGCGCTGCACCAGACCACGCATCACCGCGTAGGCCATGGACGAGTTCTCGGGCAGGCAGCGCGCGAACTCGTTGCGCCCCAGGATCAGCACGTCGGTCTGTACCTCGGCGCGCACCGTGGCCGAGTGCGGTTGGTTGTCGATCAGGCTCATCTCGCCCACGTAGTCGCCCGGGTTCATGGTGGCCAGGATCACCTCACGACCACGGCTGTCGGTGGTGACCACGCGCGCGCGGCCGGTCAGCACGATCGCAAGGCAGTTCGACTTTTTGCCCTGCTCGACGATGCACTCACCGCGTTTGTAGCGGCGTTTGACCACCGCGTCCGCCACCGATTCGGCCTGCGCCTGCGTGAGGGTGGAGAACAGCGGCACGCGGCGGATCAGGTCGAGATTGGACAGGATGGACATGCGTGTATTCCCAGACAGCGGGGGCAAACAGGGCCCGCTTCCCTACAATCCCGGCCGATCAGGGCCTGTCTCGAAGGCCTTTGACGTTATTGACTATCGCGCCGGGTATCCCCATATACCCCCGCGACTCTAAACCAAATGCTCCATTTCTCGATGGGGCAGCGCACCATGAAACACGCGAAAGTCCTGATCCTGGGCTCCGGCCCGGCCGGCTACACCGCTGCGGTTTACGCCGCGCGCGCCAACCTCGAGCCGGTGCTGATCACCGGCATTGCACAAGGCGGCCAACTCATGACCACCACCGAGGTGGACAACTGGCCCGCCGACGTGCACGGCGTGCAAGGCCCCGAGCTGATGCAGCGCTTCCTGCAGCACGCCGAGCGCTTCAAGACCGAGATCGTGTTCGATCACATCAACAAGGTCGATTTCTCCAAACGCCCGTTCACGCTCACCGGCGACAGCGGCACCTACACCTGTGACGCGCTCATCATCGCCACCGGTGCGTCGGCCAAGTACCTGGGCCTGCCGTCCGAAGAAGCCTTCATGGGCAAGGGCGTGAGCGCCTGCGCCACCTGCGACGGCTTCTTCTACCGCGGCCAGACCACCTGCGTGATCGGTGGTGGCAACACCGCGGTCGAGGAAGCGCTCTACCTCTCCAACATCGCAAGCAAGGTCTACCTGGTGCACCGGCGCGACAAGTTCCGCGCCGAACCCATCCTGGTGGACAAGGTGATGGAGAAGGTCAAGGAGGGCAAGATCGAGCTCAAGGTCTTCAAGACGCTGGAGCAGGTGCTCGGCGATGAAACCGGCGTCACCGGCGTGCGCTTGAGGGACACGCAGACCGGCGCCACCGAAGACCTGAAGCTGCAGGGTTGCTTCATCGCCATCGGCCACCAGCCGAACACCGAGATCTTCCAGGGCCAGCTGGAGATGAAGGACGGCTACATCGTCACGAAATCGGGGCTCGCGGGCATGGCCACCATGACCAGCGTGCCCGGCGTGTTTGCCGCCGGCGACGTGCAGGATCACATCTACCGCCAGGCCATCACCAGCGCCGGCACCGGCTGCATGGCCGCGCTGGACGC
>VFQO010001029.1_pt1 | contig 24176 bp, 31 predicted proteins | sample 3512331 | NCBI WGS metagenome assembly VFQO01 (sample SAMN10412371, study PRJNA504923) | tailings metagenome | isolation source: Replicate 3 from Balatoc abandoned mine | place: Philippines: Itogon, Benguet | collected 2017-08-28 | reverse complement strand
ATCGGCGCAGAGCGACAGCCTACCTCTGACTGCCGCCAATCTTTGCAACAGAGCCCTCATCCCTCATAATTCGCTTGCTCCTGTAGCCGCTACAGGAGGCATTAGGGGGTTATTCCGCCGGAGACGACTGATGAATAAAAGGATTTTGCCGCACGAAACCCTGGCCGCTTCCGCATCGCCACGCCGCGCCGACGCGGGGCTATCCGCCCTGGGTGCGCTGGCGAGCTTCGGCGCGGTCCTAGCCGCCGCATCCTGCTGCGTCTTGCCGCTCGCGCTGGCGGCGCTGGGCGTGGGGGCGGGCCTGTCGAGCACCTTCGCCGCGCTGATGCCTCTGCGCTGGGCCCTGACGGCGCTTTCCCTCGTCGGCCTGGCTGCCGGGTGGTGGGCGTATGTGCGGCGTCGGAGGACCTGCGCTGCGGATCGGTCCTGCACCGTGACCCTACCGTCCCGCGCAACTCCGATCATGCTCACGATCGGCACGACCCTGACGCTGACCGCGCTGATATGGGATCGCATTGAAGCGCCGCTTATAAAGGCGCTTTCCTGATGCAGCTCACCTCCACGCTGACCTGTCCCGAGTGCGGCGGTGTCGCGACCGAGACGATGCCCACCAACGCCTGCCAGTTCTTCTATGATTGCCGACATTGCGCGGCGGTGCTGCGGCCCCTGGCCGGCGACTGCTGCGTGTTCTGCTCGTTCGGCGATGTCCCATGCCCTCCGATTCAGGAGGCGAAGGCGAACGGGACCGTGGCGGGCTGCTGCGGGTGAGGGGGTATCGCACCTTTCAATCCGGGATGAGCGCGTAACCCCGGATTTGTAGATTCGCCAAGGTTGTAAGCGCCGAATCATCGATCTCAACGCCCGAAGCCACTTGGTTCGGCATGATCTCATTTCCGACCATGGCCTGACTGCAAACGCGGATTGAAACACCGGCTTTCTGGAGAGCGGCAATCAGCGCAGCGTTCGGGTTGGCCGCTACCTTCATACGCGCCGCATATGGCGCGTTCTGCAGGACGAGCGGGGTCGCGGGACCATGAATGATGACGGCGATGTCACCAGCCGGATGGACCTTGTCCGCGCCTAGCAGGTTCACGAAGCGCGCGACCTTCTCAAGGCTGGGATTCACTTTGTCGGGAGAGCTTGCGGCCTTGGTGACATTGAACAAGACGCGGTAGCGAAGCTTGGGATCGGGCCGCTCGGCAGCACTGGGCACGGCCACGATCCCGCCAAATCCCGGTATTACGGGATAAACCAGATTATCCTGTGCAGCTAGCGAGGTGCCGCCGGTCAGCATCGTTGCCGCGAGCAGAAATGTGGCGAAAGCTCTTTTTGGCAACCTTGCTCTCCTGTTGGACGGTAGGCGCTGCATAAACTCTCCAGAAGTGGGAGCCTACGCCTACGCAACACTGAACTGGCCCATCATTCCATTATCCTCATGTTCAAGGATATGGCAGTGATACATGAAGGGAGCGCTCTTGGCCGGCTGATCAAATCGGATGAGAAGCTCCACCGGTTCCTTGACGAGGACCGTGTCGCGCGGCCCCTGGTCGAGAACATCGGGCTGCCCGCCACCGCGGGTGAGAACATCAAAGTGGACGCCGTGAATATGGATCGGGTGGCGCATCATTTCGCCAGACACCTCCCATATTTCGGTGGAGCCTAGCTTCACCGTCTCATCGATGCGATTCATGTCGAATGGCTTGCCATTGATCGTAAGGCCGCCACCGCCGCTTCCTGAGCCCATCATGCCGCCCATGCCCATGTTGAGGCTCAGACGGCGACGGCGCACCGCCTTGCTGGCGTCGGGCCCAGTTCGTGATGCCAGAAGGGTCGGCACGACGCCGCTGGCACGAGCCTGTCCCAACGGCCGTGGTTCAAACCGCAGCACGGTCGCTGGTGCCGCGGCATCGGTCCTTCGGGCGCCACGCCCCATCATACCCATGCCGCCCATCATCGAGCTGTTGGTATCAGCCGCCGTCACCAGCGAGGCGGACCTACCGTCCGTGAAGTCCACGAGAAGCTCGGCACGTTGGCCCGGCGCCAAGGTTATGGCTTCCAATGCCACTGCGTGTTCGAGCAGCCCCCCTTCGGTTCCGATCCAGTGAAAGCTCCGCCGATCGGAAAACGACAGCTCATAAATCCGCGCGTTCGATGCGTTGACGAGCCGCAGGCGAACCAACCGATTTGGCACCGCCGCCAGCGGATTCACCGCGCCGTTCACAAGGATCGTGTCGCCGCGCCGGCCCTGCATGGCGACCATCATGCCGCCTGGCATGACAAGGCGACCATTTTCGAACTGGCGATCCTGGATGAGCAGGGGCAGATCGTCCACGCCATATTCTGACGGGAGCCCCAGGCCCTGCTCTTCGTCGTCGGTTACCAGCAACGCCCCAGCCAGGCCCGAATAGACTTGCTCGGCCGTCAACCCATGGACGTGTGAGTGATAAAGGAGGGTCGCTGCGGGCTGCCGGATCGGGAGCGTGGGCCGCCAGGTCGCGCCCGGCGCGATGATCTGATGGGGGCCGCCATCCAGCTCTCCGGGGATCAGAAGCCCGTGCCAATGCACAGTCGTGTCCGCGTTGAGCCCGTTGGTCACGACAGCCGCCACGTCGTCGCCACGGCGCACCCTGATCGTCGGTCCGAGATAGCTGCCATTATACCCGAGCGTGTCACTCGGCCGGCCTGGATAAAATGAAGTCGTTCCGGACTGGACCCGTAGCGCGAATGAGCGGCCAGGCCGTGCGTCCAACAGCGGCGGCATCGGAAGCGGGTTTGCACCTCCCCCGCCGAGGCCCGGCGTGGAGCGCGAGCAAGCGGTGGTTGCGAACAATGCCGCTCCGCCAGCCAACAGCGAACGTCGATCGAGCATCTAAATCTGTCCCAGCGTGCAGCGCAGCTCGGAAGCGATACGGACAGCCTGGTCGATCAGCATGGGGTTACCTCGCACTCCGGCGCTTCGAAGGAGCCTCGATGGCTTGGCGAAATAGTAGCTCACGGGGGGAACCTCCTAGCTGGCGCTTGATCGAACACCACTCCATCATATATGCTACATATAAGATGTTTGGAGCAACTGTGCCACCTTCCCTCGTTAAAATGTCTCCGGAGCTTCTGGAGGAAAAGGCCGGCGAAGCGGAAGCGTTCCTCCGTTCGCTGGCGAGCCGGCACCGTCTGATGATCCTGTGCAGCCTGCTCGGCGGGGAGTTGTCGGTAACCGATCTGGGCGAACGCCTCGGACTGACACAGTCGAATTTGTCCCGCCATCTGGCCACGCTGCGCGACGAAGGCCTGGTCGGAACACGGCGGGAGAAAACGACGATATTCTACCGCATCACGTCCGAGCGCGTGCTGCCGATCCTGACGGAACTCTACGCACTCTTTTGCGCCGGTGACGAAGCTGAGAGCAGAGAATCCTGACGATGGAGGGTTTCACCCCATTCTCGGCCATCGTGGGCGGCGCGCTAATCGGCCTCTCGGCTTCCTTCCTGTGGATCGCCAATGGGCGCATCGCTGGAATCAGCGGCATCGTCGGCGGGGTGCTTGCGCCTGTCCGCGGCGAGATGGCCTGGCGCGCAACATTCCTGGTCGGCCTGCTCGCCGCGCCCTTGCTCTACCGGGCGGCGGGCGGCCTGCTACCGGACCTCACGTCGCCGGCCCCAGTCGCCGTCGTGATCGCAGCCGGCCTTCTGGTGGGATTTGGGACTCGGCTCGGGAGTGGTTGCACCAGCGGGCATGGCGTCTGCGGAATAGCGAGGCTCTCGCCCCGCTCGCTCGCCGCGACAGGCGTCTTCCTCATCACAGCGGCCGCGACTGTGTACGTCGCCCGACACGTCATCGGACTCTGAGCAATGAGGAAGCTGCTCATCGCGCTCGCCTCGGGGCTCATTTTCGGCTTCGGCCTGATCGTCTCCGCCATGATAGCCCCCAGCAAGGTTCTGGCGTTTCTTGATGTCGCCGCGCCGTCGTGGGACCCGAGCCTTGCCTTGGTGCTGGCCTCGGCCGTCATGGTTTCAGCGTTGGGATTTGCACTCGGCCGAAGGCGCGATGCTCCGCTTTTCGCACCGGCGTTCAATGGGCCATCGTCCCGGTCCCTGGACAAGAAGCTTCTCTCGGGCGCGGCTTTGTTCGGCGTCGGATGGGGCCTCGTCGGCTACTGCCCTGGTCCGGCCCTGGTCGCCCTGAGCCTCGGAGCGCCGGCGGCGCTGGTGTTCGTCGTGGCGATGCTGGCGGGCATGGGCGTCTTCGCCCTTCAGGAACGTTATCGCGCAGCCAGGCCCGGGGCAAACCCATGACGCCGGTCGACATCCTCACGCTCATATCCGGTGTCGTCGTCGGCTTTACCCTCGGGGTGATCGGCGGCGGCGGCTCGATCCTTGCCCTGCCGTTGCTGCTGTATGTCGTGGGCATGAAGGACCCGCACGTCGCGATCGGCACGAGCGCGCTGGCGGTGGCCGCCAATGCCTTCGCCAACCTGATCCAGCACGCCCGGGCCGGAACCGTGAAGTGGCCCTGCGCCCTCGTCTTCGGGGCATCGGGCGTCATAGGCGCCCTGATCGGCTCCACCCTGGGCAAGATGGTGGCGGGTCAGCATCTCCTGGTGCTGTTCGCAGGCGTGATGATCGTGGTGGGGGTTTCCATGCTGCGCGGCAAATCCGGCGGCGGCGACCCGGGCGTGCGGATCACGCGCCCCATCGCTGTGCGGCTCGTGGCGATCGGCCTTCTCGCCGGCCTCCTGTCAGGGTTCTTCGGCATCGGCGGCGGCTTCCTGATTGTGCCCGGCATCATGCTCGGCAGCGGCATGCCCATCCTCAACGCGGTCGGATCGTCGCTGTTTTCGGTGGGAACGTTCGGATCGGCGACAGCCCTCAACTATGCCCTGTCAGGACTCGTGGATTGGCGCGTGGCCGGCTTCTTCATCGCTGGCGGGGTCGCTGGCGGCGTCGCCGGCATGCAAACCGCCATCCGGCTCGCCGATCATAAGGGCTTGCTCACCCGCATCTTCGCTTTCGTCCTGCTGGCCGTGGCCGCCTACATGCTGTTCCGCAGCCTGGGCGGGATCGGCGGCTAGACACCATTGGAGACCGATCATGATCTTTCGTCAGTTGTTCGAGCCGGAGTCCTCGACCTACACCTACCTCCTCGGTTGCCCGGAGACGCGCAAAGCCGTCCTGATCGATCCTGTCCTCGAAACGATCGAACGCGACCTTGCCGCGCTTCAGGAACTGGATCTCGAACTGGCTTATACGTTGGAGACGCATGTGCATGCGGACCACGTCACATCGGCCTGCTATCTGCGCAGCCTTACCGGCTCCAAGATCGCGTACCCCGCCATGGACGGCCTTCCCTGTGCTGACGTGGGGGTCGCCGAGGACCAGCCTTTGACTGTCGGCGCGCTCAAGCTTCAGCCGCTGTTTACGCCGGGGCACACCGACGCCCACCATACCTACCTGGTTGAGCAGCCCGATGGTCTTCGCGCCTTCACCGGCGACGCCCTGCTAATCGACGGCTGTGGCCGCACCGACTTCCAAAACGGTGACGCCGCCACCCTTTATCACTCCGTCACGCAGAAGATTTTCACGCTGCCGGGCGATGGTCTGATCTACCCGGCTCACGACTACAATCATCGCCACATCACGACAGTGGCGCAGGAGCGTGAACGGAACCCGCGCCTTGCGGGCAAGACCGTTCAGGAATTCGTCGCGATCATGGCCGCTCTCGATCTTCCCTACCCAAAGAAGATCGACGTTGCCGTTCCGGCAAACAAGCTTTGCGGTGATTGCCCGACAGATTTGCCGGAAATGCTGCGCCAGATAGGCGGCAAGTCCGAGCAGGGCTGAGCCATCCGATACAGGTTCATTTACAGGAGAAAGTCGATGCCAACACGCACCTCGAAACAACTGGTTTCCGAAGCGAATGCGATTGTCGAAACTATCGCGCCTGACGATGCAGCCAAACTTGTCGGCAATCCCAAGGTCCAGTTCGTTGACATCCGCGAGCCAGGGGAAGTCGCAAAATCGGGGCTGGTGGCTGGTGCGGTGCATGTCCCGCGTGGCCTTCTGGAATTCCAGGTCGATCCTGAAAGCCCCACCCACAATGCCAAACTCGCCAGTGGATCGCGGTTGGTGCTCTATTGTGGGTCCGGCGCCCGCTCGGCGCTGGCCGCAAAATCACTCAAGGAGATGGGCGTGGAGAATGTCGCCCACGTCCCCGGCGGGTTTGCGGCGCTCAAGGATGCCGGCGCTTCAATCGCACCGGAATAACCCATGGCGCGCTCGAGCGCCGCTTCTCGCAGGCAGGATACAATCCTTGGATAGCCATATCGCATTCGCCAGCCTCGGATTGAGCCCGATAGCCATCTCCATAGGCCCGCTCGACATCCGCTGGTACTCGCTGGCCTATATCGCCGGCATCATTGCCGGGTGGTGGTATCTGCTGCGGCTGCTGGCCCAACCAGCGGCCCCGATGAACCGCGCACAAGCCGACGATCTCGTGTTCTACGCGACGTTGGGCGTTATCCTCGGTGGCCGTCTCGGCTATGTGATCTTTTACGGTCCTGAGATGATCTTCGACCCCCTGCAAATCCTCAAGCTGTGGGACGGCGGCATGTCGTTCCACGGGGGTGCAGCTGGCGTCTCGCTCGCGCTGATCCTGTTCGCGCGACGACACGGCCTCGAATGGCTGCGGGTCCATGATTATGTCGCCTGCACCGTGCCGATCGGCCTGTTCTTCGGCCGCCTCGCTAATTTCGTGAATGGTGAGCTTTGGGGAAAGCCCACCGATGTGCCTTGGGCGATTGTATTCCCCGGAAGTCGCGATGGCCTCGCGCGTCACCCGAGCCAGCTCTACGAAGCCGGGCTGGAAGGACTGGTCTTGTTTGCCGTGCTCGCGTGCCTTTTCTGGTTTACCAACGCCCGACGTCGCCCTGGCATGCTCGTCGGCGTGTTCCTTCTTGGCTATGGGCTCGCTCGCTTCATTGTCGAATTCTTCCGGGAGCCGGATGCCCAGCTTGTCGGCTTCACAGCCAGAACAGGGCTTCATATGGGTCAGTGGCTCACCGTGCCGATGATTGCCGCAGGTATCTATTTGATAGTCGCAGCTTGGCGCGCCGGCTCGCGCAACCAGCAGGGCAAATCAGTAAAAAGTGAGCCAGCAATCATGCCAAAATCGAGTTGCAGTGAATAGGAACTAGCGGTCGCTATCCTGCTGCTCCTCAAGGCTAGCACCAACTTTGATTGTGCATCGCACCGTCTCGCGCGTTCGGGCTGCGGCCTTGCTGCACCCTTCGATCGTTTCGCGATTGGCCAACACCATCCTGTCGGCCGCTATGATCGCGCGGAACGCGGTGGGCGAGGCGGCCTGCATCATCCGCTGCCCGCCTTCCCACATTGACAGGTCGAGCGCTCGCGCCGCCATCTTTTCCGGCCATTGCCAGCTCGCCGGCACGGCACGCGCGACGACGCCGGCGAACGCCGCCCAAAGCACCATGCCGAGCACCACTCCGCCGATCGCCGTCCACATCAACCAGCGGTTCTGCTCGTAGCCCCGCCGCGCCGATGCGGTGACGCCCTGAAGCGCCCGAGTTGCATCCTTCAGCTCTGCGGCTGCGGTCGCGATCGTCCGCCGGTCCTCGGCGCGGGCGTCACCGCCTGCCGCTACGATCCGGTCAACAACGTGACGCGGCGTTGCTCCGTCCCTGGCTGCCGTCACCAGCGCGTCGGCGCGCTGCAAGGTGGCGTCGATCTTCTGCACCATGCCCGCCAGCGTCTCGCTATAGTCGGGCTGCTCGGGAAGTTCGGCGCGCTCGACCGCCATGCGCTCGACGGCGCGGCGTAGCAGCGCCAGCTCACCCTCCACCCGCGCGAAGGCCTCCTGGGCTGTCTCGGGTTCGTGCTCGTCCTTGCTCAATCCTGCTTCCTTTTCATACCCGAAAGCACGAATGCCTACCGGCTCAATCCCCGGTCGCGCTCGCGGTCCGGCCCCAGCGATTTCGCCAGCGCATCCCCGATTGCGCGGTCATTCTCCAGTTTCAGCTCCAACTCGGGCGCGCGGCGACGCAGCGCGGATTCAAGTTGCGGATCGCGGCCGATCGCACCGGCGACCTTCGCCATGTTGCCGCGCATCCGCTCCGCGCCGGGGCGGTCGCCCGCCCGCTCAAGGGCAGCACGATCGCGCTGCATCGCCTTCCAGGCTTCCACGAAGCGACCCGCGCGCGCCTCCGGGTCGAGCCGCACGCGCTGCTCCTCGGCCATCGCGCGCACGGCCCCTCCGGTGTTGCCGCCAGCGGCCTGCTCGATGAGACTGGGATCGCGCCTGAGCGCGGAAGCGAGATCACGCGCGGCATGGGGCCGGTTCGCGTCCAGCGCCTCGCCAGCCTTGCGCAATGCGCTCTCCTGATGCGGCAGCACCGGCAAGTCCTTGGCGCGCATCCGGCCTATATCGGCCGCGGCGCGCGCATAGCGTTCGATCGCCCCGGCCTGGTCGGGCTTGCCCCCGATCGCCGGCTCGGCCTGCGCCTTTACATCCGAAATGGATGTTTCTCGCACCGCTTTGGGCCGGAAGCCGTCGAACATGCCCTTGGCCTTGTCGCGCACCTTGGCGGCGATCTCCCGTGCGAGTTCCGGGAACCGGATCTCGCGCCGCTCGGCGAAGGCGCGTGCCCGGTCCTGGTCGGACGGCGCGGCATAGTCGCCGGCCATATCCTTGGCGCGGTCACGCGACAGGACGCGGGCGAGCTGGCGCTGATCGGTGAAGTCGTCGCGGCCATAGTGGAACGCCACCCCGTCGCGATGCCGGGACAGGGCGACATAGGTACCGTGCCGGTCCATCCCCGGCGTCGCCAGCACATGCGCGCGATCGACGGTCACGCCCTGCGATTTGTGGATGGTGGCGGCATAGCCGTGATCGACATGCGCATAGTCCTTGAGGTCGAACGCGACGCGGTTGCCGTCATCGAGCCGTACCGCCATGCGGCGCTCGCTGACCTGCTCCAGCGTGCCCAGCGTGCCGTTCTTCACGCCCATGCTGCGCTCATTGCGCAGGAACATGATCCGGTCGCCGGCCGCGAAGTCGCGCCGGCCACGCTCCACGGTTACGCCCACGTCCGCGCCCAGCTCGCCGGTCGCTCGCATCCGCCCGCGCGCCTCCTCGTTGAGCGCGCGCACCTCGGCGTTGGTGTGGGTGAGAATGATCCGGGTCTTGTCCGGCTCGGCCTGGCGCTGGCGATCCCAACCACCCACCAGCTCGCCCCGCGCCCCCTCGCGCGTGTCGGCCGCCTGCACCATGCCCCGGCTCTCATAGGCGTGCAGCGCCGCGCCTGTGCGGCCTGTGGCGAGCGAACGCGTCGCCTCCTTCTGCCAGTCGTCACGCTGCCGGCGAACCTCGGTGATCTCGGCCGCGCCATGCCGCTCGGCCATCGACCGGAACGCCGCGCCGGCTTCGATCGCCTGCAACTGCTCGGGATCGCCCACCAGCACCACCTTGGCGCCGGCATCACGGACATGAGACAGCACCCGCTCCATCTGGCGGGTGCCGATCATGCCCGCCTCGTCCACCACCAGCACGTCCTTGGGGCCAAGCTGGTCGCGCCCCTGCCCCCATGCGTGTTCAAGACTGGCGATGGTCCGGGACTGGATGCCCGATCCGCCCTCCAGATTTTCGGCCGCGATGCCGGACAGCGCCGCGCCGCGAACGGTGTAGCCTGCGTGCTCCCATCCATCGCGCGCGATGCCCAACATGGCGGATTTGCCGGTGCCGGCATATCCGACCACATTGGCGATGCCGCTCGACGCGGTTATATGCTCCAGCGCGGCTTGCTGCTCGTCCCCGAGCACGAGCCCTTCACTCCCGGCAACGGCGCTCGCTCGGTCGAGAACCGCTGCCGGGAGACCATGATCCCTCCGCGCCGCCAGCTCGTCTCCAGCACGCTCAAGCCGCGCTTCGGTCGCGATCATATCGCGGGACGTGAACCGCTCCTGGTCACGCCCGTCCTTGCCCAGCGCCACCAGCTCGGGACTGGCGCGCACCGCCGCCATCACCTGGTCGAACTGCTCCTTGCCGTCCGAATGCCTGAACGCGAACGTCGCAAGGTCGCGGGTAGTGAACGTGGCCTGCTGCCGGGTGATGGCGTCCAGCGCGACATTGGGATTGGCGATAATCCGATCGCCGTTCTCACGCGCGATGCGCGTGTGATCCTCGATCCGCTCCGCCTCAAGCCCCTGCTCCGGTCGCCGCGATGCTGCCGGGCCGATCTTGTGCTGCGGCTCCAGCTCGATGCCCTGCTCCTCATAGGAGCGATGATCGATCCGACCCTCAAGCCCCAACTCGGCCATGCGCTCGTTGACATGCGCGCTCCACGCCTCACGCCAGTCTTTCAACAGCTCGGTGCTGTTCCAGTCGCGATTCTTCTTCCCGAACCCCTCCGGCCCCACATCGCGCATCGCCAGCATGACATGCGCGTGCGGCTTCGGCGTGCCGTCCTTCGCCTTGTCCCAATGCACGTTCAGGTCCGCGACCATCCCGCGATCGACAAACTGCTGCTTCACGAAATCGCGCGCGAGCGCGACGCCCTGCTTCTCGTTCATTTCGCGCGGAATCGAGAACTCCACCTCGCGGGCAAGCTGCGCGTCCTTGCGCTTCTCCCCCGCCTCCACCTCGTTCCACAAGGTCGCGCGGTCGTTTAAACGCTCCGGCGCGCCTTCCGGCAACATGATCTCGGAGTGGGTCACGCCCGCCTTGTTGCTGAAATCGTGATCGCGGTTTAGCCGATCGTCATGTAACTCGGACGCGGAACGATAGGCGGCGCTCGCGACGGCGCTCGATCCGTTCGCGCGGCTGACAACCTTGGCGGAGAAGTGGTAGATCGCCATGACGCCCCGCTTATTGCACTTCTGAGCGCACGTCGGCAACGACGTATAAGCGCGCACTCACACTCTCTGCCGTTCGCATGATTGACTTTGCCGCTTTTCTTGCAACGAGATGTTCCTCGCGCGTACGATCATGCTACGCTGCGGCTTCTATCCAGGGTGCCAGGGAGAGAAAGATGCGCAAGACGCGGGACTATGATGCGGAGCTGAAGGCGCTCGGCGACAAGGCCAAGACGCTTAAAGTTCGCAAGGTCCAACAGCTCGGTGAGTTGGTGACGGCGACCGGGGCCGACGCGCTCGATCTCGACGTGCTGGCGGGCGCACTGCTCCATGTCGTGGCCGAAGCGCAGGTTGAAGGAAACCGGGAGGCGTGGCGCTCCGATGGCGCTGCCTTCTTTCAGCGACGCGGGCGCAAAGCTGGCAAAGGCGCTGCGGGCAACGGCAGCGGCGCAGGCGAAGCTGGCGCAGGCGGTTCGCAGAACTGAGGCCGGACAGCGCCGCACCGATACGAGAGGATGGGTTGTGCAACGCCGGGAACGCACCCGCCATTTGATCGAGCTGGGCGGCCTCGTCCAGAAAGCCGGCCTGGTCGAGCTGGCCGACGACGATCGCGCGACCCTCTATGGCGCGCTGCTCGATCTGGCGGCCAGGGCGCGCGAGGATGGCGATGCGCTGGCGCTCTGGAAACGGCGCGGCAAACGCGCGTTCGACGCGGAAGCGGAAGGGAGCGAAACACCATGACCACGTTCGATGTCGAGGCGGTCCGCGCTGAGGTTCGCGCGCTGGACTATGTGCGCGGCACGCCCGCCGAAGTCGCTCTGTGGCGCGAGGACGATGCCGATGCCCGCGCCAACCTTGCGATCGAAGGCATGGCGCTCGAAGCGCAAGAGGACGCGCTGTTCGACATGCTGTGCGACGAAGCCGTGCCCCCGCCACTCGCCACCGCGATCGTCCTCAAGCTGCTCGGTCATCCCGACGCCGATCCCGCGCTGGCGATCTCGCCGGCGACGATCATGGCGGCCAGGTGATCGCTATGGAATGGTTCCGCCAGCTCGGCCGCGCGATCCGCAACCTCGCCCGCATATCGCGCCAGAATCCGATATGGGCAATCACCGCCTTCACGCTTAGTCCGGTCAAACTGATCCGCCACCTGTTCGGCGTCGCCATCCTGTTCCTCATCACCGGCATCGTGCTGGGCCTCGGGATGCAGTTCGTCCTCGGCTCGCTGCTCGGCCTGCCGCACGATTCCCATATCTACCAGACGGTGATGATGCTGACGGTCCTGATCGTCATCCTCGTGACGCTGCGCGCCCTCTTCCAACCGCTGATCCTGCAATATGGCGGCCCTGACGGCGACGCCACACACGGCTCGGCCCGCTTCGCCACGGATCGCGAGACGCGCCCGCTCGCCCAAAGCGAGGGCCTGCTGATCGGCCGCGACCCCAAATCGGGCAAGCTGCTGCGCTATGCCGGTCCCGCCCATCTGCTGACGATCGCCCCGACCCGCACCGGCAAGGGCGTGGGGACCATCATTCCCAACCTCATCGACTATCCCGGCTCGGTGGTCTGCATCGACCCCAAGGGTGAGAACGCCCGCGTCACCGCCCGCCAGCGCGGAAAATTTGGCCCGGTCCATGTCCTCGATCCGTTCGGGGTGACGGGACTTCCCTCGGCCGCCTTCAATCCGCTCGATCGCATCGACCCTGCCGGCCTCGATCTCGCCGACGACGCCATGACGCTCGCCGATGCGCTGGTCTATGACGCTCCCGGCGAGGCGGGCGAGGCGCACTGGAACGAGGAAGCCAAGGCGCTGATCTCGGGCCTGATCCTCCATATCGTCGCCAGCGAACCACCCGTGACGCGGACCCTCGCCACGCTGCGCGATCATCTGACGCTCGCCCCGCAAGCCTTCGCTGCGCTGCTCGAAGCGATGCAGGCGCAAGGCGGCCTGGTCGCGCGCGCCGCCAACCGCCATCTCGGCAAATCCGACCGCGAAGCCGCCGGCGTGCTGTCGGCCGCGCAGCGCCATACCCATTTTCTCGACAGCCCGCGCATGACGGCGGTGCTGGGAGACTCGGATTTTGCCTTCGCCGATCTCAAGGCGACGCCGGCAACGGTGTTTCTCGTGCTGCCGCCCGACCGGCTCGCCACCTATGCGCGCTGGCTGCGCCTGATGGTCGCGCAAGGGTTGACCGATCTGGCCCGCGCGCCGGCTTCCCCTGCCCGCCCCGTGCTGTTCCTGCTCGATGAATTTGCCGCGCTCGGCCGCCTCGATCCCGTCGAGCGCGCTATGGGCCTGATGGCAGGCTACGGCGTCCAGCTCTGGCCGATTTGCCAAGATATTCACCAGCTCCGCGCGCTCTATCGCGAGCGCGCCGGCACCTTCTTCTCGAACGCCGGGGCGTTGCAGATATTTGGCGTGAACGACCATGACAGCGCCAAGCTCGTCTCTGATCTGCTCGGCCAGGAAACGGTGATGTTCGAAACCATGAGCCGCGCCCTCGATGCGGAGGAAACCGGAATCTCGTTCGGCGTGCAGCATGTCGGCCGCCCGCTGCTGACCCCCGATGAAGTCCGCACCCTGCGGCCCGATTTGCAGCTCCTGTTCCTCGCCGGCCAGCGCCCGATCGTCGCCACCAAGCTCGCCTATCATGCCGATCGCGAGTTCGCGGGGAAGTTCGACCCGGAGCGGCGCGTTTAAACGGCACGGCGAAGATCTACACGCCAGAAAAGCGCCCTGCCCTGGGAAGCCCGTAGAGCGGCAAGGGCCGCAGAACCTTCCTAACCCTCCCAAACGCCCGAAATGAGGCTGGGCGGCCCGGAAATCGCGCCAGTGGCGACGTTTCCGCCTGCCCTGCCCTCTCGAATGGATCGCCGCGCTATCCGCTTGGCTTCCCTGGAAAGCCAATTTGCGACGGTGCCGCTGGGTGCGGCGCTGGATGGCTGGGCGCGACGGTTCGGCAAATCCTACACACCAACAAAAAGCGTGCCGGCGGAGCCGGCTCATCATGGGTATGCCGGGTGGGAGGATCGCTTAAGCGATCCGGGGCGGCCGAAGGCCGCGAGCCGGCGGGGCGAAGCCCCAAGAGGCGGTGCTTGCTTCTTCGCTGCAAGCACACACCGTTGGATCGAGCGTTATCCACAAGCCGCAAGCGAGCCGCGACCGTTAGAGATTCTGTTAAAATATGAATCGTTAAGTAAGTTAAGCCCGAAAATCGGCCACCCTTCCCTTTATCTTTCAAGATGTTGTGGAGATGCCTGGTGTGTGAAACCCCGTGATTCGGTGGGTGATACCCCGATAGTCGGGTGGGTGATACCCCGACGCTTTGGTGGATGATACCCCGATGGTTTGGCGCACAGCTTCGAGTCGTGTCCGAGTCCGGAAAGGGTGGGTGATACCCCGACAAACGCGCTCGAATGGGGTCCGAGTCGCCGTTTTGGCAATCCAATCAGCGTCGCTGCCCCAAAATCCGGGGCAGCGTGCCCCGCTTTCCGGGGCGGCGGTGTGTGATACCACGATAGTCAGCGCCGCGCGCCGCGCGCGAGGCGGTCCATCAGGTCGTCCACCTCCTGGGTGCGCCGGCGATCGGCCTCGGCGCGTTCCTGGCGCTCGCGTTCCGCCTCCAGCCTGGCGTGCAGCTCGGCCGCCTCGGCCGCGCCGCGCAGCTCGAATAGCACCGCTGGTGCGCCCTCGACCGTCTTGGTCATGGTCATGGTGTATTCGGGAAGCTGGTCGGTCTCGATGGCCTTCCGCAACATGCGGTTGAACTCCTTGGTCTGGGCATCGCTCCCGGCCTTCTCGCGCAATATCTCCACCCGGCAGGTCCATCCGCCCCGCTGACTGCCGGCGTGCTTGCGCGCAATGCGATAGAGCGCCCGCTCAAGCCCGCCAGTCAGCAGGAAATAATCGGCGTGCATGGTGAGCAACGAACGCTCGCTGACAATCCCCTCATAGACCCAGTTCGACAGGGTGATGGTCATACCGCGCGGCTGCTCGGTCGCCGGATCGACCTCCAGGCTCCACCCGTCCAGCCACCCGAATTGCGCTTCGGTGCGGCGTTTGGGCGCGCGTAGCGACGTGCGGATGGAAGTTGTCTCCAAGCGCGACAACGCCGCTTGCAGCTCGGTATAGTCGCGCCCGCCAGTCCCGCGCCGGATGCCTCGCAACAGGTCGTAAGTGGTCGTTGTCAGCGTCCTCGGCAGGTCGTTGACGCCCTGCTCCTTCATCCGGTTGAGGACCGACGCGGCCCATATGAGAATATCGGCGTCCCATATCGTCGCCATGCCGTAGGCCGGCATCGCCTCGACCTTCACCCACGCCTCGCCGTCCGGGCTGCGATATTCGATCGGCTTGAGGCGCTTGCGCTTCTGGAGCGAGAAAAACGGGCGCTCCATCACCTCGCGCTGATCTTTCAGCGGAAGATCGTTCATCAACGGAATGAAGAAATCGAACTCCGGGTTCGGATCGCGCCGCTTGCTCACGGCGCGAACCGAGCATGGCCGCGCTGCACCAGATATTGCCGCAACAGCCGCTCGGTGATGACGGTCAGCGGCTCGCCGCCTTCCTCGACGCTAAGCTGCCGCAAGGTGCGGTGCATATCCTCGGGAATGTGGATCAACACGGGCTTTTTGCCGGGGTGGCTGCTGCGGCGTGCCGGCGCGGTGTTGGACACGCCCCGCGCGCCCTCCCCTGCCCGCTTCGGCCGCGATCGGGTTGCGGCTTCCCGCACCGGCTGCGCCGACTCGGGTGCAGGTGCGGGCGCTGCCTCGGGTTCGGGATCGTCGAAGATTCCGGCCAGGGCCGACGATTTCTTGGCCATTATGCTACCTCGCTTAGCGGCTTATTCGCATAACCGCTTAGTCGCTTAGTTTCGGCGAAGGCAGCGCGCAACTCGGCCGCCGCCTTGCTTTCGGGGTCCAGCTCGATCGCGGTCTTGCCGATCGGCGTCGCCTTGTAGAAGTCCTTGCGGAAGTGCAGCACGGAATCGAACACGGCCACGCCCTTGGCCGCAAAGCCGGCGCGCGCCTCGGCCCCCTCCCCGCCTTGGTGCGGCACTTGCGTCAGGATCACGGCGAACGGCGTTCCCGCCTGTTGCACCTGCTTGACGGTTTGCAGCACCGAATGAACGTCGAGGCCGCGCGGCGCGACCGGGATCACCACGAAATCGGCCTGCTCGGCCGCCAGCATGGCAATGTCCTTGGAGTTCGCCGGCGTGTCGATGACGATAAGGTCCAGCTTGCCGCTCTCGCGCCCGCGCGAGACATGCAAGGGCAAGCCCGCGACGCTGCTGTCCTTCACCAATACATCGTCGGTATCGCGGCGCTCCGACCAATAGAGCGCGGACCCTTGCCGATCGTCGGCGTCGAGGATTACGACCGCCGCCCCTCCGCGGGCGGCCTCCACGGCAAAGGCGGTCGCGATGGTCGTTTTCGACTGCCCGCCCTTCTGTGCAATGATAGCCCAAGTCTGCATGACGGCTCCTGCTAAGCGACTAAGCGGCTTATATCGCTTAGTCGCTTAGCAGGCAAGTCGCGCTGCTTAGTCGAATATTCGCTTAGTCGTTTAGCTCTCCTCCTCACCCTCGCTTTCGTCGTCGTCGAGTGGCTCATGCTCCATCCGGCCGTGATCCTCGATCGGGCAAAGCGGCGCTCCGGCCAACTCCAGCCACTTGCGCGCGGTTCTCACGGTATAGCCGCATGTCGCGCACTCGCATTTGAGCATGCGGGTTTTCTGCTTCTTCGGCGCGGTCGACTCTCCGCCCGTGTCGAGACGGGCATGGGGGAGGGGGCCAACGGCTTCCAGGATCGGCGCGATGGCCAACAGGAACGCCTCACCGGGGGTGGTGGCGCGCATCGGCCCGACAAGCCCCAGCCCCAGCGCGACCCGTTTAAACGCCTTCCCATGTCCGGCCGGGATGCCGACAGCGGCATGGACCAGCTCATGCGCGAGGATGGCCGCGATCTGCGCCGGCATGGCGTCGGGTGCGTGCCCGAGGTCCGGGCGGATGAAGATTTCAAAATGGCCGTCCGCGCTCAGCCGGTTATCCCAGCACTCGCCGATCGCCTTGCCTTTCGCGCCCCGACTGGTGAAACCGATCGCAACGCGCACGCGCGAGGGCAGGGGGGCGTCCAGCGCCTCGAACAGCGGAGCCATTCCCAGCGCCACCGCATTGAGCCAGCTTTCGCGGGTTTCGTGGACCATCTGATTTTCCTCCTTCAAATCGCCTGTCCGGCGATGGCCATGCCATCGGCCGGAACACGGACGCCCAAGAACGCCGGCGAGAGAGGGGGGCAGCGGGATTCGACGGGGGTGGAGCGGCCGCAGCGCAGCGAGGCACGGCCCGTCGAATCCCGTTGCGGGGGAGAGGCGGCCGGGACCGCCTTTCCCCTCGAACGAACATCGACGCCGGCGAGACGCCGGCACCGCTGCGCGAGATCCGCGCACGCGATCTCGCCCGCCATGTGGGTCGTCACCTTGGGCCAAGACCGCTTGCGGGCTTGGGGAGCGTAGCGAGTAGGGCACGGTGCCGCGCCAGCGGCAGGCGCTTAATCGCTTAGTGGCTTATTAGCTTATTCGCATATCCCTGATCCGGACCCGGCGCTGAAACCCGAATTGCGGGGAGGGGGTATGGACGGCAAAGCAGGGATAGCGTATCTTAGCGCAAGGTAATACCTTTCACTAAGGAGGTCGCAATATGGCAGCGGCAACATCTATCAAGCTGGATGACACCCTGAAAGGGCGTGTGCAGCACTTGGCCGACGCGCGCCGTCGCAGCTCGCATTGGATCATGCGCGAAGCCATCGCGCAGTATGTCGAGCGCGAGGAAAAGCGCGAGGCGTTCAAGCAGGACGCGATCCGGGCATGGGACGAATATCAGCAGACCGGCTTGCATCTGACGCTTGAGGAAGCCGACGCCTGGTTGGCGAAGCTCGAAGCGGGCGAGGATGCGGAGCTGCCTAAGTGCCACGTCTGATCTGGACGCCGAACGCGCTGGCCGATGTTCAACGGCTCCATCGCTGGCTGTTGCCCAAGGATGCCGACGCCGCGCAGCGCGCGGCCGCGACGATCCGGGCAGGGGTCAAGATTCTGGCGCAATCGCCGCGCATCGGCCGTCCGGTGGAAGATATGGACCCTGAATATCGGGAAAAGCTGATCGAGTTCGGAAATAGCGGCTATGTCGCCCTATATCGCCTCGAAGGTGAGACGGTGGCGATACTGGCGGTGCGTCACCAAAAGGAGGCGGGCTATCAGTAATCGCCTGACAGTCGCGCTATGAGGGCGATCTTCATCCGCCACGGCGAAAGCACCGGCAACGCCGGCGTGCCGTGTCACGATCTGGCGACGATCGAGCTGACGGAGCGCGGCCAGGAACAGGCGCGCCAGATCGCGGCGAGCTGGACCGAAGCGCCCGCGCTCATCATCACCTCGCCCTATATCCGCACCCGGCAGACCGCCGCGCCGACGATCGCGCGCTTTCCCGGCGTGCCGGTGGAAGTGTGGCCGATCGAAGAGTTCACCTATCTACAACCGGCACGCTGGAACGGCACGCACAGCGCCGATCGGATGCCGCACCTCGAACGCTATTGGAGCGAGGCGGACCCGACCTTTTGCGACGGGGAGGGGGCGGAGAGCTTCGGCAGCTTGCTACGGCGCTGCGAGGCGGCGCTGACGCGGCTCGCCGCCATGCCTGCCGGATCGCTGGCCTATGTGTTCGGGCATGGGCAGTTCATCCAGGCCGCGCGCTCGATCGTCACCGAAACCGATCTGGACGAACGGGGCAAGATGCTCCGGTTCTGGCACAAAGGGGAGCCGCCCGCGATCGGCAACGCGAAAAGGGTGGGCTTCCATTGGGAAGGGGGTCGCTGGAAATGCGAACATCCACCCTGTCCCGAACATAGATTTTGAGACGGGCTTGTTAGACGCCGGGGAAGATGGGGGCGGTTTTCCGCGCCTGATCGGCCCTGTTGTCTGGAAAAGCAGCTATTAGCGGACAGTCTGAAATACGGTCGGGGCCGTTGAAAAACTATAGCTTCCGCACGGGGCCGCGTTCTGCATCCAGCTACGTGCAATACACGCTTGACTCCGTACTACAGTACGGCATGTAGAATGCCCGCATGATAGCCGTACCGATCAGCAAAGCCGCCGAGGCAGCCGGCGTCAGCGTAGAGACCATCCGCTTTTACGAGCGGGAGCGGATAATTGAGCAGCCGCCACGCCCGGCACGGGGGATGCGTCGCTACCCGCCCGAAACCATCGAGCGGGTGCGCTTCATCCGCGAAGCGCAGCAGTTCGGCTTCACTTTGCGCGAGGTCCGCGAGTTGCTTACGCTCCGGGCCGATCCGGCGTCGGAGTGCGGGGATGTGCGCCAACGGGCCGCCGCCAAGCTCGCCGAGGTTAGGCGCAAGATCGAGGGGCTTCAGCGCATCGGCGACGCTTTGCAGTCGCTCATCGCCGGATGCCCGGCTCATGGAAGCCTTGAGGCGTGCACGATCATGGGCGCGCTGGTCGCGCCGCCTGCGCCATGCGACGGCTCGTGCGGGGCCGCCCCCTCACACACGGGAGATGCCTGATGCGCCGCGAAGCCGATCCGGGCGCAACTGATCGCGAGCGCCTGTTGCGGATGCTCGCGATCGCAACCTTCATCATCTTCTTCCAGGCGTTCATGGTCGCGCCAATCATTCCGCGGCTGTCTGAGGGTTTCGGCGTCTCGCCGCAAACGGTCGGGCTGATCGTGCCGGCGTACCTGATCCCCTACGGCGTTGCGACGCTCGTCTATGGGCTGTTGGCCGACCGGCTGGGCATACACCGCGTCATGTTCGCCTCGCTTGCGTTCTTCGCGGTGCTCACCGGATTGACGGCAACCGCCACCTCCATCGAGCAGATCGCAATTTGGCGGATGCTGACGGGGTTAGGCGCCAGCGGCGTTGTTCCGCTCGGCCTGACCCTCATCGGCCGGCTCTATCCCTATGAACAACGTGGACGCCCTCTCGGATGGCTGTTCGGCGCGATGGCTGGGGGGATGGCCTTCGGCTCGCCACTAGGCGTAATGATGGTTCCTTATGTCGGTTGGCAGGGGCTATTCGTCGTCACTGGAGCGGCAGGATTGGCAATCCTGCTTCTGTTCCTGCCCTACCGGCGTATCATCGCCGCTGCGGCGCAGCCGGTAATGAGTACTTCCCGAGACGTATTCCACGCCTATAAGAGCCTTCTCCAGACGCCTAGAGGGGTGCGCACCTACAGCTATGTCCTCGTCAACTCCATGTTTCATTCTGGAGTCTTTACGTGGCTCGGCGTCTATCTTGAGCGTCGCTACGACATCGGTCCGATCGGCATCGGTCTCGCATTGCTTGGATATGGTGTTCCGGGCCTGTTGCTCGGACCAGTAATCGGTCGGGCGGCGGACCGGTGGGGCCGCGCTAGGTTGCTGCCGATCGGGCTCGCGCTTGGCGGCATCGCAGCCGTGCTCCTGCTCCTTGGCTTCCCGCTGGTCCTTGCTCCATTTGTCGCGATGCTGCTTTCCTTAGGCTATGACATGACCCAACCTTTGTTCGCCGGCATCGTGACCTCGCTTGGAGGCAAGCGGCCTGGGCAAGCCATGGGGCTGAACGTCTTTATGCTCTTCGTCGGTTTCGGCCTTGGAAGTCTCATCTTCGGTGAGATGCTTCGGTTTGGCTTCGGCCCGGCGCTCGTGCTGTTTGCGGTGAGCGAGCTCGTACTGGCGCTGATCGCCATAAGTCTCTTCCGTGAGGAAAGGCCCGCACCATCGGGATCGCAAAGGCCGAACGCATGAGCTTGAGACGCAGGCTGCACTCGAAGGGACAACACCGTGCTCCCCAGCCAGTTCGCTCCCTCGGGAACGATATCGTCGCAGTGCTACGCCGCGCATTGCGCGAAAGCGAGTATGGCGCGGCCGAGCACCTGTTGTGCGCGCTTGAGGAACTCGCTCAAGCGCCTGATAGTCAGGTAGACAATCCGCGCTGTCGCGACCTCAACGCGGGCTATCTTGAGATAGCCCGCGTGCTTGATGCGCCCTAAGTTTCTTGCACTGCTCTCACGGTCCCGCAACTTTGGCCGTGAATAGTTCTTGATTCCGTACCATGGTACTAGGTGTATGAAGGCGTCGAGCCGCATAACAGCTGCAATGACAACCTGACTGGAGACGATCATGAAACGCATTCTCGCAACGGTTGCTGTTCTGCTGATGACCAGCTCGGCGGCCTATGCTGCTGCCCCGCACAGCGTCGTTCACGCCGTTGAAAAGGCTTGCGACCTACCCTGCTGCAGCTAACTCGCTCCCCTGAGGGTACTTACAAGCGGGTTCCCCTCGCTTAGAAGCGCATTCCGAGCCCGCCCGATCCTCGCAAGGCTACTGCTCGGCTCCGGCGCGGGCGTGTTGCTAAATCAGCACCCGCTCCACCTCGTCGAGCGTCACGTCATCGGGCCGGCGATCGTAGAGCTGGGTGGTGCGGGTCGAGCTGTGGTTGGCCATCGTCGCGGCTGTCTCAAGCGTGCCGCCGTTCTTTAAATAGATGGTGATCCCGGTCGCGCGGAAAGAGTGATTGCCGATCGCCGTGCCGATCCCGGCCGCCGCCGCACGCCGGCGCACCATCGCGAACGCATTGGCCTGGGGCAAGGGGGTCTCGCTTAGTCGCTTGGTGCCGCGCGCGATCGTGCGGAACAACGGCCCCTTGCGGTCCTCGCGCAAATCGCAGCCGTCGAGATATTCGACCAGATAATGCTCAAGATTGTGGTGGCAGGGCATTTCATGGCGCTTGCCGCCCTTCTCATGCAGCCGCACCCAGAGCCGGCGGTTCTGCACGAACACGTCCTCGACACGGCAAGTCAGCGCCGCGCCAATCCGCGCGAAGCTATAGATCATCAGGCCAATGAGCGCCCGATCACGCAGGCCGGCATGGGTGCCAACGTCGATCGTATCGAGCAACCGCCGCGCCTCGTCGGGGGCCAGCACCGGCGTCTTGCCGCGCCGCTGGCTATGCGCCGGCCCGCGCACCGACGCGGCGGGGTTCGCCGGCACCACCTGGCCCGTCACCAGCCAATCGAACAGGTGGCGCACGCCGGCGAGCTGCTGCTTGACGCTCGGCGCGCTCACCTCGCGCCCCAGCGCCTCGATCCAGGCCGCGACATGCAGCGGCGCAATGCCGGCGAGCGATATGACGCCGCGCGCCGCGCACCAGGCCAGGAAGCTGCCCGCCGCACGCATATAGGCGCGGCGCGTATGCGGGTTGCGGATGGTGACGGCGAAGAACTCAAGGAAGCGAAGCCGCGCGCGATCGTCGGCCGCCGCGATCAGCGCCGGCAACGCCAGCGCCGGTGAGGGCAGGGGGGCGAGCTGGTTCATCGCGCGATCTTCTCCCACCGCGCCGGATCGGGGCGCGGTTCGGCCATTTTCCGGCGCAGCTCGTCAAACACTTCGTCGGCGGGGCGGGCCGATTCCAGCTCGGCCGCCGATACGTCCAGCATCCGGCCTAGCAGGGCGTCGCGTAGATCGTGGTGCGGCTCCAGATCGCGGAAGTTGCCGACGATCGCGAACACCGCCTCGGAAGGATCGGCGAACATGCCGCGCTCGATCCGCTCCAGCAGCCAGTCGGCCAGCGCCGGGGGAAGATACGCCTCGAAGCGCAGGCCGCCAGCGCGGGTCTGCTCGCGCAGCGCCGCCGCCTGGGCGCGCTCGGCGGGGTTGTCGTCGGGCAGCTCGTTGTCGGCCATGTGGCACCCTTCTCAGCGGCGGATCTCGGAAGCCGTTTAAACGGCTCCATGCTCATTCCTACATATGATAAAGGACATTATCATATATAGAAGCGCAACAAAGGCCAAGGTGGATTGTGCCCATGGCCTTTGTCGTTTGATTGGGCAGGTCTGGTCAGTGGCTGCGATGATTCACGGCATATCCGCGGCCATGATCATACGCCCGGCCGCCCCGGCGCGCGTGTTCGCCACTGTTCGAATATCCATGACTACGGTAGCTCTGGTAACCATGACCGCGGTTGAAACCATGCGAGCCTCGCTCGCCTCGATGGACTTGGCGAACACCATGGCTGTCGCCATAACCGCGCTGGCTCTGCCAGCCGCCATGGCCTCGATCCTGCGCCAGCGCCGCGCTGGGCGCGATGACAGCAACAGAGGCTGCGAGCGCCGCAGCCGCGATGAACCTGCGCAACATCCTAACTCTCCTTCATATGCCGCTCCGACAGCGAGCCGGGATCTGGTAGCGGCGGCGCATTGAAGCGGGTCTGAATGCGCCTGACAGCAACGGTTCAGGCGGCAGAAAAGCAAGCAAGAAAGGTTTATTACCCTCACTTATTCATCTTGCCGGCAGCGCCCTCCTGCACGCGAGATTTCATTGCAATCATTTTTGGGGATGCTGGGACCGAGCGGATCGGCGACACTGCTCGGTGTCCTCGGTCTCGGCTGCGTCGTCACTTGGCCATTGCTCCGGAGCCACGGCGGAGCCCTCGCCGTACATGCTCCACGAAAAGCTGCTGGTCGAACAGGCCCCACAGCAACGTCACGGTCTCGCCGGCGAGGTCCGGCTCGACCTCGTAGGAGGAGCCCTCGACCGAGACAGTCGCATCGCCCGCAACCATGCGTCGCTCAGGTTCGCGCGCGAAGGCGCAGAAGCGTTCCCAGGAGCACATGGCGCGGACCCCTTCGCCGGGCAGGTGTCGAAGCCAGTGCTCGATGCGCGCGTGCGGTTCGGAGCGATGGTCGCCGTTGTTGTAGGTCGAAGGGGAGCTTGTTTGCCGCGCTGAATGTCCGCTGCCTGCTGGCAGATAATGTGAAGCAGGCAATTTCGATTGCGAGCACGTTGGCAGATAGCGTGAGTAGATGGCCGCACCCATTGTCAGCCAATTCGAGCAGGAAACCGCTCTGTTTGCGAGCAAAGGCCGCTACGATTGCAAGCGCCTACAGCTAGCTGGCGCCGTTCATCCTCTCGGGAAAGAATGGATTGAGGAGCCGGCGTGTGCTCGCAACGGCCCAGACAAGCGCACCTGGCAAACCATGCGGTATATCTGAGCTGCCCAAAGCCGGCTCAGGGTCCGTCCGCTTAAGAAGCAGCAACAGCACGCGCTCGTCCGCGCTCGATTACAGCAGCATTCGGCAACCTATGCCCGGCCAAGGCATCCTTCAGTGAGTTGAAAAACGCTGGCAAGAGCAACCACCGCAGGAGCCGGAATCCCGAACTCGCCTCCTAGTCTGGTGAGCGGCGGCAGAGGCTCCTCGCCGAGTTGCAGGCACGCCGCGTAGCGGCGCAGCAGCCGCACCACGATCTGCTCGGCGTCCCCTACATTGAGGTC
>VFQO010001028.1_pt1 | contig 24189 bp, 22 predicted proteins | sample 3512331 | NCBI WGS metagenome assembly VFQO01 (sample SAMN10412371, study PRJNA504923) | tailings metagenome | isolation source: Replicate 3 from Balatoc abandoned mine | place: Philippines: Itogon, Benguet | collected 2017-08-28 | reverse complement strand
CAACCCTCCTTAAATCACAACCTCAAATCTGTGCCATTGGTGCTGACGGGGGACACGATCGTGGCGATGTGATCTTGATAGTGTTTCCGAGCCAGTTCCTCTGCCGCCATCCGTTCTGTATGGGATGCTGCGGCCAAAGGCATGGCCATACCTGACGACCAACAAATTAATTGAATCGCGAACGACTCGATTTCCTTCTCCGCCTGTTCACGATCGGTGGGGATGAGGGCCAACAGCCGCTCACAGTGCGCTGGCGGCGCGCGAAGACCCCGTTCCATCATCACGTCGTACGGGAATTTGGATAAATCCTCCGCTCGGAATATCTCACGCTCCAGCTCTTCCATCGAGCAGTCCGCAAACGTGAAGTGCGAAATGACCTTGGCCAATGCCAAGGCTGGCTCGCCCTTCCAAACACTCGATGCAATCTCCCGTAGCAGACCCCTTTTTTCGAAGTTTGCCGGCTCCTCCTGAAAGGTAGCGCGATATGGGCGCTCGATTGGCTTCAGTTTGGCCGGACCGCGAGCTTTGGAGGCATCGCGGGCATTATCCTTCGCATGCTTCGTTGGACGACCCATCGTCAGCCTTCCGCGCCGCTGGTGTCATCTAGAATAAGGGCAAGGGCAGCTGCCAAATCGGCGCCTGCCGTCTCGACCTGACTCAAGAGGTCCTTTGCTCGCCCGTATTCGACTGCGCCGGTCAACCCATTGTTCTGCGCCGTTTGGCAAGCTGCGACGGCCTCGTCATATTCCTTGAGCAGCGCATCGAAGCGTACCTTGAGGTCGTCAGGATTCATGGTCACCTTTGCCCACTCTCGGTCGTCGACGCGGGATCGCGCCCACGCACCAGAGTAGCCTCGTCCAAAAGAACAAACAAGGTACATTTGCGCGGCATTGGTATTGAACGAGAGACAGCATCGTTCGACGCCCTGCCGTCGCCACGCCAGAGCAGAGTTGCAAATCAGGCTACGGCTACCCCCTGCTTAGTCGAAGGATGGTTCTTCTATGTCGGCGGAGGGCGCCAAAGACGGACGTGCGCAAGGGCGAGATCCGAACCTCACATCGGCTCCACCGCTAGGCAGCTCTGTCGCTGCGACTGCATCGATCGCGATTTGTGTCGCGCGGTCGCCTTCGGTAATCTGATGAAAGCCAAGTCACATTGCAAAACGGTAAATGCCAACTGTCGTAGGGGCTGCAAGGCGAGGTCCGATCAATTGGGTGGAAGAGCACTTGTCCCTAGCTCTTCGAGTGCATCTAGCAGGAAACTCTCTTGATGATCGCTGCCGCAGCCCTGTTCATTTGCCGGCACATTGCGAGTCAACCGACACCTTCATGAAGGGCTCAATAGTCGGGCCTTGCGCGCCTCTTCGAGGGGTAGCTTGCACCACCACCCTGGCTCTCCCTGATATCAGAGAAAGGACAGTTTAGGGGGTGGTGCGCAATAAAGTGTTTTTCGGGCCTGCCGCCCCTCCAAAACACTGCGTCACCACCCCCACGACCAGCATAGGAAGGCAGGTAGGTGGACACGACGCTTCGCAAACTCCGTAAGCATGTGCCGCAGGTCGCGGAACAGTTTGCATCGGCGCGAAGTGCAGCCAACCGGCGTACCCGGCGCAAAGAGGAGCGCGAGGAGGAGACCCGCGTCCGGCGCTTGAGGCGCGCAACACAGCGGAGGCTGCGCGAGCAAGAGCGTGAGGCCGCCACATGGTTTCGAGGTCGCGTCCGCGTCAGGGTCGACAAACCTGACCGCCCCCGTGTTGGTCTGAGGACATCCCGCAAACTGCATTCTCGGGATGACCCATACCACGTCATCGGCAAGATCGGATCCCCCGTCTTCACCGGTCCCGACGGGTGTCAATCACTCCACTTTCAATTTCTGGCACGCGGTCTTGCCGGCTCCAAGGGTACGCCGTGGCTGCGCGGCAGCGCCGCTCGAAAGCTCCAGTACATCACTCGATATGAAGCTCTCGAGGATGGGGTCGCTAGCTGGTGGTCAAACATCGGCGAGGATCGTGCCGAGCTTACAGCGTTCGGGCAGGTCATCGAAGCACTGGAACGGCATGACCGAAAGAATGCCAACGTATTCTGCGAGGAGATAATCGCTCTGCCGTATGAGCTCTCAACGGCGCAGCGGCGAAAATGCGTTGAACACATCTGCTTGGCAATCAGTGCTCGGAGCCTCCCCTTCGCTGTCGGAATTCACAAGCCTGACCCGAAGGGCGATCAGCGCAACTTTCATTGTCATCTTGTCTACTCGCTGCGGCCAGCGCGTAGGCTCGAGGAGTATCGTTGGGATTTCGAAGCCCAGAAGGTCTGTGACATCAATACGCCCGTTGGCATTCACGCAAGACGCAAAGCGGTCACGACTGCTCTGAACGTAGCGCTTGCCAAGGCAGGTATAGCCAAGCGCTACACCGATAAATCACACGCCGCGCGTGGGATCAAAACTCCGCCAGGGCGCAAGCGCGGGCAGGCTCTCACAGCAATCTATCGCAAGCGGCAAGCCGAGGAGGAAGCTGCTGCGAACCGGCCTGCCGTAACCGCGTCCATAGAACGGAAGATCGTGACTGCGCGAGAGGTTGCCAAACTCGCAAGTGCCGCTGCTGCCTCTCTGGAGGAAGCGGCCGCCAAGCTCGAACAGAGACGCGCAGCGCTTCAAACTTGCGTCTTGCGGATGCTCGACACGGTTCAGAGCGCAACCACAAAGGCGATCGGCTCTGCGGCACCCGCCCGCTTGACCATCGATCGAATGCATCGTCAGGCGATTGCACAGATGACAGCTTCTCGCGGCGCGCTAGAGAGGCGCCGGGCATTGATTGATCGCCAGATGAAGATAGTTCGATCTGACGTCGCGACCGCAAAAATTAAGTTTTCGCAAATCGACCATCCTGATCACCTTGAGATGGCGATGCGCTTCTCACAGTCGAAAGCTCTGGAGCCGCAGGCGCCAGCTCCCGCACCGACTGAACCTAGAAGCCTCGCCGCCGATCCATCTGCCTCGGCGCACAAGCCTCAGCCAAAAGTTACCCCGGTGTCCGCGTTCGAAAAGGCACTCGAAGGCCATGGAAGCATTGTCCATGTTCGCAGCCTCGATGGTGAAGTGGCAGAGCCACCGGCTCCGGGCTCCAAGGACGACATCGACAAGACCGTGGAGCGAACGCTTGAGCAAAGTTCGAGTGGCAATAGCGCCCCCGCAGTTGACAAAGCTGAAGTGGATCGCGGTGGAGATGAAAGTGAGGCCATGACGTCACTGGGGGCCGGTGTTGGTAGCACCAACATCCTAGCTCCGCTTCAAGGCCCTCGCCGCGAGCTTACCGCTGAGACGCCCACCGCGGCGCCGACCACACAGCAGCCTAAGGTCGCTGCGTCTCTCAAGCCAGAGGCGCTCGAGGGCTACGTTCCCATTGGTTCGTTCGCAGACCTCGAGGCGGAAGAAGCCGCTGACGCCAAGCGTCGGGCCGAGGTAAAAGCCAAGGCCGAAGCTGAAGCCAAGGCCAAGGACGACGCTGAACGTGCTGCTCAGGCTGAGGCCGAGCGTATCCGCCTAGCTGCCGAGGCAAAGGCTAGGGAGGAAGCTGAAGCGAAGGCCGAGGCTGAAGCCAAGGCCAAGGCCGAAGCCGAGCGCGCCGAGCAGGCGCGTCTCGTCGCTGCAGCGGAAGCCAAAGCCAAGGCGGAAGCTGAGGAGCGGCAGCGCCTCGAGGCGCAGGCCAAGGCTGCCGCCGAGGCCGAGAAGGCTCGTCTTGCTGCCGAGGTAGAGGCCAAGGCGCAGGCCGCGGAACGCGCCCGACTCGAGGCCGAGGTCAAGGCGGCCGCCCAGCGCGCTGCCCAGGCTGAGGCCGAACGCGCCCGCCTCGCTGCCGAAGCCACCGCCAGAGCAGAAGCTGAGGCGAAGGCCAAGGCGAAGGCAGACGCTGAAGCCAAAGAGAGCGAGGCCGCAGAGCGCGCCCGCCTTGCTGCCGAGGCTAAGGCCGCAGCCGATCTGCTCAAGCAGCAGGAAGAAGACGCAGAGCTCGCCGCGTGGCGCGCCATGCAGGGCCTCACTCGCTAGCGCTTGAAGACCTAGCGTCCTCGCATCCAGCTCAACCACGACCGAGGTCGCTGCTCGTCGGCGATCCGCTTCCAGAGCACTAGCACCTCGGCCTGCGCTACCCCGGCCTTCACCTGCCACTCGGCCGCGCAGGCCTCGGACGTGGTCAGCTGGCCGTCAAGGGTCGCAATGTGCCCCTCGAGGGCTTCTAACTTGCTGCCATCTCGAACCCTCCTTCAAAGTGTCAACCCAGACCTATAACATGTCGCGATTGCCGCAGACCTTCTATTAAGATCAAAAATGATAATAGGTAGAAAGATTAAAAAGAAAAAATAAGTCGAGTTCTTCCTAATCCAACTCTCGATCTTTTATCGAACAAAGAAGGTATATATTCAATGAAGAATATTTGTACGCGTACGGGCCTGCAGTTTTTTAGGAACGGAGCTGGCCACTATGCCGACTTCGATTACTGCCGCTACTGGCGCGAACTAAGCGGTGAACAGCTGCCCATAGGACCGAGTATCCTCCAACGCATCCATCCTACTCCGCCCTATCAGACCGTCAGCGAAGCCAATGAAATGGCACGGCATGACATGCTGCTGCCTCGCCGGGCTCCGCAGGATATCCCTACCGTGGCGACCCTCCTCGAGCGGTTCGATAGATCGCCTCCCCTCAAAAAGGATGTGTTCGCTGAGTTCAAGATCACCCAACCTCAAGGTCTGCCGTGGCACGAGCACTACGAGATCGTCCGCGACTGGTGTCGCGCGTACTTCGCCTATGAGCTGCAGCTGGCTGCAATCCTGGTGCTCCACCGTCCAGGTCTTTGCGGCTCAGACAACCCCAACCACGTCCATGTGTTCGTGCCCGCAAGGCCACTTACCCCGGAGGGTTTTATGGGAAACCCCGGCAATCTCTGTTCGGACGCTGGCCATGAATGCGCATGGCAGTCTTGGGACGCTTTCCGACAGGGCTGGATGGCGCAGGGAGGTGTGGCATGAGCGAGCTTTACCTCCATCTGGAAACCGGCCTCGATAACGAGGCCGCACGGCGATGCGGATATTCCGCTGCAACGCCTGGTGTGCCGCCCATGCATTTGCTCCAGATCCGCGCCGCCGCTGCCTTGCGCATCGAGTATGCGCATGAGCAGGAACCGGACAGCGATCCGGACCTTCGCTTCCATCTCTCAAGCTTGGCAGTCACACCGCCGTACGATTGCGGCAAACCGATCGACGAAGCTGACATCCTCAAAAAATTGCTGGTGCAGTGTGCCCTCTCGGATCGGATAGTGACCTTCGGCGGCGGAGCGTTCGAGAAGCCTCTCCTCCACCTTCGCTGCCTAGTTCATGGGATAGAGGCCGGCAGCTTTCAGCATCAGGACCGTCCGCATGCTGTCTGGTCGTTCCGTCAGGGTGACGCCTGCCCGCAGGCTGTAGCAGCACAAAAAGAGCTGTTCGAACCTGATCCAGCTCATAGCCTTGCCGGCTACTGCGCGCCGTTGCGGATACCCACTGCGCCGTCTGATCCAGACAGTATCGATCCTTATGCTCCGTTGGCGCCGGGACGTTTGGGTTCAGCAGCACTCAGGGCAGAGGCCAGCGTCACTGCGCTCTGGATGCTGGACCAGTTCTGGAGCGACGGCACGGCTGAGGCCGTGAAGCGATGGGCGGTCCTTCGGGGTACGATTGAAAGCAATCCCCACCTCTCACACTTGCGCCGGCTCGCGATCGCTTGTCCTGAGGCAGGGATCATGCCCACGCCACCGGGGTCGGCTGAACTGCACGAAGACGTCCTGAGTGGCGCCGACAATGTGGTGCCCATCAACGGTCCCAGCACGAAGAGGTAGCTTCGATCAGGGCGCATTGGTTGTCGATGCGCCCTGAGATGGTGCCGTGCTGATTTGACGCATCAATGATTTCACCTCTCCGGAGGAGAGAGAAACGGCGCAGGGTCAGGAGCAGCATTTCTGGCGCTTCAGAGCCAGTCGGGCATACTCAATCGCGTAGTTGGGCAGTTGTAGCTTGCGTAGATAAGCTGATCACCTCGTGATCCCTATCTGGGTTTCAGGTTTTCGGGGGTAGCCTGCAACTCGCCCATCGCGTGATGTGCTTCAATTGCGGGCATGAAGAACCTGGCTACCCACAGTCATCGCCTGCACGGGCTCTACGCTGACGGAAGATTTGGGAAGCAAAGGCGCCCCAAGCCTTCTGAGCCGGACCTTGCCCACGTCACGGCTTCCAGAAATCGGCCCGTTCCAGCCAGGCGGCCGAACCCCTCATATCGCCGGGCAGCCGCGGCCTTGCTCGATCTCGCCTGGTCGACTGCTTTTGGATCTGCAGCAGGTTCAAGCTCTCCAAACAAATTGAAAGAACAAAGACCATTATGACCGTACGCCGCGCTATTGTGTCAAAGGGCGACCTGAGCCGAATGGCGGCGGTGGTCGCAGCGCACAATGTTGTCTTCGAAGGTCGAGCTTGCCCGAATGGAGATCTGACCTTCCGCTTGCTACCGCCAAACGAGAAGCTCGAAGGCAGCGACGATGCATTCGACGATCGCCTCGACAAGTGGGCGGCGTCATGATGCGCAGGTTCCCGTTTGTCTCCAGCTTCCGCGATCGTCACGGAAAGGTTCGCTATCGCTTTCGTCGCAAAGGCTATGCCCCCCACTATTTCAAAGCCCCTGTGGGTACCAAGCAATTCGAGCGCGAGTACGCAGCTTGTCTCGAATCCGAAAAGCCGACCATAGGCAAAGAGCGCGTCAGCCGTGGCAGCGTGTCCGACGTGATCGCTCGCTACTATGCCGATACGTCTTTCCAAGACCTGGCCCCAGCTACACAGGACGTTTACCGCGGGGTTTTGGAGCGCTTCCGAGCAACTTTCGGCGATGATCCAATGGCCCGTTTCGACGCAGGTCGTATCCAGCGCCTTATGAATGGCATGAGAAGCAAGCCCCACGCCGCGGCGCGGTTGCGCAAGCTGCTCATCCAACTCTTCATTATTGCCAGACGCGAACGCATTGTCCCAAACACTTTCGACCCGGTGCGGGATACCCGCGCGCCGAAGCCGTCCGAGAGCGAGGGCTATCATCGCTGGACTGAAGATGAATTGTCGACCTTCGAGGCGACCCATCCGCTCGGCACCAAACCCCGCCTCGCCTTTGCGCTGCTCCTTTACGGTGCGCAGCGAAGTGCCGATGTGCGATTGCTGACCCACCGCGTCGTCGAGGGCGGGCGGATCAGCATAAACCAGAGCAAGACCAATACGTCGGTCGACGTTCCGGTCGTGGAGCCTCTACGCCAAGCGCTGGAAGCGGGCCCACTCGGGACAAAGCTTCTCCTTGAGAACAAAGCTGGCGAGCCCTTCACGGCAAAGGGCTTCTACAATCTCATCAAGAGATCCTGCATCAAGGCAGGGCTCCCACATTGCTCGGCGCATGGCTTACGCAAATCTGCCGCGCGTCGACTTCGGGAGGCGGGCTGCAGCGACGAAGAAGGCATGTCGATCACGGGCCACAAGACCGTGAGGGAGTACCGGCGATATGCTGGCGACTCAGGCAACGCGGCCCGGGCCGACCTCGCGATGGCTCGCACCTATGGCGCGGAAGTGTCTAACCTTCGATAAAAGTTAGCCACGGAACTCCGGTAAGCCTATGAAATTCGAACAAATTGATTTGGTTGCTGGATGCCCCGCAAGGATTCGAACCTTGATTGACGGAGTCAGAGTCCGCTCTCTTACCATTAGAGGACGGGGCATTGGCCTTCGGCCGGAGATCGTCCGGCCATGTCAGCGAGAGCGCTCCCTAGTTTTGTGTGCGCGTCAGGTCAAGCGCGTGTTGCGTGCAGCCTGCTTGCTCTCCCCGCGCGCTTGGTTTAGCCTTGTATCAAGTGCCCTGTGCGCATCGGCGCGCAGCGGTGATATGAAAGATAATGGATTATGGCGGAAACCATGCCGCCGGACAGAAATGCCAGGGCTGGCAAGAAACGGGGCTCAAGGTCCGGCAAGGTAGCCGATTTTCGCTACAAACGCGCCCCCCAGCCTGAACTGCCCCGCAAGAACGGCCGCAATGGCCGCCACAATGGCACAACTGCATCGCAGCAACCGCGGCCCGAGCAGGATCTCGCCGCGATCGGCAGTGCGCGCCCCTCGCATCAGGGCGAGGCCTATGCCGCACTCGATCTGGGCACCAACAACTGCCGCCTGCTGATTGCCCGCCCATCGGGCCGCGATTTCACTGTGATCGACGCCTTCAGCCGGGTGGTGAAGCTGGGCGAAGGGCTCGCCACCAGCGGGAAATTGTCCGACAAGGCGATGGACCGCACGCTTGGCGCGCTCACCATCTGCGCGGAAAAGCTCCAGCGCCGCAACGTCCGCCTCGCCCGCTCGGTCGCGACCGAGGCGTGCCGCCGGGCGACCAACGGCCCCGACTTCATCGAACGGGTGCGGCGCGAAACCGGCATCGCGCTCGACATCATCAGCGCCGAGGAAGAGGCGCGCCTTGCGGTGCTGGGGTGCCATATCCTGCTCGAAGCTGGCGATGGCCCGGCGATGATCTTCGACATCGGCGGCGGCTCGACCGAGCTGGTGCTGGTCGAAGCGAGCGGCGGCGCCGAGGCCAGCCGGGTGCCCCGCATCCTCGACTGGCAGAGCGTGCCGTGGGGCGTTGTCTCGCTCACCGACACGGTCGGGCGCAGCGAGGAAGGCGAGGCCGCGCGCATCGCCCGCTATGCCCATATGCGCCAGCTGGTGGCCGACAGTTTCGCGCCGTTTGCCGCGCGCGTAGCCGATTCGGCGGCCCATCCCGATATCCGCCTGCTGGGCACCAGCGGCACGGTGACGACGCTCGCCAGCCTCTATCTCGAACTGCCGAGCTATGATCGCCGCGCGGTTGACGGGCTGATCGTGCCGTCGGGCGAAATGCGCGAAATCAGCGCGCGGCTTAGCGTGATGACCCCATACGAGCGCAGCACCCTGCCCTGCATCGGGCAGGATCGCGCCGATCTGGTGGTGGCGGGCTGCGCGATTCTCGAAGCGATTCTCGATCTGTGGCCCGCGCGGCGGCTGGGCGTGGCCGACCGCGGCATTCGCGAAGGCATCCTCAGAAGCCTGATGGCCGCAGAGCGCCGAAGCGAACACTCGCTACGCACGCTTCAGCAACTTCGAAACGGAAAGCAGGGGCGATGAGCCGCGGCGACAAGAACCTCGGCAAGCGGGTCAAGACCGCCAAGGGCCGCACCGCCAGCCAGGTGCGCTGGCTCGAACGCCAGCTCAACGATCCTTACGTGAAGAAGGCCAAGGCCGATGGCTATCGCAGCCGCGCGGCCTACAAGCTGATCGAGCTCGACGAGAAATTCGGCCTCTTGAAGGGTGCGACCCGCGTGGTCGATCTCGGCATCGCGCCGGGCGGATGGACGCAGGTGGTGCGCGCCAAGTCACCACGCGCGCAGGTGGTGGGGATCGACCTGCTTCCTGTCGAGCCGATCGAGGGCGTGACCATCTTCCAGATGGATTTCATGGCCGATGAGGCCCCGCAAGCCCTTGCCGACGCGCTCGGCGGGCCGCCCGATCTGGTCTTGTCCGACATGGCCGCCAACACGGTGGGCCACAAGCAGACCGATCACCTGCGCACCATGGGGCTGGTCGAGGCGGCGGCGTGGTTTGCGGTGGAGAACCTTGCCCCGGGCGGAGCTTTCGTCGCCAAGGTGCTGGCGGGCGGCACCGATACCGATCTGCTCGCGCTGCTCAAGCAGCACTTCACCACCGTCAAGCATGCCAAGCCGCCCGCGAGCCGCAAGGATTCGTCGGAATGGTACGTGGTGGCCCAGAAATTCAAAGGGCGGGGATAGCCCCGCCCTTCGTTGCATTCCGAATCGGCTGGTCAGTGACCCGCGATCAGGGAGCCGGGGCCGGCGCGCCTTCTGCGGGCGCAGCACCTTCAGCCGGGGCCGGGGCTGCTTCCCCTTCGGCCGGAGCCGCCGCTGCATTGCCCTCGGCCGGAGCGGCAGCCACAGTGAAGGCCGGAAGCGGCATGTTGGTGCCGATCGAGTTCAGATAGGCCGCGATCGCCGCGCGATCCTCAACCTTCGACAGGCCGGCAAAGCTCATCTTGGTGCCCGAGACATAGGCCTTGGGGTTCTTGAGCCACTGGTCCATCTTGTCCCAGTCCCAGGTGCCGCCCAGCGCCTTCAATTCGGGGCTGTAGGCAAAGCCGCCCTTGGCTGCGACCGCACCGCCCATCACGCCAGCGAGATTCGGGCCGATGCCGTTGGCGCCGCCCGCATTGACGGTGTGGCAGCTCTGGCACTTGGAGAAGGCCTTTTCACCCGCAGCGATCAGATCGGCAGCCGGCACAGCGTTGAGTGCTTCGGCAATCGACATTTCCGCCGGGCCGGATGATTCCTCGACCACGCCTTCGATCACATAGCCGAGCTGTTCCGGGCGTTCCGGCTTGTCGCCGTGGAAGAACTTGCCCGACAGGATCGAAAGACCCAGCCCGAGGCCAGCCGCGAACAGCACCCAGCCGGCGGCGGTGTTGAACAGATCGCCACCACCATTCTGGCCTGCGGCGTTTTCCTGCGAAGAGTTGTCCTGTGTCATCCCGCCGGCTCCATAGTGTCGCCCCGCGGCCTGCGCAAGACCGATCGTGGCACGAAATCTTGCACCTTTTGCAAGCAGGCTTGCCGCCTCGCCCGTGGCGCTCTAGGCCGCATGGCCATGCGATCCTTTCCCGGCCCTGCCCTTCACATCGTCGACCGGATGCGCGCCGCGGCGGCGGCCGATCCCGCGCACGCGATTGCCTTCCAGGGCTCGCCCGGGGCCAATTCGCACCGCGCCGCGACCGAAGCCCGCCCCGATCTCGCGCCGCTGCCCTGCTTCAGCTTCGAGGATGCACTCGAAGCGGTGAAGGATGGGCGCGCGGCCTATGCCATCATCCCGATCGAGAATTCGCAGCACGGGCGGGTGGCGGATATCCACTTCCTGCTGCCCGAAAGCGGGCTGCACATCGTCGGCGAATATTTCATGCCGATCCACCATGCGCTGATGGCGCTGGGCGAGGCGACGCCGGGACGGACATTCGAGGCGGCCTACAGCCACCCGCAGGCGCTCGGCCAGTCGCGCCGTTATCTGCGCGCCCGCGGCATCGTGCCGCTTAGCCACGCCGACACCGCAGGCGCGGCCGCCTATGTCGCCGAGCGCGGCGATCCCTCGGTCGCCGCCATCGCTCCGGCGCTGGCCGCCGAACTCTATGGCCTCACCATCATCGAGAACAACGTCGAGGACAGCGCGGACAACATGACCCGCTTCGTGATCCTCGCCCGCGAACCGCTCCCGGCGCAGGCACTGGCCGGCAAGCCGGTGATGACCACCTTCATCTTCGAGGTGAAGAACATCCCCGCTGCGCTCTACAAGGCACTGGGCGGGTTTGCGACGAACGGCGTCAACATGACCAAGCTGGAAAGCTACCAGCAGGGCACCAGCTTTGCCGCGACCACCTTCTATGCCGACATCATCGGCGCGCCGGGCGATGCGGCGGTTGACCGGGCGCTGGAGGAATGTGCGTTCCATTCCAAGGAATTGCGCATCCTGGGCAGCTACGAACAGGCCCGCGCCAGAGGATAGCACGCGGGCCGCCGTTTCCCGGTTGCCCCCGCGCCTGAGCCATGCCACCAATGGCACGGCATGACCGCAGCGGCGCAGACCCTCCCGGCCGAATCCGTCGAAGATTCAGGCGCATCCACCGCCTTCGACGAGCTTGCGTGGGAACGTCTGCGCGATGATGGCGACCTCCAGTTCGCCCCCGTGGAAATCCCCGAGATCACCCCGCCCGAGCCGAGCTGGTTCGAGCGCATGCTGGCTCAGGCCTTCGCCTGGCTTGCCGATGCGTTCGCGCCGGTCGGCCAGTTGCTCGGCGCGCAGTGGTGGTGGCTGCAATGGGTGCTGCTCGCTCTGATCGCGCTGTTCGTGATCGTGCTGCTGTGGCGCAATTTCGCCCCCGGCGGGGCGCGCCAGCGCCGCCCCGCTGCGGCCGAGGCGCTGGAGGAATGGCGGCCCGAAGCCGCCGCCAGCCTCGCACTGCTGGAAGATGCCGACGCGCTCGCCGCCGAGGGCCGCTTCGACGAGGCCACCCGCCTGCTGCTCCAGCGCAGCGTCGGCCAGATCGCCGCCGCCCGGCCGGAGTGGGTCGAACCGTCGAGCACAGCGCGCGAACTGGCCGCGCTGCCCACCCTGCCCGAAGCCGCGCGCGCCGCCTTCCGCACCATCGCCGAGCGGGTCGAGCGCAGCCTGTTCGCCCTGCGCGCGCTCGACCGCGCCGACTGGGAAGCCGCGCGCGCCGCCTATGCCGACTTCGCGCTCGCCCGCCTCAACATGCGCGAGCGCCGGGCATGAACGCCCCGCGTGCAGCATTCTCGAAGGGCGGCACGCTGGCGCTGGTGGCGGCGGGCTTTGCGCTGTTCCTCGCCTTCGTGTGGCTGATCGCCGCGGGCGAGAGCTTTGGCGGGGATGGCAATAACGGCGAGGCCCATGCCGGGGCCAAGGGTTTGAACGGCTATGCCGGCCTCGTGCGGCTGGCCGAAGCGAACGGTTACGCGGTCGAGCGCTCGCGCAGTCCCGAAGGGCTCGAAACCGAAGGCCTGCTGGTGCTCACCCCGCCCTATGGCACCGATCCGGAGGAGTTGGGCAAGCTCTTACAGAAGCGCGAGAGCCTCGGCCCGACGCTGGTGATCCTGCCCAAGTGGAACGCGCTGCGCCCGCCGCCGATGCTGCCGAGCCAGATCCGCGACAAGTTCCGCACCGGCTGGGTGATTCTCGGCGATGCCTACAGCGTCGACTGGACCGCGACCCTGCCCGCGCCTTACGGTTTCACGCACATCATCGAGGACATCGAGCCTGCCGATCGCGCGACCTGGGACGGGTTCGGGCAGTCTGGCGAGCTGCCGACCCGCACGGTGCTCCACGCCAGCGAAAAACCCGGGCACGAGCCGCTGGTGGCCGATGCCGCGGGGCGCTGGCTGGTGGTTCGGGTGGTGGGCAAGGACGGCACCGATTTCCACGCGAATGCGCACTGGACAGTGTTCGTGGCCGACCCCGACCTCGTCAACAATTACGGCCTTGCCGACAGACAGCGTGCCGCCGCCGCGCTGGCCCTGCTGGAGACTGCGGCCTATGACGGCGATATCGAACAGGTGACGTTTGACCTCACCTATAATGGCTTCGGCGCTTCCGAGAACCTGCTGACGCTGGCCTTCCGCCCGCCCTTCCTCGCGGCGACCCTGTGCCTGCTGCTGGCCTTGATGATCATCGGCTGGCGTGCGTTCGGTCGCTTCGGCCCGGCGGCGGCAGAGGCTGGACCTGCCATCGCGTTCGGCAAGCAGCGGCTGATTGCCAATGGCGCGGCGCTGATCCTGCGTGCGCGGCGGTTCCACCTCTTGGGCACGCCCTATGCGCAGCTTGCCGCCCGCCGCCTGGCCGAGCGGCTCGGCCTGCCGCGTGCCGAGCCGGCCGCGATCGACGCGGCGCTCGCCCGCCGCCTGCCGCTGGAAGAACCCTTCTCGCGCCGCGCCGCCCGGCTCGAAGTCGCCGACAAACCCGCCGACATTCTCGGCGCCGCGCAGGCGCTCGACGATCTGACCGCCAAGCTATGACAGGGACAAGCCGAACATGACCATGAGCCTCACCGATGTGCGCGCGCTCGCCGATGCCATCCGGGCCGAAATCGCCAAGGCGATCGTCGGGCAGGACAGCATGGTCGACATGTTGCTGGTGGCGCTGCTTTCCCAAGGCCACGTGCTGATGGAAGGCCCGCCGGGCACCGCCAAGACCTTCCTCGCGCAGAGCTTTGCGACCGCATTGGGCCTCGATTTCGGGCGCATCCAGTTCACGCCTGATCTGCTGCCAGGCGATATCCTCGGCTCGAACCTGTTCAACTTCCAGACCAGCCAGTTCACTCTCACCCGCGGGCCGATCTTCTGCGATCTGCTGCTGGCCGACGAGATCAACCGCACCCCGCCGAAAACGCAGGCCGCCCTGCTCGAAGCGATGCAGGAACGCCGCGTGACGCTCGACGGGGAGACGCATCATCTGCCCGATCGCTTCATGGTGGTGGCGACCCAGAACCCGATCGAGAACCAGGGCGTCTATCCCCTGCCCGAGGCGCAGCTTGACCGCTTCCTGTTCAAGCTGCTGGTGCCCTACCCCGACGAAGCGGAGGAGGCGCGGATCGTCGCCACTTATGGCCAGCGTTCCGGACCGCAGCGTCCAGCCGATCTCGGGGTGCAGGCCGTCACCAACGCTGCCGGGATCGGCGCTGCGGCAGAGGCGCTGGCGCAGGTGACGGTGGCCGAGGAGATCACCGCCTATGTCGTGCGGCTGGTGCGCGCCACGCGCGACCATGCCGAGTTGACAGTCGGCGCATCCCCGCGCGCCGCCGTGCTGCTAGCCGGGGCCGCCCGCGCCCGCGCGGCGCTGGAGGGGCGCGATTATGTCATCCCCGATGATGTGAAGGCACTCGCCGTGCCGGTGCTGCGCCACCGCCTCACCCTGTCGCCCGCGGCCGAGATCGAGGGGCGCGACATGGAGGCGCTGGTGGCCGAACTGGTCGAATCGACCGAGGCGCCAAGGTGATGGGGCGCTGAGCGCATGGGCCTGCTGCGCCGCCTTGCCGGACTGCTGCTGCTGCCCCTGCGGCCGCTGCTAATCGTCGTGCCGACCGAGCGCGCGGCCTGGGCCGTGGCCGGGTTGGCCCCGATCGCGCTGGTGATCGCGGCGAGTGCACCGGGCGCCTGGCTGGCAGCGCCGGTGCTGGGCGGGCTGTTGCTGGCGCTGGTCATTGGCGATGCGCTGCTGGCGGGCCGCAATGCCGGTTGGGAAATCCACGCGCCCGCCGACGTCGAAGTCGGCCAGCCCGCGCTGTTCGCGGTGACCGCCCGCTTTGCCGGCGGGCGGCAGCGCACTGTCAGCGCCGTGCTCGCCTGCGATCCGAGACTGGCGCCGGGCGGGCGAGTGAGCTTCGCCCTCGCACCGGAACCCGACGGGCCGGGCTGGCACGGCGAGGCCCAGCCGGTCTCCACCCGGCGCGGCACGGCCCGCGTGACGCAGGGCTGGCTGCGCTGGGAGGGGCCGCTGGGCCTTGGCGCGCGGCAGGTAAGCACGCCGCTGGATCAGGCAGTGCGGATCTGGCCCGATCTCTCGCCGGTGCGATCGAAGGACTTGCAGACCTTCCTGCGCAATGCCCAGACCGGCCTCATCGCCCGGCGCATCCGCGGCGAGGGCACGCAGTTCGAGGCCCTGTCCGAATACGAGCCCGGCATGGACCGCCGCCGCATCGACTGGAAGGCGAGCGCGCGCCACACCCGCCTCTACGCCCGCGAGAACGAGAGCGAGCGCAACAACCAGATCGTTTTCGCTTTCGATTGCGGGCAGGCGATGTGCGAGCCGGTGGATGGCCTCCCCCGCATCGACCGCGCGGTTTCGGCGGCGCTGACCTGCGCCTATGTCGCGCTGAAGGGCGGCGACAAGTGCGCGCTGTTCGGCTTTGCCCGCCGCCCGCAGCTCTTCACCCCCTTCATCGGCGATGCCCGCGCCTTCCACCGCCTGCAAAGCGCCGCCGCCGGCCTCGATTACGAGGCGACCGAGCCCAATTTCACTCTCGCGCTGGCGACCCTCACCGCCAAGCTCAAACGCCGTTCGCTGGTGGTGGTGTTCTCCGACTTCACCGATCCCACCGCGGCCGAACTGATGGTGGAAAGCCTCGGGCGGCTGGCGAACAAGCATCTGGTGCTGTTCGTCACCATGGCCGATGCCGAGATCGAGGCGCAGATCGCCGCCCCGCCCGCCGATATCGCCACGCTCGCCCGCGCTGTCACCGCCGACAGCCTGTCGCAGCAGCGCAAGCTGGTGCTCCAGCGGCTGCGGCGCATGGGGATCGACGTGATCGAGGCGCCGTGGGCCAAGATCGGCCCGCAGCTGATCGACCGCTATTTCCTGATCAAGAACAGCGAGGCGATCGGATGAAGGCGCCCGTTCTCTCCTCGTGGTTCGGTCGCGGCGTGATTGCCGCGCCGCCCGACATTGCCAGCGCGACCTTGCGCTCCGACCGCTTCCGGCTCGAACGCGAGGGCGAATGGCGGCGGCTGGAAAACATCGTCGTGCGGATGGAGCGCGGCGGCCTCAAGCGGATTGCCGATGCCGATCTGATCGCGCTTCCCGCGCTCTATCGCACCGCCGCCTCCAGCCTTGCGGTGGCGCGCGAGACCTCGCTAGATTCCGCGACCATCGCCTATCTTGAAGCGCTGGTGCAGCGCGCATGGTTCCAGGTCTATGGCCCGCCGCGCGGGTTCGGGGCGTGGCTGCGCGATTTCCTGCTGGGCGGCTGGAGCCGTGCGGTGCGGGCAATGTGGCTCGATCTGTGCGTCGCGCTGTTCGTGATGGTGTCGGGCGCGATTGTCGGCTGGCTGCTGGTGGCACAGGACGAGGCGTGGTTCTACCGGCTGGTGCCTTCGGGCCTTGCCGATACCCGGGTGCCGGGGGCGAGCCGCGAGGACTTGCTGGCGACCCTCGCCACCGAGGAGAGCGCGGGCGGCCTAGCCACCTTTGCCGCGCAGCTGTTCAGCAACAATTCGGGGGTGTGCATCCTCGCCTTCGCCTTGGGCTTTGCCTTCGGCATCCCCTCGCTGCTGTTGCTGGTGCACAACATGGCGATGCTGGGCGCGCTGATGTGGCTGTTCGCCGGGCAGGGGCTGACGGCGGAGCTCGCCGCGTGGCTCAGCGTTCACGGCACGACCGAGATTTTCGGCATCCTGCTGTCGGGCGCGGCGGGGCTGCATATCGGACGCTCGATGGCCTTCCCCGGCGCGCGCCCGGTGCTCGCCGCCGCTTCGGAGGCAGGGCAGCGCGGCGCGGTGGTGATGGTGGGCGTGGTGATCATGATGGTGGTCGCCGCGCTGCTCGAAGCCTTCCCGCGCCAGCTGGTGGACGGCACGGGCAGCCGGTTCCTGATCGGCGGCATGATGCTGGCCTTCTGGCTCGCCTATTTCTTCCTCTACCGCCCGCAGCGTCCGGTGGAGGACAGTGCATGAGTGTCGTCGCCCCCAGCATCCGGCGCAGCCGCACGATGGTGACGCCCGAGGGGCTGGCGCTGCCGGTGACGGTCGCGTCGCGCGCGGCGCGTGCGGGGGCGCTGACCCTCGACGTGTTCATCATCATTGGCGGGTTGATCGCCTTTCACCTGCTGATCAACTGGATAGCCGGCGGGCTGCTCGAAGGCACCGCCTTCGATCCCGCCGCCGCGCCGCGCGCGGCACAGGAATTCCTCCAGATCCTGCTGGTGATCGTCAGCTTCGTCACCTGGTACGGCTATTTCCTTGTGCAGGAACTGGGCCCGCGCGGGGCGACGCTGGGCAAGCGCATGGTCGGTATCCGCATCGCCTCGCGCAGCGGCGAGCGGCTCGCCCCCGAAGCGGTGATCGCCCGCAACCTGCTGCGCGATATCGAGCTGTTCTATCCGCTGTTCCTCGCGCTCGGGCTGCTGCTCGTAAGCATCGAGCGCGACGAGATCGGCCCGCTTGCCTGGGCGGCGACGGCGTGGTTCGCACTGTTCGCGCTGTTCCCGTTCTTCAACCGCGATGCCTTGCGCGCAGGCGACATCATCGCCGGGACATGGGTGGTCGAGGCCCCGCGCGCGCGACTGGCCGCCACGCTTTCCACCCAGGGCGCGGCGGCGACACGCGGCGCAAGCGATGTCACCGGCGCGCGCTACGAATTCGGCGAGGCCGAACTGTCGGTCTATGGCGAGAAAGAGCTCCAGACGCTCGAAAAGATGCTGCGCGAAAGCCAGCCCGAAGCACTCGCCGCGGTTCATGCCGCAATCTGCCGCAAGATCGGCTGGAACCCGGGCGCAGGCGACGAAAGGGCTTTTCTCGAAGCCTTCTATGCGCAATTGCGGGCCAAGCTCGAAGGCGACATGCGCTTCGGCAAGCGCAAGGCGGACAAGTTCTCATGAAGCTCGACAGGCGACATTTCCTCGGCGGCACCCTCGCACTGGGGGCCAGTGCCTGCATCCCGCCTGATCAGAGCCCGATGGGCCGGCTGGCGGCGGAACTGCGCATCATCGAGGCCGCGGGCGGCGGCACGCTCGGGGTCGAGTTGTTCGATACTGCCAGCGGCCTGTCGGTCGGGCTGAACCAGCACCGCCGCTTCGGCCATGCGTCCTCGTTCAAGTTCTCGCTCGCCGCGCTGCTGCTCCAGCGCCATGCGGCAGGGCTGATCGATGCCGACAAGCACGTGACGTGGAGCGAGGCGGATATGCTGGCCTATGCGCCCTTCACGCGCGAGCGCATCGCCACAGGCGCGACCCTGCGCGAGCTGGCGCGAGCGACGCAGGTCACCTCGGACAATCCGGCGGCCAATATCCTGCTGCGCGAACTGGGCGGCCCGGCTGCGCTGACCGCCTTCTGGCGCAGCATCGGCGACGAGGTGAGCCGGGTCGATCGCTACGAGCCGGACATGAACCTCGTCCCTGCCACCGAATTCCGCGACACCACCACGCCCGCCGCGATGGCGCGCACCGTGGCGAAGATCGTCTATGGCGATGTACTGCCGGAGCGCGAGCGGGCAGAACTGAAGCGCTGGATGATCGCAACCGAAACCGGCCTCCGGCGCGTGCGGGCAGGCCTGCCCGAAGGCTGGGTGGCGGGCGACAAGACCGGCACCAGCGGGCTGATCGGCCCGGCCGAATACAACTATATCGACATCGGCTTTGCCGAAGGGCCCAAGGGCCAGCCGCCGATCACCTTCGCCTGCTATTTCCGCGCCCGCCAGACCGAGGACACAATGCTGGCCGGCGGCGAATTGACGCTGTCGCGGGTGGGCAAGGTGATCAAGGAATTTGCCGAACCGGAGCGCGGCTTGCCGCTGGTGGGCAAGCTTTACTGAAATTCAAAATCCGTTCGGGCTGAGCTTGTCGAAGCCTTGCACTTTCTTTTCGGCGCAAATCGCAGGAAGAAATGCAGCCCTTCGACAAGCTCAGGGCGAACGGACGTTAGCCGATAGATCAATGATCCGGCGTCGCCGACGCCTTTTCCTCGCCGCCGAAGATCGCCACTTCGCGCACCCCGGCGCTGGTCGCGCGGCCGCGATACATGCCGGTGGTGTTGAAGCTGTAGAGCGCATGGCCCTCGGGCGTGACGAGGATCACCCCGCCATCGCCGCCCATTTCCTTGACATCGGCCATCACGGCATCGGCGATATACTGCGCCTCGTCCGCCTGCACGGCCGGGTCCATGTCATCGCTGTCGGCCATTACGGTCTTGATCTCGTTCGCTGCCCGCAGCCTTGCGCAGATCTCGTGCGCCACGCCGACGCGGATGAAGTATTCGCCCCAACCCGTCGCCGAGACCGCGCAGGCGCGGTTGTCAGCATAGGTGCCCGCGCCGATCACCGGGGCATCGCCGACGCGGCCCCAGCGCTTGCCCGTCATCCCCCCGGTCGAGGTGCCTGCCGCAAGGTTGCCGTTCTGGTCCATGGCCACCGCGCCCACCGTGCCGAACTTGTGATCGACATCGAGCGCCGAGAGCTTCTGCGCCTTCATCCGCTCCAGCGCCTCGCGCCGGGCGGGGGTAGCGAAGTATTCGGGCGGGGTGACGGCAAAGCCCTTTTCCACCGCAAAGGCCTCCGCGCCCGCGCCCATCAGGAACACGTGCTCGCTGTCGGTGCGGACCTTGTCGGCCAGCAGGATCGGGTTCCTGACGGTCTTCACCCCCGCAACAGCCCCGGCGCTGCGGTCGCGCCCGTCCATGATCGAGGCGTCGAGCTCGTTGGTGCCTTCCCAGGTGAACACCGCGCCCTTGCCCGCGTTGAACAGCGGCGAATCCTCCATCGGCATGATCGCCGCCTTCACCGCATCCATCGCAGAGCCGCCCTCGGCCAAAACCTTCGCCCCAGCGTCGAGCGCGGTCTGAAGCGCGGCCTCGTATTCGGCGCGCTTTTCGGGCGTCATCGCCTTGGGATCGAGCGTCCCTGCCCCGCCGTGAATGGCAATCGACCATTTCGGAGCGTCTTCAGCGTGAGCGGGCTGGGTCATCAGGGCGAGTGCGATCAGCGCAAGAAGGTTCTTCATGGACGCAAGGTGTAACGCGCCCCTGCGGCTTTCGCCAGCTTAACAGCACACGCCCAAGCCGCTAGGGCGTTGGCCATGATCTTCCGCCCCGCCACCCCCGCCGATGCCCCCGCGCTTGCCAAACTGGGGGCCGATACCTTCGTTGCTGCCTTCGGCCATCTCTACAAGCCCGAAGACCTCGCCGCCTTCCTTGCCGAAGTGCACAACCCCGAGGCCGTCGCCGGGGAAATCGCCGGTGATGAATGCACCCATTGCCTTGTCGAGCATGAGGGTGAACTCGTCGCCTTCTGCAAGCTTCGTTACCCCACGAAGTTCACGGACTATTCCGACGCGGCCAATCCGATCGAACTCGGCCAGCTCTATGCCCTGCCCGGCTTCACCGGCAGCGGAATCGGCGGCAAGCTGATGGACTGGGCGCTGGCACAGGCACGCGCGGGCGGGCACGATGCCGTGCTGCTCAGCGTCTATGCCGAGAATTTCGGCGCGCAGCGGTTCTACCAGCGCTACGGTTTCGGCAAGATCGCCGACATCACCTTTCGGGTGGGCGATCATCTGGACCCGGAATTCCTGTACGAACTTAAATTTTAAGCGGGGGAGAGGACATGAGCGCATTCGGCTGGAGCAGCACCACCGACGAGGTGCTGGCAGGGCATGATCTGTCGGGGCGGACGGTGTTCGTCACCGGCGCCAATTCGGGCCTCGGACAGGAAACCGCGCGAGCGATGGCGGCGAGAGGGGCGCATGTCATCATGGCCGGGCGCGATCCGGCCAAGCTGGATGAAGCCGGCGCGGCGATCCGTGCGGCCCATCCCAAGGCGCAGCTCGACACTCTTGCTGTCGATCTCGCCAGCCTCGAAAGCATTCGCGCTGCCACTTCACGCGCACGCCAGCGGTTCACGAAAATCGACCTGCTCATCAATAATGCCGGCGTGATGGCGACCCCATTCCAGCACACCCATGACGGGTTCGAGATGCAGCTGGGCACCAATCACTTCGGCCATTTCGCGCTGACCGGCGAGCTGTTCCCGCTGATCGAGCGCGGGCACCTGAAGCGCATCGTCAACCTTTCGAGCCGCGGGCACCATTTCGCACCCATGGACTTCGACGATCCGCATTACGAACGCCGCGCCTATGATCCCTGGCAAAGCTACGGGCAGTCGAAAACCGCCAACATCCTGTTCACCGTCGGGCTCGAAACGCGCTTCGCGGTGCTCGGCGTCCACGCCTATGCCGTGCATCCGGGCGGCATCCAGACCAACCTCGGCCGCCACATGACGCCGGCGATGGTGGAGGCGCTGATGGCACGCGTCACCAGCAGCGACAGCGGCTTTCAATGGAAAACCATCCCGCAAGGCGCGGCGACCAGCTGCTGGGCAGCCACCGCTCCCGAGCTGGAAGGAAAGGGCGGCGTTTACTGCGAGGACTGCCACGTCGCCGAAGTGGACGATGCATCTGCCGACAAGGGCGTGCGCTCCTATGCGCTCAACCCCAGCTATGCCGAACGGCTCTGGGCGCTGAGCGAGACGGCAACGGGAGTGAAGTTCCCGGGCTAGGCCGCCAGAAAGTCCCGCAGCAACCCGAACACGTCCTTCGCCTCGCGCGTCGGAGTGATCGCCATGAACACGTGCGGCGCGGCCTCGTATTCGTAGAGTTTCGCGTCCACCCCGGCGGCGCGCAGTTTGCTCACGAATGTGCGCGAATCGACGATGAACAGATCGTGCCGCCCGGTCCAGATGCGGGTCGGGGGCAGCAGGGCCAGTTCCGCAGGTGGCGTGTAGAGCGGGCTGACCTCGGCGCTGGCCGGATCGCGTGTCCCCGCCACCATCGCCCCGCAGGCGCGCAGGGTGCCGATCTTGAGCATCAGGTCATGCGGCTCGACCGCGGCAATCGCGGGGTCCGCCAGCGTCAGATCGAGCCACGGGGCAAACAGCGCCAGCTTGCCCGGCATCGGGCCGCCGGAGCGCGCCAGCCGCAGCGCCAATGCCAGCGCCATATGGCCGCCCGCGCTGTCACCGTTGAGGATGATCCGCGCCGGATCGTGGCTGGCGGCGAGTTCGGCATAGACCGCGTCGGCCAGCGCATCCTGCCGCGCGTGGGGTGCTTCCGGCACCACGTCGTAAAGCGGCACAGTGACACTCACCCCGCAGCGCTCGACCATTTCCGCCACCAGCGGCCAGTGCACCGTGAACATCGGCTGCACGAACCCGCCGCCATGGAAATAGAGCATGTGCCACGGAGCGGGGCCGGATCTGGGGTGCAGCGTCACCACCCGCTGATCCTGCACCATGCGCTCCTCGACGATGAAGCGGCGGCGGAAGCGCGCGGGCATCGGCGCGTCTTCGGGCACCGCACGGCCGGTCATCGCCTTGGTGAAACCCTCGGCATCGTGCGGGAACACCCGCGGGCGCCTGGCCATCAGCCATTTGACGGCGCGCATCACAAGACTGGGCGCTTCGCTGCGCAGTTCGGTCGGGTTATCGGTCAGCATGGTCTCTCCCTCAGGCGTGCAACCTGCCGCGCCGGGGAGGCAAGTCAAGCCTTGAGCATGTGTCCGCGCGGCAGGTGCGCGGCGGATTGCTTCAGCCGCCGGGTTTCGACATCGTAGATGCCGACGCACAGGGCGAACATCACGATGATCATCGCGAATTCGCCCTCGTCCTCGATGAAGGCCAGCAGGTTGAGCACCGCCGGACCGTGCTCGCCCCACGAAGTGACCAGATCGACCGCGATGCCGAACACCGCCGCGCCGGCAATGCACAGCGCGATCAGCGTGCCATAGACCGTGGCGCGTGTATCGGCCTGGCGCAAGGCCACCGCCATGCCCGCCAGCCAGCCCAGCCCGACCACCCCGAACACCAGCGTTTCGGCCAGATGGTGCGGCTGCACCGGCACCCAGCTGATCACCGGCAGTGCCGCGCCCAGCGCAAAGCCGATCTGCTCGTGCACCTCGCCCCAGTTATCCAGCGTCAGCCAGCCGAACAGGATCGCGCTGGTGAGGAACACCAGCACCCGCCCGCGCCACCATAGCACGAACAGCAGCACGGCCGCGGCGGTGGTCAGCGAATATTCGAGGAATTCGGCGAAGGATCCGTCCTGCGACATGAAGAACTGCACCGGCAGGGACGCGCCGGTGGCATCGCCGTAATGCGCCGCGACATCGAGCCCGACCAGCACGCAGGCATAGGGAACGACGCAAATCAGCGCGAGCCGCAGCGCTGCGGAGCGCAGCAGCTCGGAGCAGATTCCGGCAAGCTCGCCGCGTGTGATCATGTCCCGTCCCCGTTATCCCGCGGGCCGCGCGATCCCTCCAGCGCCCCTGTCATCAATACGCAGTCAATCGGTAACAATTAGACAACCATGCCCACGGCGCGAACCGGCGTTTGCGGGGCTGCGCCATTTCGCGACACTTGGCAGGCCTGAGGTAAAGGCTTTCGGTGGCGCGCGGCGATTGCCCCGCAAGCCTTGCGCGGCTATAGGCTCAGGCCATGTCTTCCATCCGTCCGTGGCGCACGATCGAGCGGCGCAAATCGCGCCAGATCATGGTGGGGAATGTCCCCGTTGGCGGTGATGCTCCCATCACCGTGCAGACCATGACCAACACCCCCACCGAAGACGTCAAGGCGACGATCGACCAGATCCGCCGCTGCGAGGAAGTGGGCGCGGACATCATCCGCGTGTCCTGCCCGACCGAGGAATCGACGCGCGATTTCAAGCAGATCACCCGCGCGGCGAAGATCCCGATCGTTGCCGACATCCACTTCCACTACAAGCGCGCGCTCGAAGCCGCCGATGCAGGGGCGGCGTGCCTGCGCATCAACCCCGGCAATATCGGCTCGGCGCAGCGCGTCGCCGAAGTCGTGCGCGCCGCCAAGGCGAATGGCTGCGCGATCCGCATCGGGGTGAACGCCGGCAGCCTCGAAAAAGACCTGCTCGAAAAATATGGCGAGCCCTGCCCCGAGGCGCTGATCGAAAGTGCGCTCGATCACATCAAGCTGCTGCAGGACCACGATTTCCACGAATACAAGGTGGCGGTGAAGGCCTCCGACGTGTTCCTCGCGG
>VFQO010001026.1_pt1 | contig 24234 bp, 26 predicted proteins | sample 3512331 | NCBI WGS metagenome assembly VFQO01 (sample SAMN10412371, study PRJNA504923) | tailings metagenome | isolation source: Replicate 3 from Balatoc abandoned mine | place: Philippines: Itogon, Benguet | collected 2017-08-28 | reverse complement strand
CGATCATCGCGGTGATCATGCCCGATCTCGAAAAGGGCGCGATGATGTGGGAGGCCTTGCTCAAGGAAGGTCTCTACGTGAACCTCGCACGCCCCCCGGCAACCCCGGCTGGCATGACCCTGCTGCGCTGCTCCTTGTGCGCGGAGCACTCGTCCGAGCAGGTGCAGACCATTCTCGGCATGTTCGAGCGCGCTGGCAAGGCGATCGGGATTATCTGACCCGGAATATCAAATAACCAATCTGGTTATTTTCCTTGACATCGTGACGCTCTTTGGTTAGAAAAGGGCATCATCGAAAAATAGCGATTCGCCGAGGCGGCGCTCCCCCAGCGGAGCGTCGCCTTTTCGCTGTCGCGCAGGGAGAACGCCGATGGACATGACCGGCCTGCCCCCGGCAACCGCCCTGCCGCCGCCCGAAGAGGGCTCGCAGCAATCGGCCCCGAGACATTGGCGCTCGCGCTTCATTGAATGCCTCGCCGCCACTTCGAACCTTGCCGAGGCTGCGGCCCACGCTGGCGTGAGCATCGCCCGCGCCTGCCAGACCCGGCGCAACGAACCCGAATTCGCGCGCCAATGGCTGGCTGCACTGGCCGAAGGCTATCTCTTCCTCGAATTGGACCTTGTCCGGCGGCTGCGCGAAGGCGACTTCAAGGGCAAGGAGGCCGAGCGGTACGATGTCGCCAACGCGATCCGCCTGCTGGCCGCCCACCGCGACGGGCTTGCCAGTACGCAGAGCCGCGCGCGCGATGTCAGCGCCGCCGAAGTGCGCGCTTCGATCGACCGCAAGATCGAAGATATCCGACAACGCATGGCGAAAGCCAGGGCGGCCGGAGAGTGCACCTGATGACCGAGCCCTTCGACTGGCTCCTGTCCGCAAAAGAGGAAGCGCGCGCCGAGCTGGTCGCAAAGCTCGACCAGCGGGAGAAGAACGATTTCGCATATCTATGGGACTACAGCGCCCGTGAAGAGCAGCTGCCGCCGCCGGGAGATTGGCGGGTGTGGATGATCATGGCCGGACGTGGCTTCGGCAAGACCCGCGCCGGGGCCGAGTGGGTGCGGATGATTGCCGACAGCCACCCGGATGCACGCATTGCCCTCGTTTCGTCGTCGCTCGCCGAGGCCCGCGCGGTGATGGTCGAGGGCGAAAGCGGGATTCTGGCGGTCTGCCGCCCCGATCATAGGCCACGTTTCGAACCCTCCCTGCACCGGGTGCGCTTTGCCAATGGCGCGCAGGCCCAGCTGTTTTCGGCTTCCGAGCCCGAAAGCCTGCGCGGGCCGCAGCATAGCCATGCATGGTGCGATGAAATCGGCAAATGGCCGCTCGCCCATGAGCGCGCCAGGCGCTGCTGGGACAATCTGCTGCTTGGCCTCAGGCTGGGCAAGGACCCGCGCATCGCCGTCACCACCACGCCGCGCGCGGTGCCGCTGGTGCAACGGCTGGTCGGCAAGGAACAATCGGGAGAGGTTGCCATCACCCGTGGCTCGACTCTCGAGAACACCGCCAACCTGCCCGCGCGGTTTCTGGAAGCAATTGCCAGCGAATTCGCCGGCAGCAATCTCGCCCGGCAGGAGATCGGCGGCGAACTGCTTGAAGATATCGAGGGCGCGCTGTGGACCCGGACTATGCTTGAACAGGCACGTGAAACGGAATCGGTGCCTGGGCATATGCGGGTCGTGGTCGCGGTCGATCCGCCAGCCGGTGTCGGCGGGGACGAATGCGGAATCGTGGTCGCGGCCTTGGGCGCCGACGGGGTCGCGCGGGTGCTGGCGGACTGCTCGCTTGCAGGCGCGGCCCCGGCGGACTGGGCGGCACGGGTCGCCGAGGCCGCCTGCGAATGGAACGCCGACCGAGTTGTCGCCGAAGCCAATCAAGGCGGCGCGATGGTCGAAAGCGTGCTGCGCGCGGCCGATCAGGCACTGCCGCTCCGGCTGGTTCATGCCAGCCGCGGCAAGATCGCCCGGGCCGAGCCGGTCGCAGCGCTCTACGCCGCTGGCCGGGTGCGCCATGTTGGCCTGTTTGCGCGGCTGGAAGACCAGCTGTGCGGCATGCTCGTCGGCGGCACTTACGCCGGCCCCGGCCGCAGCCCCGACCGCGCCGATGCGCTCGTCTGGGCGCTGACTGAACTGATGCTCGGCCGTACCAGCCAGCCGCGTCTGGTGCGCTTCGACTAGCGGACGCGGACATCCGGCCAAACAAAGGAAATTCCATGGCATTGCTCGATATCTTCCGCTCCGCCTTCAAGGGCGGAGAGCCTCCGCGCGCGCCCCTGGCGCAAGGCGTCATGGCCGGCTGGATTCCAGCCTTCGAAAGCGGCTTCGCGCAGGGCGGCTATGATTATCGTCGCGCCGTCGAGGAAAGTTTCCTCGCCAACCCCATCGCCCAGCGCTCGATCCGGATCGTCGCCGAGGGGGTCGGGCAGGCTCCGCTGGCCTGCACCGATGCGCGTCTCGCAGCGCTGGTCAATGCCACGAGCGCGGGGCAGTCACTGATCGAAACGCTGGCCGCGCACCTGCTGCTGCATGGCAATGGCTATGTCCAGATCATCAAGGATGCGGCCGGCGTGCCGGTCGAGCTGTTTGCGCTACGGCCCGATCGGATGAAAGTGGTGACCGACGTCGATGGCTGGCCCTGCGCCTATGACTATGTGGTCGGCAACAAGGTAACCCGCATTCCGATCGAGGACGAGAACGGCTGGCCGGGCATCATTCCGATCCGCGGGATGCATCCGCTCGACGACCACCTCGGCGCGGGCGCACTGGAGGCGGCGCATCTGGCCGTGACGATCCACAACGCCGCCGCCAAGTGGAACCGCGCGCTGCTGGAAAACGCCGCTCGGCCTTCGGGTGCGCTGGTCTACGAATCCGGTGACGGCATGGCGCTGGCGCACGAGCAGTTCGAACGCCTGAAGCGCGAGCTCGACATTGCCTTTTCGGGCGCCGCCAATGCCGGGCGACCGATGCTGCTGGATGGCGGTCTTAAGTGGCAGAGCATGGCGCTCTCGCCCGCCGACATGGATTTCGCGACGCTCAAGAGCGCGGCTGCGCGCGACATCGCGCTCGCCTTCGGGGTGCCACCGATGCTGCTCGGACTGCCGGGCGACAACACCTATTCGAACTACCGCGAGGCGAACCGCGCGCTCTGGCGGCTGACCCTGTTGCCGCTGGCCGAGAAGCTGTTCGCCGCGCTGCGCGAAGGCCTCGCACCGTGGTTTCCGGATGGCCAGCTGGGCATCGATCTCGATCGCGTCCCGGCCCTGTCCGAAGACCGTGAACGGTTGTGGTCGCAGGTGTCCGAAGCCGATTTCCTGACGCGTGCCGAAAAGCGCCAGATGCTGGGGCTCAGCCCCGAAGACAAGCCAGAGGAGAATGGCCAATGAGCCGCGAAGATATCCTCGCCAGCCTGATGGCCCAGGCCCGCGAGGAAGGGGCCGAACTGGTCACCCTGCGCGCGATCGTGGAGGAAGCCAGCGTGCTCGCCACCGACCGCGTGCTGGAACGCCTCGGTCTCGGCGATGCCGGGGCAGAGAGCGATCTGATGGAGCTGCGCGAGCTGCTCGGTGCCTGGCGTGATGCGAAGACCAGCGCATGGAAGGCGCTGGTCGAGTGGATCATCCGGGGGGCGCTGGCAATGCTGCTGATCGGCATCGCGGTGCGGCTCGGCGCCTGGGACATGCTGTGAGCGCGCCACTCCGCTTCGCCGGCTATGCGGCGCTGTTCGACATCGCCGATGCCGGGCGTGACACCATTCGCCGGGGCGCTTTCGCACAGACGCTCGCCGCACGCAGCACGCCCTTGCCGCTCTATTGGCAGCACCGGCCCGATCAACCGATCGGCGTGATCGAGGAGGCCGCGGAAGACGCGCGAGGCCTGCGCGTGATCGCCCGGATCGACCGGCCCGACAGCCGCGCCGCGTTGCTGCTGGCCAAGGGCGAAGTGAGCGGCCTCAGCTTCGGCTTCCGCACCCGCGAAGCGCGCCAGACCGGCAATGGGCGCGAGCTGCTCGCCATCGACCTGTTCGAAGTGAGCCTCGTTACCCACCCCCTCCAGCACGGTGCCCGCGTGCATCTGGTCACCTGACCCGACCTGACACCGGCATGCGCATTCCATTCCCACCGGCCGCCATTGGGGCGGCCTTTTTTCTGCCCAACCGAAAGGCCCTTGCCCCATGGAGAATACCCCCACCACCACGACTGCCGCCACCGATCCGCTGGCCGCCAGCTTCGACATCGTTGCCCGTCAGGATCAGGCCGAAGCCGACATCGCAACCCTGCGCGGTGATGTCGACGAAGTGAAATCGCGGCTCGACAAGGTCGCCCGCGCTGCCAGCCGTCCCGCGATCGGCGGCGCGACCGCGAGCGATGCGGCCGAAGTCAAAGGCTTCGTCGACGGCTATCTGCGGCGCGGCCGCGAGACCGAGCTCAAGTCGATCTCCGGCACCACGCCGGGCGAAGGCGGCTTTGCTGTGCCGCGCCAGATCGATGCGCTGATCGCCTCCCAGCTGACCGACATCAGCCCGATCCGCGCCATCGCACAGGTGGTGCAGACCGGCACTGCGGGTTATCGCAAACTCGTGGCGACCGGCGGCACTGCATCGGGCTGGGTCAGCGAAGTCGCGCCGCGCCCCACCACGGCCACGCCGACCTTTGCCGAAATCGCTCCGCCCTCGGGCGATCTCTATGCCAATCCGGCCGCCAGTCAGGCGATGCTGGATGATGCCGCCTTCGATATCGAGACCTGGCTGGCCAACGAAATCGCGGTCGAATTCGCCCGCGCCGAGGGTACCGCATTTGTCACTGGCACCGGCACCAATCAGCCCGAAGGCTTCCTGACCGGGGCCAAAGCGACCGCAGAAGATGGCGTGCGTGCGTTCGGAGCGCTGCAATATGTCGGCACCGGCAGCGCCTCTGGTCTCGGCACCGCACTCGATGCCAAGCTGATCGATCTCATCCACGCGCTCAAGTCGGGCCACCGTCAGGGCGCGGTGTTCGTGATGAACTCGGCCACGCTGGCGAACGTGCGCAAGCTCAAGACCGCTGACGGAGCCTTTTTGTGGCAACCGGGGCTGGTGGAAGGCCAGCCCGATCGCCTGCTGGGCTATCCGGTGATTGAAGCCGAGGACATGCCGGATGTTGCCGGCGGTGCCTTTCCGATCGCATTCGGCAATTTCCGCCATGGCTATCTGATCGCCGAACACAGCGCCACCCGGGTGCTGCGCGATCCGTTCACCAACAAGCCCTTCGTGCATTTCTACGCGACCAAGCGCGTGGGCGGGAAGGTGCTCGATTCGAACGCGATCAAGCTGCTGAAGATCGAAGCCTAAGGCCTTCCTTACGGCTTCGCTGTCCCGGCAGGGTTGAGTTCCCCCTTATGCTCCCTTGCCGGCATCTCGCGCCCGCGTCGCTCCAGGCCATCCCCGCCTGTGCGAGCGATGCGGGCGCACCTTGTTTTGACCAAAAATCTGGGAGGACCCGCGATGCAGCGGACAATCGTGCAGCCGCCGGTGCTAGGCAGCGCTGCGCTGGCAGAACTCAAGCACTGGCTCGGCATCAGTCGCCCCGACGAGGATGCAGCGCTGACGCGGCTGCTCGAAACCAGCCTTGCCATCTGCGAAGCCTTCACCGGCCAGACCCCGCTGCGTCAGACGGTCGAGGAAATCGTGCCGCTCGATGCCGGCTGGCGCGAGCTGGTGTCACGCCCGGTGCAGGCGCTTGTGAGCGCCGAGTTGATTGCCGAAGATGGCAGCCGGGCGAGCATCGCGGAGCCGCAATATGCTCTGGAACTGCGCGCGGCAGGCAGCGCCTGCGTCCGGTTGCTCCAGCCCTTCGAAGGTCGCGGGGTGGCGCTGCGGCTGACGGTCGGCATCGCCGAACAATGGTCGGCACTGCCCGCTCCGCTCGCGCAAGGGATCATCCGCCTCGCTGCGCACCACTATCGCGACCGCGACAGCAAAGGCGGAGCGATCCCTCCCGCCAGCGTCACCGCGCTGTGGCGCCCTTGGCGTCAGGTGCGGCTCGCGTGATCAGGCTCGCGCTGCCGGTTGAAGGCCTGATCCAGCGCCTGCGGCGACGCGCCGAACGAATTGCAGCACAGCAAGCCCGGAGCATCCGTCGTCGCGGTCGTCACCCTTGGCGCTCGCCCGCTGCACTGTGGCCTGACTTTACCGACTCTGGCGGAAGGAACTGAGCGCCATGGAAAACGATCTTCGCGCCGCCCTGATCGCCTGGCTGCGCGCCGACCCCGCGCTGGTTGCGATCAACGCCATCGAGGAGGAGGTGCCCCTCAGTGCCAGTCCGCCGTGGCTCGGCATTGCCGCGAGCGCTTCGATCGACTGGGGCACCAAGGAACGGGCAGGCCGCGAGACACGGATTGCGCTCGAACTGGAGACCCGCACCGATCTGCCCGCGGCGGACACCCCGCTACTCGCCGCCATCGAGCGCCGGGTGCTCGCCCTGCCGCCGTTCCAGCCCGGTTTCGAACTCGCTTCGATCCGCTTCCTGCGCTCGCGCAGCGAGGCCCGCGACGACCATCGCCGCGGCGCGCTGCTCGAATTCCGCTTCCGCATTCTCGCACCCATCACGGAGTAAGCCATGCCCGCACAATCAGGATCAGCCTTCCTGCTGAAGATCAGCGACGGCGCCTCGCCCCCCGCCTATCAGACCGTCGCCGGCCTGCGCACCACGCAGATGTCGATCAACGGCGACACTGTAGTCGTCACCCACAAGGGCTCGGGGGGCTGGCGCGATCTGCTTTCCGGGGCCGGCACCCGCTCGGTCTCGGTCAGCGCCGCCGGGATCTTCCTCGGCAGCGCAGCGGAAAGCGCGGTTCGCGCCCATGCGCTCGCCGGCACGCTCGACGACTATGAACTGTCGTTCGAGGATGGCGAGAAGCTGCGCGGACGGTTCCTGGTGCAGCGGCTCGACTATGCCGGCGATTTCAACGGCGAGCGCAGCTATACCTTGCAGATGGGAAGCTCGGGACCGGTGATCCCGGCATGAGCGCTTTGCCCAACCCCGTGCGGGGCGAAAGCAGCCTGACCATCGCGGGCACGCGCTACATATTGCGGCCGAGCTTCGAAAATCTTGTGCTTGCCGAAGCCGAAATTGGCCCGCTGTTCGCGCTGGTCGAGCGGGCCTCAAAGGGCGCGCTTACCCTCACCGAAATTGCCGCCCTGCTGTGGCACTGCCTGCCCGCCGATAACCGGCCCGATCGCAATCTCGTCGGGCAGGCCGTGATCGCGCTCGGACTGGTCGGAGCAACCGGACCGGTGCGGGCGGTCCTTGCGCAGGTGTTGCAGGGCGAGCCGTGACCGCCAGCTTTGCCGATACCGCGCGGCGGTGCTGCGCGCTGTCCGCCCGGCTGCTGGGATGGCGGCCAGGAGACTTCTGGGACGCCACTCCGGCGGAACTGGCAATGGCGCTCGCCGACCCTTGCGGGACTGACGAGACCGCCCCGCCCAGCCGCGACACAATTGCCCGAATGATGGAGCGCGATGCCAATGGATGACAACTTCGAAGCGCTCGTGATCGACGTGCGCGCCAGCACCGATGGCTTTGCGGCGGACCTCGAGAACATGCGCCGCTCGCTCGACACCTCGCTGCTCGACGGGTTCGGGCGCGCCGGAAACGTGCTCGAGAACGGGCTGCTCTCGGCGCTGCGGCGCGGCAGTCTCGGGTTCGACGATCTCAAGCGGGTCGCCTTCCGGGCGCTCGACGAGATCGCTTCGCACGCGCTGCAATCGGGGTTCTCCAGCCTGTTCGGCGGTGCCGGGGGGGGCGGCGGGCTCGGCGGGCTCATCACCCAGTCGCTCGGCGCGCTGCTCGGCCTGCCGGGCCGGGCCACCGGCGGCCCGGTGTCGCCCGGCCGGGCCTATGTCGTCGGCGAGCGCGGTCCGGAAATCTTCATGCCGACTGCAGCCGGCCGGATCGAGGCGAACGGCAGCCACAATGGCGAGGGGCGCGACGTGCGCGTGGCGATCCAGCTCGCGGTTCCGCGCGGCACCGCTGCGCCGACTGCGATGCGCCGCTCCTCCCGGCAGATTGCGAGCGCAGTCCGCCGCACCCTTCAGCAAGCCTGAGGAAGGACACTCCATGGCATTCTGGCTCGCCCGCGAACGCCGCGCGCAGGAAAGCAGTTTCATCCAGCGCTTCGATCCGCGCTTCTGGACCGTCAACTTCCCGCGTCCGGCGATGGCCTCGGTGGTGACGCTCGGGCCAGACGCGTTGCGGGTCGATATCGAGCTGCATCATGCGGGCGAGCTGGTCGGGTTGATCTGGGACAGCGCCGACCTGCTCGACCACCCGCTGCTCGCCTACGCCACCGACCGCAACTATGCCCATACCACGCTCGCTTTCCGCTGGCAGTCCAGCGGCGTGATCGCACTTGATCAGCCCAACGGGCCGACGCTGACAATCGAGGGGCGCGACGCGAATGGAACTGCACGGACCTGGTTCGTGCGGCTGTGGAACTATGCCGAAGGCACACCCACGGATGCGCGGATTACCCTACCATTCTCGGCGCTGGAGGCGGGCTTTTCCCTCCCCGGCGAGCCTGTGCATCCAGCCGATATCGACAGGATGTTCATCTCGCTCGTGGCGCCCGGGTATGTGCCAGGAAGCACCGCCCCGCTGGCTGCGCGGTTCAATGGTTCGGTCATCATGTCGGACATCGTCGCCGATGGCGGGCGCGCCATGCTGGAGATCGGCGATGTGCTGCTGCCGCCCCATGGCGAGCGCATGGCAACGGCCTATGACGATGCCTACAACCAGACTCCAGCCCGGCTGATCCGCACGGTGATCGGCCTCGGCTACCGCGACGATCTGGTCCATTATGTCGGCATGAGCCACTTCATGCGGCTCGAACAGCAGCCGGGAGGCGGACTTATCGTGCCTCTCGCCGGGACGCTGTGCGAACCGGCCGAGTCATGGCACCGCAACTACTTCGAGCTCGCGCAGTCCGCCGGGCTCGAGGTGATTGCCTCGCTGTCATACGAATTGTTCGACGCCTATTGTCCGGCAAGCTGGAAGCAGCGCACCGCGGGCGGCGCTCCGGCGTTGACCGGGTGGGTGCCGCCATCGACCCTGCTGTCGCCCGCAAACACCGAGGCAATGGCGTGGCTGCAGGACTGCGCCGCGGGATTTGTCGCACTGCTCGAGGAGGCAAGGCTCGCGGTGCGCTTCCAGATCGGCGAGCCGTGGTGGTGGGTGACGGCGGCAGGCGAGATCTGCCTTTACGATGCTGCAGCCAGCACCGCCTTTGGCGGCACACCGCCGGTGATAGCCGATATACGAGCGCCGCTCGACAATGCGGCAACAGCGTTGCTGGATGCAGCGGGCGTGCTGCTCGCGCAGTCGACGGCCGGGCTGACGATGGCGATCCGGGCAGCTGCGCAAGGCCCGGCCGAGGTGCTGCTGCTCGCTTTCACGCCGACCATTCTCGATCCGGCGATGCCTCAGCTTTATCGTGCCAATCTGCCTGCGGGCTGGGCCGCACCGGCATTCGACCGGCTGCAGCTGGAGGACTATGACTGGCTGACCGCAGGGGCCGATGCCGCGCGGCGCAAAGCCTATGCCTTTGTCGATGCGCGGCTCGCCTATCCGCCGGCCGAACAGGATTACCTGGCCGGCTTCGTTTTCGATCCGGCCGATGCAGAAAGCTTCTGGCCGCGGATCGATCGCGGGCTCGACGAAGCAGCCGGGCGCGGCGTCACGCGACGCTACGTCTGGGCGCTGCCGCAGGTCAACCGCGATGGCTACACCCGCCTTGCCCCTTTCCCGGAGCCTCCCATGGAACCCTTCGACGATGTTCTCTACCCCTTTGCGCTGGGGCGCAGCACCGCTGTAGCACCGGAATTTTCGACCACCATCGCGGTCACGGCCTCGGGGCACGAACAGCGCAATGCGCTGTGGTCGGATGCGCGGGTGCACTTCGATGTCGGGCCGGGCATCCGATCCGAAGCCGAATTGTCGGAACTGCTCGCCTTCTTCCGGGCCCGGCGCGGTCCGGCGCGTGGGTTTCGCATCATGGACCCGTTCGATCACAGCTCAAACGGGATGACGGGCGCGCCGACAATGTCGGATCAGCTACTCGGAACCGGCGACGGACTGCGGGCGGACTTTCAGTTGATCAAGGCCTATGGCCACGGAGCAGACCCGCAAATCCGGCCGATCACACGCCCTCGCCCTGATACGCTGGTCGTGAGCGTGGCAGACCTCGCCAGCACCGCCTGGACCCTGAGGCCCAGCGGCGTGCTGAGTTTTCACACACCCCCGCCCGCAGGGGCAAAAGTGCGAGCGGGGTTCCTGTTCGATGTGCCGGTGCGCTTTGCCGAGGATCGGATCGATATCTCGGCCGTCAATTTCGCCGCCGGCGAAGCGCCCTCGATCCCGCTGATCGAACTGCGCGAGATCGCCTGATGCGCGTGTTCTTCGACCGCGAGCTTGATAATGTCGCGACCTTCTGGCGGATCTATCGCCGGGATGGGGTGATGCTCGCCTTCACCAGCCATGACCGCGATCTGGCTTTTGCCGGGATCACCCATCGCGCCGCGCCGGGGATGGTTCCGGCGGCGATCAGGCTGACGGCTGATCTTGCAAACGACAACGCCGAAGTCGAGGGGGCGCTCAATCACCGCTCTATCCGCGAACAGGACCTGGCGGCCGGGCTGTTCGACGAAGCGCAGATCGAGATTGGCGCGGTCGACTGGCTGACGCACGAGCACCACGTGCTCTACACCGGCACAATCGGCCGGATCGAAGACGATCAGTCGCAGTTCTCGGCCGAACTGCGGTCGGGCAAGCATCTGCTCGATCAGGATCTCGTGCCACGCACCAGTCCGACCTGCCGCGCCGAATTTTGCGGCCTCGGCTGTGGCCTCGCGGCGGCGCGGTTCATGGTGACCCGCCCGCTCGCGGGGATCGATCTCGAACGCAACCGAGTGCGCTTCGATGCGCTATCGGCCGCCAATCATGTCGATGGCAGGTTGCGGTTTCTAGGTGGCCCGCAAACCGGAGTGCGGTTCGATATCATCGACATCGACGGAGACTGGCTGCTTCTCGATCGCCCGCTCGTTGCTGGCACCATGATGGGGACCATGACCGAACTGCGCGAGGGTTGCGATCATACGGTCACGACCTGCGCGGGGCGGTTCGGCAATGCAGTCAACTTCCGGGGCGAGCCGTTCCTGCCGGGGAATGACCTTCTATCGCGCTACGGCCAGCCATGACGGACGAGAGGCAATTGCGCCCTCTGCGGCTTGGCGACGCAGCGGCAGGCTTCGTCGGATGCCCGTTCCGCTTGCATGGCCTGGACCCCGCTACCGGCATCGACTGTGTCGGGCTGGTGCATGCAAGCCTCGTCGTCATGGGGCGGCATCCCATCGCGCCACGCGGCTACGGCCTGCGCAATCTGGCGGTAGATCAATGGCTCCAGTTTGCTGCCCGCTCGCAGCTGGAACCGGCAGACGGCGCGATCGGTGCTGACGAAGTCATGCTCGTCGCGCTCGGCTACGGTCAGCATCACCTGATGATCACGACCGGTGCGGACGAGGTGGTTCACGCCCATGCGGGCCTGCGACGGGTAGTCCGGCATCGACGCGATCCGGCCAGCCGCATTTGCGCCAGATGGCGCGTCAGCACATCGGAACAAGGATAGGCATGTGGCGACACTTCTCCTCACCGCGCTCGGTACGGCAATCGGCGGGCCGATCGGTGGTGCCGTCGGTGCACTGATCGGCCAGCAGGCCGATGCGATGATCTTCGGTGGCGGCACGCGTCAGGGGCCGCGGCTGCGCGAACTCAGCGTCAGCACGTCGAGCTATGGCCAACCGATCGCCCGCCATTTCGGGCGAATGCGGGCGCCGGGATCGGTGATCTGGTCGACCGACCTGATCGAAAGCAAACGAAAGCAGAAGGGGCGCAAAGGTCAACCTTCGACGGTGATCTATTCCTATTCCGCCTCCTTCGCGATTGCTCTGTCGAGCACGCCGATTGCACGGCTCGGCCGGATCTGGGCAGACGGCAATCTGCTGCGCGGCGCGCAGGACGATCTCAAGGTGGCGGGGAAGCTCCTCTTCTACAAAGGCTTCGGCGATGACCCTGTCGACCCCCTGATCGCAGCCGACAAAGGTGGCATTGCGCCGGGCTTCCGCGACTGCGCCTATGTGGTGTTTGAAGACCTCGATCTGGGCGACTTCGGCAATCGTATCCCGGCCCTCAGCTTCGAGATTTTCGCGGTCGACGCCGACGACAGCGTCTCGCTTGCGGCAATGGTGCCGGAAACGCTCGCCACGGCAACAGCATCGCTCGATCATGCGCGCGGTTTTGCCGACGAGGGCGGTCCTCTGGTCGCAACACTCGCGGCCATCGACGAGGTTATCCCGCTGGTCTGCACGTCCGGCAAGGATGCCTTGCGGATTGCACCCCGGGCGTCTGGGCAGACGGCGAGCCTGACTCTTCCGCGCCAGCTTTCCTTGCAGAACAGAGACAGCAAGGAAGGGCGGCACAGGCAGCGCGCTGGCCTCCCCGCCCGGGCGCCGGCAGCTGTGCGCTACTACGACGAGGGGCGCGACTATCAGCCCGGTGTGCAACGCGCGCTCGGATCGCGGCGCTACGGGCGGGAAATGATGGTCGATCTGCCAGCGACCATGACGGCGAGCGGTGCGCGGCAGCTCGCCAATGACCGGGCCAACCGGGCGCGCTGGCAGGGCGAGACGATCGTATGGCGCACCGGAGAGCTCGATCCGCGCTTGCAGCCTGGCGAAGTGGTGCGCGTGCCCGACACGCCGGGGCAATGGTTCATTCGCGGCTGGGAATGGTTCGACCGCGGGATCGAACTCACCCTCGAACGCGTGCCGCCCAATCTTCTGGCGCCGCAGCCGAGCGACCCGGGGAGCGCCAATCCGCCGACCGATCAGCCGCTGCCGCCAACCTTGCTGGCAGCGCTAGAGGTGCCCTCGGACGGTCATGCCAACCCGACTCTGCCACTGCTGTTTGCCGCGGCATCGGCAGCGAGCAGTGCCTGGCGCGGCGCGGCGCTGTACCGGGTGCAGACCAATGCACTTGTGCCGCTCGGCACCTCCGGTTCGCAGCGGGCGACAATTGGCACGTTGGTCGAACCGCTCGGCCCGTCTTGGGGTCACATGTTCGAACCGGATGCGAGCGCGTTGGTCGAACTTGTCGCCGGCGATCTCGAGCTTGTGGATACCGACATGGCGGGCCTCGCCAATGGGGCCAATCGCATGATGATCGGTGGCGAGGCGATCCAGTTCGCCTGCGCCATCCCGCTAGGTGACCGGCGCTGGCGGTTGCGGGGGCTGCTCCGCGGCCGTGGCGGCACCGAGCCGGAGGCCGGGGCCGGGCACCCTGCCCAGACCGCTGTCGTCCTGCTGGATGACACTCTGGTGCCCCTCGATGCGGCCGAGGTACCAGCGCTGGCTTCCACCAGCATTGCCGCGATCGGCACAGGTGATAGCGATGCCGTCATCGCCGGTCTCGCCAATGCCGGCCTGTCGCGCCGGCCACTCACCCCCGTCCACCCTCGCCTGCAAGTCGGCACGGACGCGGAGTGGCACATCTGCTGGACCCGCCGAGCGCGCGGTCAATGGCGCTGGGACGACGGTGTCGATGTCGCGCTGATCGAGGAGCGGGAGGCCTATCTGGTCGGCTATGGACCGACCGGCGCCCCCTTCACCGCATGGTCGCTGGACGAGCCGCAGATCGCTTTCACGCAGGCACAGCGCGCAGCCCTGCTCTCGGCCTGGGGGCCCGCGGATCTGTGGGTCAGGCAGGTGGGCACTTTCGGCCAATCGCCGCCGCTTTTCCTTGCGCCCATCAGCTGAAATCACGGAGCAAACGATGACCAATCCGATCGCTTTTCCTTCCAGCACATCCCACTTCGGCCTGCCCTTGCTGTTCGCCGGACAGGCTCAGAAGGAGTTCTTCGTCAATCAGGCACTCGTGGTTCTGGATGCGCTTGAGCAACGAGCTGTGCTCGACACACGCGCCGATCCACCAGCATCGTCCGTCGACGGCGACTGCTACCGGATCGCGGCGTCTGCCACCGGCGCATGGAGCGACCAGTCCGACAATCTGACCATAAACGTCGGCGGCACGTGGCATTTCGTCGCTCCGACAGAAGGGCTGATGGTGTTTGATCGCACGGCCGGACAATGGCTGTGGTTCCGGTCGGGGTGGCAGAGCGTCGATGCACTTTCGCAGCCCACTGGCGGCAGTGTCATCGACACTGAAGCCCGCGCCTTGCTTGCACAAATCATCGCAATTTTACAATCTGTTGGCTTGGTCGCGCCAGATCCGGTTTAAGCCGCATATCGCGAGTCTTCGCGCCCGACGATTAGCCCCCGGAGACCCTTGTCTTTTTTTTCATAAAGAGGCGATAGAGGCTTTCATGCAACACTTGGCCGCTATTGACCGCTTGCCTCTTGAATGGGGAAAAGATAGAGACCCTTGGTGCCTCAAGTCGATAACAAAGGGGAATTTTAGTATGCGCAAACTCGTCATTGGTATGGCGATGGCTTCGACCGCGCTGACCTCGCCCGCCCTGGCTCGTGAAGGCCAGTGGTACATCCAGGGTGATGGTGGCGTGATGATCGTCGAAGACCAGAGCCTCGACGTGAACGGTGTGGACGGTGACGCCGGCGCCGATTACGATACGGGCTACGATTTCGGTGCAGCGGTCGGCTACGACTTCGGTGCCTTCCGTCTGGAAGCCGAAGCCAGCTACCGTGCCGCCGACCTCGAGAGCGTGAGCGCCGGCTCGCAGGGCCTCGCGCTCAACCCTTCGCCGACCTCGCCGGGCGGTTTCAACCTGTTCAACGACACCCGTGACGCTCTCGGTGAAGTCAATGCCCTGAGCTTCATGCTCAACGGCATGTTCGACTTCGGCAAGGACGATGGTCTGCAGGCTTTTGCCGGCGGTGGTATCGGTGTTGCGCGCGTCGACATGGACGGCCGCGTGAACGTCAATGGCCCGGGCGTCTGGAACGATTCGGACACTGGCCTTGCATGGCAGCTGCTGGCTGGCCTCCGCGCGCCGATCAGCGACTCCTGGGATGTCGGCGTGAAGTATCGCTACTTCAACGCCCCCGACGTCAACCTGATCGATCCGCTGGGCCGCACGCTCGACACGAAGCTGAGCACCCACTCGCTGCTCGGCTCGATCACCTACAACTTCGGTGGCGAAGAAGCTCCGCCGCCGCCGCCGCCTCCGCCGCCCCCGCCGCCGCCGCCTCCCCCGCCGCCGCCGCCGCCGCCGCCGCCGCCTCCGAAGGCGCCGTGCAACACCGGCCCGTACATCGTGTTCTTCGACTTCGATAAGTCGGACATCACGGCCGAAGCGGCGACCATCCTCAACAACGCGGTTACGGCTTACGCCAACTGCGGCGCTGCGAGCGTGATGCTGGCCGGTCACACTGACCGTGCGGGCACCGTGAAGTACAACATCGCCCTGGCAGAGCGTCGCAACGCATCGGTCCGCAGCTACCTGACCGGTCGCGGCATCCCCGATGGCCGCATCAGCGGCGAAGCGTTCGGCGAATCGCAGCCGCGCGTCCCGACTGCAGACGGCGTGCGCGAAGCGCAGAACCGCCGCGTTGAAGTGACCTACGGCCCGGGCTCGGGCATGTAAGGCACTCCCGCGATAGGGAATAAGGAGGGGCCGGAGCGATCCGGCCCCTTTTTTATTGCGAACGATTGGGATGCGTCAAACCTGACAGTCCATAAGCAGGACCGTGCGAATAGCGGCCCTTGCTGACGATGACCGCTACGACCCAAGCCTTGAGAACAATGGTATCAGCGCGCGGCCGATGGCCAGACAGTTAATTGGCGCTGCTGCCGCGCAGCAGGCCATACGCCCGTCCAATCAGGTTAACCCGACGCGCATGATTGCGCCAAGGGCTGCACAAGGAGCGGCCCACTATTCCCCTGCTGCAGCCCGTGCCGCCCGCTCGACAATCGTTGCTTCAGCCTTGGGCAGAGTGCGATAAGCGTAAACCAGCAAAGCCAGCGAGACCGGGGCCACACCAATAAGCGAAAGTACTCCGACACGCATACTGCCGCTGAGTTCGGAGATTTGGCCCACCATGTAAGGACCAAGCCCCAGGCCTACCAGCGTAGTCGCAAGGAAGAATGACGCCGTCGCGGTCCCCCGCATCCGCGGCAGGACGAGATCCTGCGTCGTCGCTGCGGCAGCGCCCAGTGCGGTTGCGGCAAACATCCCTGCCAGAAAATTCATGATGTAGAACAGCAACGCATTCTCGGTCGTGAAGCCGACCCAGATCGGAATGACAGGCGCGAGAATGCCGAACATGATCACAAGGATGCGCCCAGAGGGATTGCGCGACCGCAACCAGTCCGACATCCGTCCACCCAGGATAACGCCGAGAAAGCCCGAGACCGCACCGCTCCCTCCAAGGACGAATGCAAGTTCATCCTTGGGTAGCTTGAGTACGGTCTCGGCATAGGGGGCGCCCCAGAACGCCAGCGCATAGGCACCAAGGGAAACGAACCCGTATCCCAGCGCCGTGCATATGAAGGCAGGCGTACCCCAGATCAGGCTGAACGTCGCAGGATCATGGCGCCGCAGCGTCGCCGCCCATGAAAAAACCGCATAGTAGCCGAAAGCGATCGCCGACCATTGCGGGACGTTCCCAGTCAGTTCGATCATCGCCAAAGCGATCGCAATCATCGTTGCTGCCATCGCAAGATTGATGACAACTGCCTTCAGCCCGCGCCGCATCGCGTGGTAGAGTGTGAACGGCGGCAACAGCATCGAAAGGTCGATCAGGAAATCGGCCAGCGGATGCCGCGCATCCGCGCTCTCCTCAGGCTGCCGCTCGGGTTCGCGCAACGAGGCCACCCACAGAGCGACCAGCACGCCGGGCAGGCCCACCGCAAGAAACGCCGCCTGCCATCCCTCGAGGCCGCCCATGCCGCCGTCCGGATAGGCCGCATCCCAGATCTGCGAAATCTTCGCCCCGATCAGCAGCGACACTCCGCCGCCAATGTAAAGCCCCGAGGAATAGATCGCGAGGGCCGTCGCTCGCTGGCGGGAGGGAAAGTAGTCTGAAATCAGCGAATAGGCGGTCGGGCTTGCCGTCGCCTCGCCCACGCCCACACCCATACGCGCAAGCGACAGGCTCAGGTAATTGCGCGCGAAGCCCGACAGGGCCGTCATGGTCGACCACAAAAGCAGGCCGATTGTCAGCAGTCGGACGCGATGCCAGCGATCCGCCAGCCGGCCAAGCGGCACGCCAAACAGCGCGTAAAAGACCGCAAAAGCCGCCCCCCCCAGAAAGCCCAGCTGCCCGTCGGTAAGTTCCAGGCTGCGCTTGATGTCGACCGCGAGAATCGACAGGATCTGGCGGTCGATGAAGTTGAGAATGTAGACCACCACAAGCACACCGAGCACGTACCAGCTGTAGCCGGACGCAGCCTCTTCGCCGCGGCCGTCGGCCGCCGTGGTATTGTCACTCAAGATCGATCCCCTGTCCCGGATGATGCGCGTGCCGACCGGCGCGGGGCCAGCTAGGCTTTGTAGGGAGTGCTATCGACAATCCCGGCTTCAGCAAAACCCTTTTTCCGCAGGCGGCAGGAATCGCACAACCCACATGCGGTGCCATCCGGGGCCGGATCGTAACACGACCAGCTCCATGCCGGATCCAGCCCAAGCCGCGCGCATTCGCGGGCAATGTCGGCCTTGGTCATGTGCTGGAGCGGGGCGTGGATCGTGAAGGGTGCCCCCTCGACTCCGGCCTTGGTGCCCAGCCGCGCAGTCTCGGCAAAGCTGGCGATGAATTCAGGGCGGCAGTCGGGGTAGCCCGAATAATCGAGCGCATTCACTCCGATGAAAACGTCGCGCGCACCGGCCGCCTCGGCGCAGGCTGTGGTCAGCGCCAGAAACACGAGATTGCGCGCGGGGACATAGGTGACCGGAATGTCATCGCCAACGCCGCCTTTGGGAACATCGATCGCATCGGTCAGCGCCGAGCCACCGAAGGCCCTAAGGTCAAGCGCGATTTCCGTGTGACGGGCGAGCCCGAGCCGCTCGGCAATGCGCCGCGCGGATTCGAGTTCAAGCCGATGGCGCTGGCCATAGTCCACGCTCAGCGCATGCACGGCGAAACCCTGCTCCTTCGCCAGCGCAGCGGTGACCATCGAATCGAGCCCGCCGGACAGCAAGACAACGGCAATCGGCTGGGTCACGGTAGGTTCAAGCTGGCTCATGGCGCGCCCCTATCATGCCGGGCGTCAAAGGCAATCGGCTGGCCTCAGCACGATCCTGTGCGGCGCGCCTCGGCCAGGAACTGGAATGGCAGGCCGCCCTGAATGCCCTGGCTCTCGAGCTGCACCAGCGTCGCGGTTTCGCGCCGGATGCTGGTGCGGCCATAGCCATTGCCGGGGCAAGTGTACTGCACGGTGACCTTGGTCGCACCGTCCTCCACCACGAACTTGTTGCAGCCGGCCTCGCGGTGACGCAGCTGGATCAGCTCCTGCCCGCTGCGCACGCAGATCTTGCGATCGGGCGTGCCGTCACGATGCTTGATCGTCCATTCGCCCTTGGTGAGCGTACCGAGCATGGCAAGGCCATTGCCATGCGCCAGCAGCGGGGCGGCGATGCCAGCAAGCGCGCCTGCGGCCATGGTCGCGAGTGCGATCTGCTGGGACTGACGGTGGTTAGCCCTGTTCATGCTGCTCTCCATGCCCGCATTTTCAGGGCGTGGCTTGCATAATTCCGTCCAAAATCGGCGATGCGTTGATTGTGTTCGACCAAAGGTCAGACCGCCAGCTCGAACAGCTTCGAACAGAAAGCGCAGTCGACCACCACGATCCCGTCCTGATTGCGCATTGCAGCCTGTTCCTCGGGCGGGAAGCGCGCGATGATCGTGGCGTAGTGTTCGGCGCTGCAACGGCACCCCCGCGAAAGATCCGTACCGGTCTGAACCCGCACTTCGTCTTCCTCGTGGAACAGCCGCCAGGTGATCGCCTCGAGCGAAAGTCCGGCATCGAGCAGTTCGTCATGGCTGATCGAGCCAGCCATCACGGCGACGTGTTCCCAGTCGGGATGATCCATCCGCACATGCAGGCGCTCGCGGCCCTCCTCGCCATCGGGGAGGTGCTGCACCAGTAGACCCGCCGCCGCGCGCCCCTTGGCTCCGGCCCGGCTGGCGACCCGGATCAGCGTCGGGATCTGTTCCGACTGGCTGAAATAGACCTCGCACGCCTCCGCCAGGCTGTCGCCTTCGAGCGGCACGATGCCCTGATAGCGCTGGTTCCCTTCGGTCTCGAAGGTGATCGCGAGATATCCCTCTCCGAACAGCGCCGCAAGCGACGGATTGGCGCCCAGCCGTGCCAGCCGCTCGCCATCGAAATCGCAATAGCCACGCACCGCGCCGGCGCGATAGTCGCACACCAGCAGGCTGACGATCCCGCCCGTGGTCTGCGCCTGCATGGTCATCTGCGCATGCTCGCCCTTGAGCAGCCCGCCCATCAGCGCGCCCAGCACCAGCGCCTCGCCCAGCATATGCATGATCGGCGGCGGGTAGTCGTGCGCCGACAGCACCTGTTCGAGCACGCCCTCGAGCCGGACGACACGCCCGCGGGCATTGCGTCCGGGCAAGGTGAAGCCCATGAGCCGGTCGGAGTAGGTTTCGATCGTTTCAGCCATGCGCGGGCATATGGGGATTGTTCGCCTCGGGCGAAAGCCCCCAAGCAGCTGGTTCAGGTGCCAAGCAGCCCGAAGCTCCACAACAGCACCGATTTCTGCGCGTGGATGCGGTTTTCCGCCTCGTCGAACACCACCGATTGCGGGCCTTCGAACACGTCCTCGCTGACCTCGTCGCCGACGTGGGCGGGCAGGCAGTGGAGGAACACGGCATCGGGCTTGGCTTCGGCCATCAGCGCGGCATTGACCTGATAGGGCGCCATCGCCGCCTTCTTGTCGGCCGCGTCCGCCTGACCCATCGAAATCCACGTATCGGTAACGAGCACGTCCGCCCCGTGTGCGGCGGCCTGCGCATCCTGCGTCAGCGTCACAATCGCCCCGCCTGCCCGCGCCATGGCCACGAATGCCGGATCGGGTTCGTAGCCCGCCGGGGTCGCCACGCGGACGTTGAACTTGAACAACCCGGCCGCCTCGAGGATCGAGTGCAGCACGTTGTTCCCATCGCCGAACCACGCGACTTCGAGGCCCGGAAGCGCCTTGCCGTGCTCGATCACGGTGAGCAGATCGGCCACGATCTGGCACGGGTGCGACTTGTCGGTCAGGCCGTTGATCACCGGCACCGTGGCGTGGCGCGCCATTTCCTCGATCTTGGCGTGATCGTCGGTGCGCAGCATGATGCCGTCGACCATCCGGCTCAGCACGCGGGCGGTATCGGCAATGGTCTCGCCCCGCCCGAGCTGGCTCGAGGCCGAATCGAGCAGCAGCACGGTGCCGCCGAGCTGCCGCATCGCGATGTCGAAGCTGACGCGGGTGCGGGTCGAGTTCTTCTCGAACACCAGCGCCAGCACGCGGCCCGCCAGCGGGGCATCGGCATCGCTCGCGCCCTTGGGCAACGCGGCGCGGGCGGCTTTGCGATCGATAGCGTCGCTCAGCATCGCCGCGACAGCGTCAGCCCCGGCATCTTCGAGGTCGAGGAAGTGCCTGAAGGCACCCGTGCCTGTTCCGGCCCCGGTCATGCCGCCTCGGGCACCTTGAAGCTCGCGGCACCGGCCGACAGCTTGTCGAAGAATTCGTCGATTTCGGCATCGCCGATCACCAGCGGCGGGATGATGCGGATGGTGTTGTCGCCCGCCGCCACCGTCAGCAGCTGGTGGTTGTCGCGCAGATGCACGTAGAATGGGCGGCTTTCCATCTTCATCTTGAGGCCGAGCATCAGGCCCTTGCCCCGCACCAGCTCGAACAGCTCGGGATAATTGCCGATGAACTGTTCGAGCCTTGCGCGCAGGCGCTCGCCCTTTTCCGTCACCTCCGCGAGGAATTCGTCGTTGGCCACGGCGTCCATCACTGCCATCCCCGCCGCCATCGCCAGCGGGTTGCCGCCATAGGTCGAGCCGTGGGTGCCGAAGGTCATGCCGCGCGCGGCCTTCTCGGTGGCGATGCAGGCGCCGAGCGGGAAGCCGCCGCCGATACCCTTGGCGGTCGCCATGATGTCCGGCTCGATGCCGTAATGCTCGTAGGCGTAGAGCTTGCCGGTGCGCGCGACGCCGCACTGCACCTCGTCGAGGATCAGCATCAGGCCGTGCTCGTCGCACAGGTCGCGCAGGCCCTGCATGAATTCCTGCGAGGCGGGACGGATGCCGCCCTCGCCCTGGATCGGCTCGACCATGATGCCCGCCGTCTTCGGCCCGACCAGCGCCCTCGCCGCCTCGAGATCGTCGAACGGGGCATATTTGAACCCTTCGAGCAGCGGCGCGAAGCCGTGGTGCATCTTGGTCTGGTTGGAGGCGCTGATGGTCGCCATCGTGCGGCCGTGGAAGGCGTTGTGGAAGGTGATGATCTCGAACCGGCCGGCATCGCCTTCATCCCCCGCATTCTGGTGATAGGCGCGCGCGGTCTTGATTGCGGCCTCACAGGCCTCTGCCCCGGAATTGGTGAAGAACACCGTATCGCCAAAGGTGGTATCGACCAGCATCTGCGCCAGCTTCTCCCCCTGCGGGCTGCCATAGAGGTTCGACACGTGCATCAACGTTGCCGCCTGCTGCTGGATCGCCGAAATCAGCCCCTCGTGCGAATGGCCGAGCAGGTTGACCGCGATGCCGCTGGCGAAATCGAGATAGCGGGTGCCATCCTCATCGATCAGATGGCAGTGCTCGCCGCGCACCGGCCGGACACCGCAACGCGGATAGACGGGCATGAGCGGGGTAATCGACATGGGCTTCACTTCCTGAAATTGAAAAATCGGGGGGCTGAAACGCAAATGGCGGCCCTGAACCAGAGCCGCCATCTGCATTCCGTTTAATCTTCCGGCTCCCCTTGGTCAAACCACAGGGAGCGGGTTGCGGCCGGGTCAGCCTTCGATCGGTGCCAGATTGACGGCGGAATACTTTCCGCGTCGATCGACTTCGAGATCGAATTCGTAGCGTTCACCCTCGTTGATGCCCGACAGGCCCGAACGTTCCACTGCGCTGATGTGCACGAAGGCATCCGGCTGGCCATCATCGCGCACGAGGAAACCGAAGCCCTTCATCGCGTTGAAGAACTTGACCGTGCCCTTGGCACGCTCACCGGTGAGTTCGCGCTGCGGCGCGGCCGGCTTGGCCGCCACGGCGATCACATCACCCACAACCTGAAGGTCCTGCGCCGACACCTTGCCGCCACGGTCTACGAGGTTGTACTGGAGTTCCTGGCCCTCGGCGAGGCCTTCGAGACCGGCACGCTCAACCGCGCTGATGTGGACGAAGACGTCTTCGCCGCCACCTTCCTGCTGGATGAAGCCGAAGCCCTTCTGGGCGTTGAAGAACTTCACGATGCCCTTGCCGGTACCGACGACCTGTGCGGGCATGCGGCTGAAGCCGCCGCCACCGCCACCGCCGCCGCCCGGGCCGCCACGCGGGCCGCCGCCGAAGCCGCCGCCGCCACGCGGACCGCCACCGCCGCCGCCACCGCCGTAGCGATCGCCGCCGCCGAACCGGTCACCGCCGCCAAAACGGTCGCCACCGAAATCGCGCGGGGGCGGGAAACCGTCATTCCCGCCGCCAAACGGATCGAAACCTTCTTCGCCGAAACCGTCGCGCTTGTCGCGGCCGCGCCGGCGTCCCCTATCGTAACCCATATATCAGAACGTACCTTGCCACACTGCCCGTCCTCCAATGTTCCGATGGCGTGGACAGTGAGCCGCACCGGACACAGACGCGCCGGACATGATGACCGGAGCGCACTAATCGTTCATCCATAGCGCACAAAGAGTTGCTTTGCGAACGATTTTACCGCGGGCTGCCGCGACCCTGTGCCGCTGCGGGCACGGCCCGAACGCGAATGCTTGTGCGAACCAGCGGGGTTGGGCATGACGCAAGGGATCGTATCCCCCGACGGCAGGATTTGGACATGAGCGGATTTCGCAAGCTTAACGAAAATGTGCTGGTAAGCCCGCAACTTGCGCTGGAGGACGTCGCCACTGCGGTCGCCGCTGGCGTAGCGATGATCGTCAACAATCGCCCTGACGGCGAAGACCCGGACGCGCCGCAGGGGGACGAGATCGGCGCGGCTGCGGCGGCGGCCGGGCTCAACTATGTTGCCATTCCGATCGGCCATTCCGGCTTCAGCGAACCCCAGGTCGACGCGATGATCGCCGCGCTGGACCAGGCCGAGGGTCCGATTCTCGCCTACTGCCGGTCGGGCACGCGCTCGACCTTTCTGTGGGCGCTGGCGGCGGCCAAGCAGGGCGAAGACCCCGACACCATCGCCCGCGCCGCGATGCAGGCCGGCTATGACATCAGCCCGATCCGGGCGATGATCGACATGCTCAGCCAGCGCTGAGGCGTCCCCCTTGGAACTGCCGCCGCTAGTGCTCCAGACTGCCGGATCGCTGGTTGCGATTCTCGCGCTGGCGGGGCTTGCGTGGTGGATGCGGCTGGGCGGCGCGCCGGTGCTGGCGGACGACGAGGCGGTGCGCCGCGCGGCGGGTGAAGTGGAGGACGGGTTCGCGCCGGTCACGATTGCTGTCGCACAAGACGGGTTGGCCGCTCTGGCGAGCGATACCGGGGGCCGGATCATGGTGATCAAGCGCCACGGCAACCGCTTTGCTGGAAGGGTGCTCGGCCCCGAGGCTCAGGCCCGGCTGTGGCGCGACCGCGGCGAGACCGCGCTCGAGGTCGACTGCGGCGAGGCGCGGTTCGGCAAGGTGTTTCTCGATATCCCCGACGCCGAGGCTTGGGCCGAAGCCATCAATCGGGTAAACGCGCCGCACCATGCCTGACGTCAACCCCACCCAATATGCCGTCCCGCTGTTCGTGCTGGCGGTGCTGGCCGAGATGCTGTGGGCGAAGTTCCGCGCGCCCGAGGCCTACGAGCCCAAGGACACGCTGGTCAGCCTCGCCTTCGGACTGGGTTCGACCGTGGCAGGCGCGCTGCTCGGCGGCTTTGCGGTCGCGCTGTTCATCGCAACCTACGACTACCGGCTGTTCGACTTCGGTCCGGAATGGTGGGCGGTGTGGTGGGCGTGGCCGCTGTGCTTCGTGCTCGACGATCTCAAATATTACTGGGTCCACCGCGCCGGGCACCG
>VFQO010001022.1_pt1 | contig 24263 bp, 21 predicted proteins | sample 3512331 | NCBI WGS metagenome assembly VFQO01 (sample SAMN10412371, study PRJNA504923) | tailings metagenome | isolation source: Replicate 3 from Balatoc abandoned mine | place: Philippines: Itogon, Benguet | collected 2017-08-28 | reverse complement strand
TTCCAGTTGCTGGGGTAGTCCTTGCCAGCTGCCGGTGATGCGATATGCTGGATATCCATCCAGTTATGGTATCCGTACTGGAGCTAAGCGGATACCCCCTACGTAAATACAGTATTGTGAGGTTTTCATGATCCAGCCTGATCGCCGGAGGCCCGTGTGCCGGCGTTGATCGCGAATGGCGTGCCCAGGGCGCCCGTCACCTGGCCCGCTGCGGTCTGGCGCGCCGATGGCCTGGACACGCCGATGCAACGCACCTGGCCGAGCGGCTTTGCCGCGCTCGATGGGGCCTTGCCGGGCGGTGGCTGGCCGGCCCACGCCATGACCGAAATCCTGCTGCCGCATGACGCTTCGGCGGAATGGCGTTTGCTGGCGCCGGTGCTGGCGCACCTGGCCGCCGAGGGGCGCGAGACCTTGCTGGTGGGGCCGCCGCAGCCACCGCACCCCGCCAGCCTGCAGATGATGGGGCTGCCGGCCCGCCAGCTGGTCTGGCTGCGGGCCGACACGGTGGCCGAGCGACTGTGGTGCACGGAGCAACTGCTCAAGGCCCGCAGCGGCGCCGCGGTGCTGGCCTGGCTGCCCCAGGCGCGGCCGGCCCAGCTGCGCCGTTTGCAGGTGCTGGCGGCGGGCTGCGACACGCCGGTTTTCCTCATGCGGCCCGAGGCGGCCGCACAGACGGCGTCGGCCGCACCGTTGCGGTTGCGGGTCGGTGTGGCGTCGGCCTGGGGCCTGTCGGTGGAGATTCTCAAGCGCCGCGGGCCGCCGCTGGCGCAGCCTGTGCCACTGCAGGTGCTGCCAGCGGGGCTGGCGGCGGTGTGGCCGCCGCGGTTGCAAGGGCAGTTACGGCCGATGCCGGAGAACGAGCGTGTGGTGGTGCGCCCTGTGCCCGAACCCGCCTGGCATTGAGCCCGCGCAGCGTGCGCTGGGGCTCTGGGCCCTGGGCTACACGCCGCGCGTGGCGCTGGCCGACGAGGCCGTGCTGATGGAGTTGTCGGGCAGCGCGCGGCTCTTCGGCGGCCGGGTGGCCCTGCGCGCGCGGGTGCAGGCCGAAGCGCGCGAGCTGGGTGCGCAGACCATGGCCTGGGCCCCGAACGGCCTGGCCGCCCTGGCGCTGGCGCGGGCGGGCCGCGATGGTGTGGACGTGCCGGCGTCATCGCTGCCCGAGGTGCTCGATGTCTTGCCGCTGCCGGTGTTGGGCGCTGCGCGGTCGCATGCGGCGGTGCTGGCGCAGACCGGCTGCCGCACGCTGGGCGATCTGCGCCGGCGCCCGCGCGATGCGCTGGGCCGCCGCTTCGACCAGGCCCTGCTGCACGCGCTGGACCGCCTGTATGGCGAAGCCCTCGAGGCGCACGACTGGCTGACCGTGCCCGAGGTGTTCGATGCGCGGCTCGAACTGCCTTCGCGCGTGGACGACGCCAGCGCCCTGGTGTTCGGTGCGCGCCGGTTGCTGCTGCAACTGGCGGGCTGGCTGTTCGCGCGGCGCCGTGGCGTGACGGCCTTCACCCTGCGCTGGGCTTACGACGCCATGCGCTCGCGCGAGGTCGGCCCGGTGGACGCGCTCACCGTGCGCACCGCCGAGCCCACGCGCGATGTGGAGCACCTGGCGCGCTTGCTGGCCGAGCACCTGGCGCATGTGCGCTTGCAGGCGCCGGTGGGTGAGCTGTTCCTGCGGGCGGACGAATCGCATCCCCTGGTCGAAACCAGCGCGAACCTGTTGCCCCAGGCCGATGCGGCGACGCGCCCCGTGGAGGCGCTGCCCCGGGTGCTTGAGCGCATGGCCGCGCGCCTGGGCAGCCATCGCGTGCTGCGCCCGCTGCTGGTGGCCGACCACCGGCCCGAGGCGATGTGCCGATGGCGGGCGGCCGATCAGTGGGCCGATGCGCCCATGCCGCGCCACAGTGCACCCATCAGCGACACGCCGCAGCCGGGCTTTCTGCTGCCCGAGCCGCTCAAGCTGGGGGTGCGCGGGCATCGGCCGTGCTACCAGGGCGAGTTGCGCCTGCTGCTCGGCCCGCAGCGCATCGAAGGCGGCTGGTGGGACCGCGACGAAGCGCGCCAGCGCATGCAGTTGGTGGTGCGCGACTACTGGATCGCCTTCTCCGGGCGGGCCGGGTTGTTGTGGATCTTCCAGACCCGCGCCACCGATGGCGCCGAGCCGGCCTGGTACCTGCACGGCTTCTTCGCCTGAGGTGGCCCATGCCAGACATCCTGCCGGCGTATGCCGAGCTGTGCTGCCTCTCCAACTTCTCCTTCCTGCAAGGCGCCAGCCACCCCGAGGAGCTGGTGGCGCGCGCGCAGGCGCTGGGCTACAACGCGCTGGCCATCACCGACGACTGCAGCATGGCCGGGGTGGTGCGTGCGCACGTGGCGGCCAAGGCGCATGGGCTCAAGCTGCTCATCGGCAGCCGCTTCGAGGTCGACGACGGCGAGCACGGCCGCTTCGCCCTGGTGCTGCTGGCCACCACGCGCGAGGCCTATGGCCACCTGTGCGACTTCATCACCCGCCTGCGCCGGCGTTCGCCCAAGGGCACGTATCACCTGGCGCGGCATGAAATCGACGCCACCGCGCTGCCCGGCTGCCTGGCCATCGCCCTGCCGGCGCGCCACGCGCCGCAAAGCGCGTGCGATGCGATCGCGCGCTGGCTGCTGCAGCACTTCATCGGGCGCTGCTGGCTGGGCGTGGTGCAGCGCCGCGCCTTCGACGACGAGCTGCACCTGCACCGCCTGCGCGAGAGCGCTGGCCTGTGCGCCGTGCCGCTGGTGGCCGTGGGCGACGTGCGCATGCACCAGCGTTCGCGCAAGCCGCTGCACGACGTGCTCACCGCCACCCGCATTGGCCGCGCGCTCACCGAATGCGGTTTTGCGTTGGCCGAAAGTGCCGAGCAGCGTCTGCGCTCGCGCCTGCTGCTCTCGCAGCGCTTTCCGCACGATCTGCTGGCCGAGAGCTTGAACGTGGCGGCGCGCTGCCACTTCTCGCTCGACGAACTGCGCTACCAGTACCCTGCCGAAATCGTGCCCGCGGGTCACACGCCCACGAGCTGGTTGCGTCAGCAGGTGTTTGAAGGAGCGGCCCGGCGCTGGCCCGGCGGGGTTCCTGCCGAGCGGCTGCAACAGATCGAACACGAGCTCGCGCTCATCGCCGAGCTGCGCTACGAGCACTACTTCCTCACGGTGCACGACATCGTGGCCTTTGCGCGCAGCCGCCGCATCCTCTGTCAGGGCCGTGGCTCCGCGGCCAACAGCGTGGTCTGCTACTGCCTGGGCATCACCGAGGTCAACCCCGACGAGATGACCATGCTGTTCGAGCGCTTCATCTCGCGCGAGCGACGCGAGCCGCCGGACATCGACGTCGACTTCGAGCACCAGCGGCGCGAGGAGGTGGTGCAGTACCTCTACGCCAGGTACGGGCGCGATCGCGCCGCGCTCACCGCCACCGTGATCTGCTACCGCCCGCGCAGCGCCTTGCGCGATGTCGGGAAAGCGCTGGGTTTTGCGCCCGATGCGTTGCACGCCCTGGCGCGCGGGGTGCGCTGGTGGAGCGGCGGCGCCATCGAGCGCGAGCGCCTGATCGAGGCCGGCCTCGACCCCGATGCGCTGGCGGTGCGCCAGCTCGCCGAGCTCACCGCCGAGCTCATGGGTTTTCCGCGTCACCTGTCGCAGCACACCGGCGGCTTCGTGCTCACCAGCGGGCCGCTGTCCAGCCTGGTGCCGATCCAGAACGCCGCGATGGCCGATCGCACCGTGATCGAGTGGGACAAGGACGACCTCGACGCGCTGGGCCTGCTCAAGGTCGATGTGCTCGCGCTGGGCATGCTCACCGCCATCCGCAAGGCGCTGGATCTGATCGGCCACCGGCTCGGGCGCCCCTTCGGCATGCAGGACATCCCCGGCGGCGATGCGGCCACCTACGACATGATCTGCGCCGCCGACACGGTGGGTGTGTTCCAGATCGAAAGCCGCGCGCAGATGAGCATGCTGCCGCGCTTGCGGCCGCGGGTCTTCTACGACCTGGTGATCGAGGTCGCGCTGGTGCGGCCGGGGCCGATCCAGGGCGGTGCGGTGCACCCCTACCTGAACCGGCGCCAGGGCAAGGCGCCGATCGACTACCCGAAGAACCTGGAGAAGGCCCTGGACCGCACGCTGGGCGTGCCCGTGTTCCAGGAGCAGTGCATGCAGATCGCCATGATCGCGGCCGGATTCACGCCCGACGAGGCCGATGGCCTGCGCCGTGCCATGGCCGCGTGGAAGCGCAAAGGCAGCCTGGGGCAGTACGAGGCGCGGCTGCTGCAAGGCATGGCCGAGCGCGGCTACGACGCGGCGTTCGCGCGTGGCGTGGTCGAGCAGGTCAAGGGCTTCTCCAGCTACGGCTTCCCCGAAAGCCACGCCGCAAGTTTTGCCAAGCTGGTCTACGTGAGCAGCTGGCTCAAATGCCACCACCCCGACGCCTTCCTCGTGGCGCTGCTCAACAGCCAGCCCATGGGGTTTTACAACCCGCGCCAGCTGGTGCAGGACGCGCGCCGCCACGGCGTCGACGTGCGCCCGGTGGACGTGCTGCACAGCGACTGGGAAGCAACGCTGGAGGCGCCGACGCTCAAAGGCATGGGAAAAATCGAAAAAACGGGATCTGAAAAAACGGGATCTGACCCCAATAAGAAAAACGCGGTGCGGCTGGGGTTGTGGCTGGTGGACGGCCTGGGCGAGGCGGTGGCGCGGCGCATCGTGGGGGCGCGGGCGCAGGGTGGGTTTGACAGCGTGGACGATCTGGCGCGGCGGGCGCGGCTGGGGCGGCGCGAGCTGGCCTTGCTGGCGGCGGCCGACGCGCTGCAATCGCTCAGCGGGCATCGGCGCCAGCAGGTGTGGGCGTCGGCGGCACTGCAGGCCGCGCCGGCGTTGCTGCGTGATGCGCCGGTGGACGAGGCGCCGCTGGCGCTGCCCGAAGCGCCCGAAGGCGAGGCCGTGGTGTGGGACTACGCGAGCCTGGGGCTCACCTTGCGCCGCCACCCGCTGGCGCTGCTGCGGCCCGCGTTGCAACGCCGCCGCCTGCTCAGCGCGGCCGAGCTGCGCGACGCGCCCGACCGCCGCCTGGTGCGCCACGCCGGCATCGTCACCTTGCGCCAGCAGCCCGAGACGGCCAGCGGCGTGGTCTTCGTGAGCCTGGAGGACGAGACCGGCGTGGTGCAAGTCATCGTGTGGCGGCACATCCGCGAGCGCTTTCGCCAGGTGCTGTTGCAGTCACGCCTGCTGGCGGTGTACGGGCACTGGCAGCGCGAAGGCGAGGTGGGCAACCTGATCGCGGGCCACCTGGAAGACCTCACGCCGCTGTTGGGGCGCCTGCACACCAACCGCAGCCACGATTTTCATTGAATCGAGCCCCCTTGCGTCCGTCGCCTGACGGCGCCGCCCGGGGCTCCGCCGCTGCGCGGGTCGCTGCCCCCGAGGGGGCTGATCCGCCTTGGGGCGGCCCGGCGGCGGATCGCCTAGGCTTCGGTCCGCGTCATCAATCGCTCGGTGATGAAGCGCCAATGCACCTCGGACACCGGCGTGATGGACAGCCGGTTGCCACGCTTGAGCAGCAGCATGTCGGCCAGCTCGGGCTCGGCACGCAGTTCGGCGAGCGGGATCAGGCGCGTCTTGCGCAGTGCCTGCACATCCACCAGTTGCCAGCGCGGCGCCTCGGGCTTCGACGCGGCGTCGAAGTAGGGCGAAGCCGGGTCGAACTGCGTGAGGTCGGTGTGCGGCGCCGACGCCACCCGGGCCAGGCCCGCGATGCCTGGCTCGGGGCAGCTGGAGTGATAGAACAGCACGCCGTCGCCGATGCGCATGGCGTCGCGCATGAAATTGCGCGCCTGGTAGTTGCGCACGCCGGTCCAGGGCACGGTGGCCTGCGGTGCGGCCAGCGCATCATCGATGGAGCACTCGTCCGGTTCGGACTTCATCAACCAGTACTGCGTCATCCTCAAGACTCCTGTGCCACCACGGCCACGGGCTGCGGGGTGCGCAACCACCAAAGGCCCACCAACGCACTGCCCACCAGCGCGCCCGACACCCACAAGGCTCCGGCGCCCCAACGCTCCACCAGCCAGCCGAACGCCAGCGGCGAGAACGCCTGCGCCACGCGCGAGGGCGCCGCGATCCAGCCCTGACGCCGGCCATAGCCCACCGGGCCGTAGAACGCCAGCGGCAGTGTGCCCTTGGCGATGGTGAGCATGCCGTTGCCCAGGCCGTGCAGCACCGCGAACACCGGCGCCGCCACGGCGCCCAGCGCCATCCACACCAGCACGCCGAGCGGGTGCATGGATGCCGCGAAACGGGCCGCCCACAGCGGATGAAAACGCCGCAGCCCCCCGAATTCAAGCAAGCGCCCGGCCACCTGTGCCGGCCCCACCAGGGCCCCGATCGCCAGTGCCCCGGCCAATGAAAGGCCGCCGGCCATCAGCAGTGCGGGCAGGTGGGCCGCCAGTGCGGTGCTCACGAACCAGGTCGCCGCGAACACGTAGGCAAGCACCCAGGCCACGTGGCGCGGGGTGGGCCGTGCGGTCAAGCCGCCCTGCGGCGCCAGCGCCTCTGGCGGGGGCAATGCCTCGGTGCGCGGCAGGCTGGCGTTGAGCGGCAGGCCCACCACCAGGTGCAGCGCGGCCCAGCCCAGGCAGGCGCCGCGCCAGCCGAACTGCGCCTCCATCCAGGCCGAGAGCGGCCAGCCCACGGTGCTGGCCAGCCCGGCCAGCAAGGTGATGCCTGTGATCGCGCCGCGCGCCTGCTGTCCCTGCAGGCGCACCAGCGTGGCGAACGCGGCCTCGTACAGGCCCGCACCCATGGCCAGGCCGACCACGACCCAGCCTGCGAACAAGGACACGGGCCCCTGCGCCAACGCCAGCAGGCCGAGGCCGGCCGCAAACAGCCCGCTGGTGCCCATGAGCACCGGGCGCCCGCCCAGTCGGTCGATGGCGCGGCCCACCGAGGGGCCGACCGCAGCCGACAACAGCAGCGAGAGCGAGAAAGCCAGCCAGACCGTGCCCACGGGCACGCCTGCGTCGGCCGCCATCGGCCTGGCCAGGATGGCGGGCAGGTAGTAGCTCGACGCCCAGGCCAGGGTCTGGGCGGTTCCGAGGCGCAGCACCAGGGACGTGTTGCTGCGCATGGTGGGTCAGACGATGTCGATCGTGTGGAAACCGAAGTGGCCGTTGCGGCGGTCGGCAAAGTAGTGCTGCAGCGTTTCGCGCACGGTGCGAAAGGCGATCTCGTCCCAGGGGATCTCGTCCTCGCGGAACAGCCGCGCCTCGATGGTCTCGTGCCCCGGGTTGAAGCGTTCGCTGAGCAGGCGCGCGCGGTAGAACAGGTGCACCTGGCCCACGCGCGGCACGTTCATGAGGGTGAACAGCTCGCCCAGTTCAATCTGCGCGCCGGCTTCTTCATCGGTCTCGCGCAGCGCACCCTGCGCGGTCGTCTCGCCCAGTTCCATGAAGCCGGCGGGCAGCGTCCACTTGCCCCAGCGCGGCTCGATGTTGCGCTTGCACAGCAGCACCTGTTCGCCATCGTCGCCCCACACCGGCACGGTGCCGACCACGTTGAGCGGGTTGTCGTAGTGCACCGTGCCACAAGCGGGGCACACGGCGCGTTCGCGCGTGTCGCCGTCGTCGGGCAGGCGCATCTGCACAGCGGTGCCGCAGTTGCGGCAGAACTTGGAGGGCGAGCGCAGCATCGGGGCAGTGTAGCGGTGGGTGTGGGGACGAAAAAAAGGCCGGGAGATCCCGGCCTTGCACGGCGCCAGTGCTTTACGCCTTCTTGCCGTGCTTCTCGATCAGGGCCTTGGCGGTCTCGAACAGCTTCTTGCCGTCAAAGCCACGCTTGTCCATGTCCTGCATCCATTCCACCTCGACCAGGCGCGCCTTGCGCTTGAACTCCTGCGCGTCGGCAGCGGAGATCTTGTGGATGGTGTTGCCCAGATCGGCAGCGGCCTTGCGGCCGGCCGGATCACCGCCTTGCTGCGTCTTGCCCAGCCAGCCCGAGGTCTCGATGCCGGAGTTCTTGTCGATGATGGCCTTCAGATCGGGCGCCAGGCTGTTGTACTTGGCCTTGTTCATCGCCATCACGAAGGTGGTGGTGTAGAGCGCGCCGCCGGCCGGGTCGAACTCGCTGTGGAACTTGGTGAGTTCGTGCACCTTCACCGAAGGCACCACCTCCCAGGGGATCACGCAGCCGTCGATCACGCCCTTGGAGAGCGAATCGGGGATCTGCGGCAGCGGCATGCCCACGGGCGTGGCGCCCAGGTAGCCCAGCATCTTGGTGATCTGGCGGGTGGGGCCGCGCACCTTGGAGCCGCGCAGGTCGTCCGCGGTCTTCACGAGCTTGCTGCGCATGTGGAACATGCCCGGGCCGTGCACCTGCAGGGCGATCGGCTGCACTTCCTTGAACTCGTCCTGGGCGACGGTCTGCACGTACTCCCAGTAGGCCTTGGAGGTGGCTTCGGCGTTGTTCATCATGAACGGCAGCTCGAACACCTCGATGCGCGGGAAGCGGCCCGGGGTGTTGCCCGGCAGCGTCCACACCACGTCAACCACGCCGTCGCGCGCCTGGTCGTACAACTGCACCGGCGAGCCGCCGAGCTGCATGGCCGGGTAGGCCTCGAACTTGATGCGGCCGCCCGAGTCCTTCTCGACCTTGTCCATCCAGGCCTTGTGCATGTTCAGCCACACGTTGGACTGTGGCGCCATGAAGGTGTGGAACTTGAGCGTGACGCTTTGCTGGGCGAAGCCGGTGAGGGCCGGCGCGCCGAGGGCGAGGGCCGCACCGGACTGGATCAGGGTTCTGCGCTGGATCATGGTGGAGGATCTCCGTGGTGATGAACTTGGTTGAAGCCTAAATCGTGAGTGGGCCCAGCGGTGAGAGGTCAAACCCGAACACCGCCCGTCCCGGCTCAGGCCACCTTGACGGTGATGGGCACGAGCCCGTCCACGCCGCCGGTGAGGGTGTCGCCCGGGACCACCGCGTTCACGCCCTCGGGCGTGCCGGTGTAGATGAGGTCACCTGGCTGCAGTTCCCAGGCGGCCGACAGGTGTTCGATGGTCTCGGCAATGTTCCAGATCAGCTTGTTCACGTTGCTGCGCTGGCGGTCCGCGCCGTTGACCTGCAGCCAGATGGCGGCGTTGGCCACATCACCGGCCTGTGCCGCGGGCGTGATCGGGCCGATGGGCGCGGAATGGTCGTAGGCCTTGCCGATGCACCAGGGGCGACCCTGCTTCTTCATTTCGCCCTGCAGGTCGCGGCGCGTCATGTCCAGGCCGGTGGCATAGCCAAACACGTGCTTGAAGGCGTCGGCGGCCTGGATGTTGCGCCCGCCGGTGCCGATGGCGACCACGAGTTCGATTTCGTGGTGCAGGTTCTTCGTCAGGCTGGGGTAGGGGATGGTCGCGGTCTGGCCGGTGTCGGCCACCACGATGGTGTCGGCCGGCTTGAGGAAGAAGAAGGGCGGCTCGCGGCCGGTGAAGCCCATCTCTTTGGCGTGTTCCTCGTAGTTGCGGCCGACGCAGTAGATGCGGTGCACGGGGAAGCGTTCGCCACGGCCGACGACGGGCACGGACACGGTGGGGGAAGGGGAGAAGACGTAGCTCATGTTGGCGAGTGTGCCACCGCAGTTGGCGGCCTGGGGCCTCAGTATTGGTTGGGGGGCAGGTGCACCACCAGCCCGTCGAGCGCCGGTGTGAGCGCGATCTGGCACGACAGGCGGCTGTTGGGCTTCACCGGTGCGGCCGCGAAGTCCAGCATGTCGGCTTCGTCGGTCACCGGTGCGGGCAGTCGGTCGGCCCAGGCCTCGTCCACGTAGACGTGGCAGGTGGCGCAGGTGAGGGTGCCGCCGCAATCGGCGGCGATCTCCTCGACCCCCGCGTCGACGGCGGCCTTCATGAGGCTTTGACCGGGGTTGCAGCGAAGCTCGCGGGTGCTCTGGTCGGCCGCGATGAGGTGGATGGTGATCATGGATTTATCGGATCAGGCCGCTGGGATGGTGGTGCGCAGACGTGCCAGCGGGGGTGTTTCATCAGTAGCGCGAGAAGTACTCGCGGCGTTCGAAGTCGGTCTTGTCTTCGGCGGCGGCATGGCGCTCCAGCTCCTGCTGCTTGATGCGGCAGAAGTGGTTCACCGCCGACGCGCCCAGGGCGTCCACCAGCACGGCGTCGGCCCGCAACGCGGCCAGCGCGTCGCCCAGGTTGTCGGGGATGCGCTCGCTGCCCGCGGCGTAGGGTGCTTCGGTGCCGGCGGGCGGCACCAGGCCGTGCTTGAGGCCATCGAGCCCGGCGTGGATCTGGGCCGCCATGCACAGGTAGGGGTTGGCCGCGGGCTCACCGAGGCGGTTCTCGATGCGCGTGGCCGCATCGCCCGCGCTGCCCACCACGCGCAACATGGCGCCGCGGTTGTCGCGCCCCCACAGGATGGCCTGCGGCGCCAGCGCGTTGGGCCGGAAACGCCCGAAGCCGTTGACGGTGGGTGTGCAAAGCGGCGTGAGCGCGCGCGCGTGCGCCAGCAGCCCCGCGAGCCAGTGCGCGCCGGCCTTGCCGAGCGTGTGCAGCGCATCGCGCGGCGTGCTGCCCACCGCGGGCTCGTCGCGCACGAACACGTTGCGCCCGCTGGCCAGCTCCACCACCGACTGGTGCAGGTGCCAGCCGCTGGACATGATGTTCGGGAACGGCGGGCGGCACATGAAGGTGGCGTGGTAGCCCGCGCGGCGCAGCGCCTGCTTCACGCCGTTGCGCAGCAGCACCATCTGGTCGGCCGCGGTGAGCGCGTCGGTGGCATCGAACACGGCTTCCACCTGGCTCGGGCCGAGCTCGATCTCCAGCGACTGCAGTGGCAGGCCCAGGCCGAGCGCGGTGCGCTCGACGATGCGCAACGCCTCGTCGGCCATGTCGGTCATGGCTTCGCCCTGCAACTGGTATCCGGGGTGGATCATCTGCACCGCGGGCGGTTCGCCGGGCCAGGCGGCGCGCATCGGGTCGAGTTGCGGCGCGGTGTCGGTGAGGCGGTAGATGTGGAACTCGACCTCCAGCCCGGTCTTGAAGCCCAGGCCTTCGCGCGCCAGCGTGGCCAGTGCGGTCTGCAACACGCGGCGGCTGTCGAAGTCCACCGGCGTGCCGTCGGCGTGCCAGGGCTGGCAGCGCAGCCAGCCGGTGCCCGGCGCCCAGGGCAGCTCCACAAAGCTCTGCGGGTCGGGCAGCAGCAGCAGGTTGGCGGCGCCCGCAAAGCCCGGCAGGTCGTCGGTGGCGCCGGGCTCGAACACCTTCCACGCCGTTTTGTCGGCGGTGTCCTTGAGCATCAGCGTGCCGACCATGCCCACACCATCGCGCAACGCGCGCACAGCGGCATGCGGCATCAAGGTCTTGCCGCGCAGCAGGCCATGCGCGTCGCACCAGCCCAGGCGCACACGCTGGATGCCGCGCTCTTCGAGGTAGCGCGCGAGGCGTTGGCACGCGGCCTCGCGCGCGGCGTCGTGCACGCCGCAGAGATCGGCAAAACTCATTTCGCGCCCAGGGCTGCGGCTGCGTCGGCCACCGCTTCGCTCGCAGGCTTCCAGGGGGCGCGTTCGCGGCGTTCTTGCACCGCGTTCTGCCACCAGGCCTGCCAGGCATCGGTGGGGGCGAAGCCGTCGATGGTGTCGGGGCCGTGAATGTCGGCGTGCTTCGCTGCATCGCCGATGCCGGGCGCCGCGCCGCCTTGCTCCACTGTGTCGATGGCCTGCAGCAGCAAGCGGCGGTTGGCCATGATGACCTTGTCCGATGTTCCCAGGTGCTCGCGCGTGCGGTCCTGGATGGCGCCCATGCTCTCGCAGGCCCACTGGTCGTGCACGTTGATGTCGTCCTCGCCCATGCCGAGGTAGGTGCGCTGCACCTGCTCCTGCGGGTTGAAGCCCCAGTGGTTGTGGCGGCCCGTCTTCGGCTCGAAGAACGGCAGTGTCACCGCGTCCAGCCGCGGCTTGCGCATGGCCGCCTTGTCGACCGGCGCATCGAAGCTGGTGAAGAACGCGTACCAGTAGTTGCGCGTGTCATCCACCGGCACGTGCATCTGCGTGATGGTCATGGTCTCGGACAGCGGGATCACGAAGGTCTGCGGGAAAACGGCGTTGGTCACCCGCACGTGCGTGAGCTGCTCGTTGAGCCGGCGCAGCGCAGTGAGCTGGATGCCCCACGGCTTGGCCTCGTGCGAGATCTCCGGGCGGCCGAATTCGCGCATCACGCGCGTCATGGGCCAGCGCTCGCCTTCCACTTCGCCGGCGCTTGCACCCCGGAACTGCTTGCCGTAGGCGTCCTCCAGCGGCGCGTCGTTGAAGAAGCGGTGCAGGTAAGAGGCGTGCGCGGGGTCGATGCCCACCTCCAGCGACTGCAGCCAGTTGCAGTTCCACAGCCCCTTGAAGGCAAAGGTGTGCGTGGCCGGGGCCTCGAAGCAGTCGAGCGCGGGCAGCGGGGGCGCCTCACCTTCGCCAAGCCAGGCAAACAGCACACCGCTGCGCTCGATCAACGGGTAGCTCTGCTGGCGCACGCGGTTGCACAACGTGCTGCCCTCGGGCTCGGCCGGCGTTTCCAGGCAGCGGCCGTCGATGTCGAACTTCCAGCCGTGGAACGGGCAGCGCAGGCCATCGCCTTCGTTGCGGCCGTAAGCGAGGTCGGCACCGCGGTGCGGGCAGTCGCGGTCGAGCAGCCCGAAGCGGCCCTGCGCGTTCTTGAACAGCACGAAATCCTGGCCCAGCAGGCGCACCGGCTTGACCGGGCGCACCGCCATGGCCGGGTCGATGGCCGGGTCGAACTCGTCGAGCAGGGCCACGGGTTGCCAGTAGCGGCGCAGCAGGCGGCCGCCGGGGGTGCCGGGGCCGACCTGGGTGAGGCGTTGGTTGAGTTCGGCTTTCATGTGTGGCTCGTGTTGATACCGGGGTAAGGTAAAACGGTATCCCGTTTTTTGCGTTCAGTGTACAGTCCGAAGCCATGAGCTTGCAAGAAACCGTTCTCATGCAATTGCGCGACTGGATCCTGTCGGGCCAGTTCGAGCCCGGCCAGCGGCTGGCCGAACAGCAGCTGGCCGAACGGCTGGGTGCCTCGCGCACGCCCGTGCGTGCCGCGCTGGTGACGCTGGAGCAGGAGGGCCTGGTGGAGGCCAACGAGACCGGCAAGTACCTGGTGCGCCAGTTCACCGCGCAGGAGGTGATCGACGCGATCGCGGTGCGCGGCCACCTGGAAGGCATGGCCGCACGCCTGGTGGCCGAACATGGCATGCCGCGTGCGCTGCAGGCGCAGTTGCAGGCCGTGCTGGACGAAGGCGACCGGCTGCTGGCGGACGACCCGCTCACCCTGGAGAGCTACGCGGCCTATGCGCTGATGAACGACCGTTTCCACGCACTCATCCTCGACGCCTGCGGCAACCGCGCACTGCAGCGCGCCGTGACACTCAACGACAAACTCCCGTTTGCCCCGGCCTCGGCCATGCTGCCCATGCAGGGCACGGTGGCGCTGGACCGCGACTGGATGCTCTACGCCCACCGCCAGCACCACATGCTGTTCGACGCGCTCAAGCGCGGCGAGAGCGCACGCGCGCAGGCGCTGGCCACCGAGCACACCGAGGTGGCCCAGATGAACATGCGCCTGGCGCTCGAGCGGCGCAGCGAGAGCGAGCGGGTGATGCCGCTGATGAAGCTGGTGGTGGGCTGAGACCACCCGGCGCGGTCAGACGCCCAGGTGCTGCGCCAGCAATTCGGGTTTGGCGAGCAACTCCGAAGTCGCCCCTTCAAACACCACCTCGCCCTTCACCAGAATCACGTTGCGGTCGGTGATCTGGGTGACGTGCTTCCAGTTCTTGTCGACGATCACGCTGCTGATGCCGCTTTCGCGGATGAGGCCGCAAATGCGCCAGATTTCGCGAGCGATGAGGGGCGCCAGGCCTTCGGTGGCTTCGTCGAGGATCAGCAAGTCCGGGTTGGTCATCAGCGCGCGGCCGATGGTCAGCATCTGCTGCTCGCCGCCGCTGAGCTGCTGGCCGCCGTGGTTCAGGCGCTCGGCCAGGCGCGGAAAGGTGTCGAGCACGCGCTCGTACGTCCAGTCGCGCTGGCCCTTGGTGCCAGCGCGCGCGGCCATCACCAGGTTTTCCTTCACGCTCAGGTTGCCGAAGATGCCGCGGCCCTCGGGCACGTAGGCAATGCCCTGGCGTGCCACGGTGTAGGGCGAGGCGCCCGTCATGTCGCGGCCCTTCACCTGCACCGTGCCGCCGCTGGGCTTGACCAGCCCGATGAGCGACTTCAACAGCGTGGTCTTGCCCATGCCGTTGCGCCCCATGAGGCCGATGGTCTGCGCCGGGCCGACGCGGAAATCGACGCCGCGCAGGATGTGGCTCTGACCGTAGTGCGTGTGCAGCCCTCGGGCTTCGATGATGTGGCTCATCGTCAATGCTCCTCGCCCAGGTAGGCGGCCTGCACGCCCTCGTCGTTGCGGATCTGCTCGGGCGTGCCGCTGGCGATCACCTGGCCGTTGACCATCACGGTCAGCACATCCGCAAGCGCAAACACCGCGTCCATGTCGTGCTCCACCAGCATCACCGCGTGTTCGGTCTTCAGGCGCTGCAGCAGCGCCACCATCGATTCGGCCTCGGCCGCACCCATGCCGGCCAGGGGTTCGTCCAGCAGCAGCACGGTGGGCTCGGTGGCCAGCGTCATGGCGATCTCGAGCTGGCGTTGCTCACCGTGGCTGGTGGCTGCGGCCACACTGTTCGCACGTTCCGTCAGGCCGGCGAGCTCGAGCGCGCGTTCGCAGCGGCGGTTCACCTCGGCCAAGCGCCCGGCCGGGCTGATCCAGTGCAGCGGGTTGAAAGGTGCATGGCGCTCGCGCGATTGCGCGGCCAGGCGCACGTTCTCCCACACGGTGAAGGGCAGGAAGATGTTGGTCTTCTGGTAGCTGCGGCCCAGGCCCTGGCGCGAGATGCGCTCGGGTGGCTTGCCGGTGATGTCCTGCCCGTTGAGGCGGATGCTGCCGCTGCTTGGTGGCAAATCGCCCGAGAGCAGGTTGGTCAGCGTGGACTTGCCTGCGCCGTTGGGGCCGATGACCGCGTGGATGCGACCGCGGTGCAGGTCCACCGACACGTCGTTCACGGCGGCCAGGCCACCGAAGCGCTTGGTGAGGTTCGTTGCCGAGAGAAGCAGATCGCTCATGCCTTCTCTCCGCGCTTGGTGAAGCGCTCGATCAGGCCGAGCAGGCCGCGCGGCGCCACGATGACCACCAGCACGATGAAGCCGCCCATGAGCAGTTGCCAGTGCTTGGTCATGTCCTTGAAGACGTGCATCACGTACTCGAAGGCGAAGGCACCCACGATGGCGCCTGCGAAGTTGCCCATGCCGCCCAGGATGACCATCATGATCGCGTGCGCGCTCATGTGGAAACCCATCAGTTCGGGGTTCACGTAGCCGGTCTGCGCGGCCCACAGGTAGCCCGCCACGCCCGCCAGTGCCCCGGCCAGCGTGAAGGCGGTGAGCTTGTAGCCGAAGGTGCCATAGCCCACGGCGCGCATGCGGTGCTCGTTGACGCGAATGCCGGCCAGCACGCGGCCGAAAGGCGAGAACAGCAGGCGGCGCAGGCCGAAGTAGATGAGCAACAGCAGCGCGAGCGTGAAGTAGTAGAAGGCGAGCTTGTTGTCCAGATCGATGCCCAGCGCCGTGGCATCGGGCCGGAAGGTCACGTAGATGCCATCCGAGCCGCCCAGGGCCTTGTTGTCGAAGAACAGGAAGAACACCATCTGCGCGAACGCCATGGTGACCATGATGAAGTAGATGCCGTGGGTGCGGACCACGAAGAAGCCGATCACCAGCGCCGCCAGGCCGGCGGCCAGCGCCGCCAGCGGCAGTGACCACCACAGCGCGATCGGAGCGTCCTGCGGTGTCATGAAGGCCAGCGCGTAGCCCGCAATGCCGAAGAAGGCCGCATGGCCGAGCGAGACCAGCCCGCTCACGCCCTGCAGCAGGTCCAGGCTCATCGCGAAAATGGCCAGGATCATCATCTGCGAGAGCATGCCGAGGTAGAAATCGCCGCCGTCCAGCGGCACGAAGGGAAACGCGGCGAGCGCGATGGCGCCCAGCGCCAGCACGAACTGGATGCTGCGCGGCAGTTTTTCGAGTTGGGCTTTTGCAGCGCTCATGTGGCCCCCACGCTCAGCATTGCATGTCTTTCGCTGCCCCCCAAGGGGGCGTTCGCATCTTGGAGCGGTCCGGCGATGCTCATTGCTTGAACAAGCCTTCGGGTTTGTAGAGCAGCACGAGCGCCATCAGCATGTAGACCGCCATGCCCGCAATCTGCGGCACGAGCACCTTGCCGAACGTATCGACCAGGCCCACCAGCAACGCCGCCACCAGCGCGCCGCGCACCGAGCCGATGCCGCCGATGACCACCACCACGAAGCACATGATCAGCACCGAGCTGCCCATGCCCGGATACACGCTGGCAATCGGCGAGGCGATCATGCCGGCGATGGCCGCCAGCCCCACGCCGAGCGCGAACACCACGCCGTGGATGAGGCGGATGTTCACGCCCAGCGATTCCGTCATGTCGCGGTTGAACGCGCCGGCGCGGATCTTCATGCCCAGGCGCGTCTTGCTGATCAGCAGGTACAGGCCGATGGCCAGCACGATGCAGATGCCCGACATGACGAGCCGGTAGATCGGGTAGGACAGCGTGTCGGTGAGCGGGATCGACCAGTTCAGCACCTCGGGCACCTGCACCGCGTGCACGTCGTCGCCCCAGAAGATGGAGCGCATCTCCTCGAAGATGTAGATCAGGCCGAAGGTGAGCAGCACCTGGTCAAGGTGGTCGCGGTGATAGAAGTGGCGAAACAGCAGCCACTCCAGCAGCCAGCCAAAGGCCACGGCCAGCACCGTGCCGAGCACGATGGCCAGTGTGAGGCTGCCCAGCGTGGAGGTGAAGTACCACGCGAGGTAGGCGCCCAGCATGTAGAAGCTGCCGTGCGCCAGGTTGACCACGCCCATGATGCCGAAGATCAGCGTGAGGCCGGCGGCCAGCATGAACAGCAGCAGCCCGTACTGGACGCTGTTGAGCAGCTGGATGAGGAGGTTGGCGAAGTCCATGGAGTGCAGACGTCAAACCGGCGCCGCAAGGGCGCCGGCTTGCAGGGGGAAAGACGCAAGGATCAGGCCATGCGGCAGCCGGTGGCCGGATCGGCGACGGCCTTGGCGGCGATGCCGATCACCTTGTTCTCCTTGTTCTCCACGCGGCGCAGGTACATGTCCTGGATCGGGTTGTGCGCCGGGCTCATCTTCCACTTGCCGCGCGGGCTGTCGATCTCGGCACCGCGCATGGCCGCGTACAGGGCCTGCTTGTTGCCGATGTCGCCCTTGACGGCATTGGCGCCTTTGACGAGCAACAGGCCAGTGTCGTAGCCCTGCACCGCGTACACGTCGGGCTGCAGCTTGAAGGTCTTGGCGTAGTCGAGGCGGAATTGCTTGTTGCGCGGCGTGTCCAGCGAGTCGCTGTAGTGCATCGTGGTGAGCACGCCGTTGGCCGCGTCGCCGGCGGCGTCAAGCACGCCCTCGGTGAGGAAGCCCGAACCGTAGAGCTGGATGCTGTTGCTCAGGCCGGCGGCGTGGTAGTCGCGCAGGAACTTGGCCGCACCGCCGCCGGCAAAGAAGCAGGCCACGGCGTCGGGCTTGATCGAGGCGATCTCGGTCAGCAGCGCCTGGAACTCCACGTTGGGGAAGGGCAGGGCCAGTTTCTTGACGATCTGGCCGCCTGCGGCGGTGTAGCTCTGCTCGAAACCCTCGAAGGCTTCGTCGCCCGCGGCGTAGCTCCAGGTGATCCACACGGCCTTCTTGTGGCCGCGCTCCATCATGGGCTTGCCCAGGGCCAGCGTGGGCTGGCTGTTGGTGAAGGAGGTGCGGAACACGTTGGGCGCGCATTGGGCGCGCGTGGCCACGTGCACGCCGGCGTTGGGAATCAGGCTGAGCACGCCCGATTCGCGCGCCACGCGGTGAATGCCCATCTGCACACCCGAGTGCACCGTGCCCACGAGCACGTCGACCTTGTCGCGCTGCACCAGGCGGGTGGCGTTCTCCACGCCCTTGGCCGGGTTCGATTCGTCGTCGACCTTGAAGAACTCGACTTCGCGGCCACCGAGCCTGCCGCCCTGTTCGTTGAGCGCCATGCGAAAGCCGTTCTCGATGGCCACGCCCAGCTGCGCGAAGGTGCCGGTGTAGGGCAGCATGAAGCCCACGCGCACCTTGTCGGACTGCGCGCGCACGATCTGGGGCAGCAGCAGGCCGGAGGAAGCAGCGCCGATCACGGCGGCACTGCGGGTCAGGACGAGACGGCGGGTGGTCATGGTCGGGGTCTCCTGGGGTTATGGACAGAGGGCAATGTAGGTTCGTCCGGTGGTGCTTGGCGATCCTGAATTACCCTATGCGCTTCAAATCTGAAATGTTGAGAACTGAAATAAATGGCGCTTCAGGCAGGGTCTGAGGCCACGAGCGCCCGGGCCAGCCATTCGCGACACCAGGCGGCGCCCACCACCTCCGGGTCGTCGTCACTGGAGGCGTCCAGGATCAGCGGCTCGCCGACGCGCACGGCGCCCAGGTCGCGCAGGCGCTCGTCGAAGCGGCGCCCGCCATTGGCAAAGGTCTGTGGGTACTGCAGGCTGTCACCCAGGGCGATCAGCCCGTAGCGCACATGGCCCAGAAAGCGCGGCTGGCTCTCCAGCGAGGCGTAGAACGCCTGGGCGTTGTCGGGCACATCGCCCGTGCCGTAGGTGGACGAGCATATGACGTAAAGTGCATCTTCATCGAAGACGCTGGGGTCAAGTCCGTCCATCATCCGCACTTCGATGTGCTCGATCAGGTCCGAGCTGTCGAGCTCGATCGCCTGTGCCACGTACTCGGCGGTGTTGGTCACGGTGCCCACGAGGATGAGCAGCTTGGAGGGCGTTTGCGCAGGCATGACACGCACTTTAATGCATGTTTTCGCGCTGCATCATCGGGTAAACCCGCGCACGGACGGGCGCTCGGTTCAAGACGCGGCGTCCGGCATCGCCGGGGTTTCAAGCCTCGCGGGGGTTGCCGCCAGCAACTGTTCAAGCCGCTCGATGCGGTGGCGGTGCAGGGTGGTGATGGCGTAGAAGTTCTCTTGTAACTGGGTGGAGCGGCCCACCGTGACCAGCGCGCCCGTGCGCAATTCGTCCTGCACCACCACCTCGGGCAGCACGGTGAGCCAGCCACTGTCGCGTGCGACCAGGCGCAACATGGCCATGTCGTCCACCTCGGCGCGCAGCCGCGGCACGATGCCCGCCGCCACGCACAGCGCGTCGAACTGCCCGCGCAGCGCATGGCGGGGCCCGGGCAACGCCAGTTCCAGCCCGCCCAGGTCATCGGGCACGCGCAGGCTGCGGCCGCGCCAGGCGCTGGCCGGCCCCACCAGCGAGATGGCCTGGCTGCCCAGGAAGCGGCAGTGCAGCGGCCGGTCGGGGTCGGTGGGCACGGCCTCGTTGGCGAGCACCACGTCCAGTTGGTGCTGCTGCAGCCGCGCCAGGAGGTCCGCCAGCTGGCCCGACTCCAGCGACAAGGTCACGGTCGGGTCCGCCAGCAGCGGGCGGATCCAGTTCTCCTGGTAGTTGCGCGACAGGGTTGCCACGCTGCCCACGCGCAGCCGGACCATGCCCTGACTTTCCCCCTGAAGCCGGCCCAGCAGTTCCTGGCCCAGACCGAAGATGTTCTCGGCATAGGACAGCGCCAGTTGACCGGTGTCCGTGAGCTGCAGGCGCCTCCCGCTGCGCTCGAACAGCGGGCCGCCCAGGCGTTCCTCCAGCTGGCGGATCTGTGTCGACAGCGACGACTGTGACACGTGCAGCTCCTGGGCTGCGCGCGTGAGATGGCCGCTGCGGGCGACGCGCCAGAAGTAGAAAAGGTGATGGAAGTTGAGCTGCTCGACCTTCATCGTTCTGTTTTGTGTATGTTTTTATTCTTTTCATTGTAATTTACAGAATCTTCGGTGCGCTGCAACATCGGCGCCGTTCTTTGTGGAGCGCCACCGATGATCCCCCCCACCGTTCTGTTCGCCGCCGCCGCGCTGCTGCCCCCGTTGCTCATGCTTGCCGCCATGCCCCAGGGGCGCGCGGTGGGTTGGTCGCGCCTGCAGGGCCTGTCGGTGGCGGCGTTGCTGCTGGCCATCGGCGCGCTGGCGCTGCACCTGGCCGGCGCCCCTGGTGCGGGTGGGGCGCTGCTCCCGGGCCTGCGGCCCACGCTCGCGGGTGCCTGGGTGGCGGTGCTGGTGCAACTGCTGGGCACCGTCATCGGTGTGTTCTCGTCGCGGTATCTGCAGGGGGAGCCCGGTCAGCGGCGCTACGCGGCGGCGCTGGCGGCTGTGCTCGGGGCCGTGCACGTGCTCTTGCTGGCCGACCACTGGCTGGTGTTGATCGCGGCCTGGGCGGCAGTCGGTGTGGCCCTGCAGCACCTGCTGTGTTTCTACGCCGATCGGCCGTTCGCGCGCCTGGCGGCCCACAAGAAGCGCGTGGCCGACCGCCTGGCCGATGTCCTGCTGCTTGCGGCCGCGGCGCTGTCCTGGCGCGAGGTGGGTTCCGGCTCGTTGTCGGCCTTGTGGCAGCACCTTGAAGCCGGCACCGCGTCGCTGGCGTTGCAGATCGCTGCGGTGTGTCTGGCGCTGGCCGTGGTGCTGCGCACCGCCTTGCTTCCGCTGCACGGCTGGTTGATCCAGGTGATGGAGGCGCCGACCCCGGTTTCTGCCCTGCTGCATGCCGGCGTGGTCAATCTGGGCGGCTTCGTGCTGATCCGCTTCGCCCCCCTGCTCGAAGCGGTGCCGCTGGCGCGTTGGCTCCTGGTGGCCATTGGCCTGGCGACCGCGTTGCTTGCCGGGCTGGTGATGCTGACGCGGGTGAGCATCAAGGTGCGGCTGGCCTGGTCCACCGTTGCCCAGATGGGATTCATGGTTCTGGAGTGCGCGCTCGGGCTCTACACGCTGGCGCTGCTGCACCTGATGGGGCACTCGCTCTACAAGGCGCACGCCTTCCTCGCGGCATCGGGCGCGGTGGACGAGGCGCGGCGGCTCATGATGCGCGGCCAGACCACCCCCTCGCTGCGGAGCCTCCTGCTCGCGCCGTTGGCGAGTGCGGCAGTGGTGTTGCTGCTGGTGGCGTGGGCGCCGCTGCCCGCGTGGCCCTGGTGGTGGAGCGCCGTGCTGGCGCTGGCCTGGGCGCCGCTGCTTTGGGCGCCTTCGGCTGCCGCGCCTCATTCACCCGACGCGCCGAGCACCGCGCTGCAAGGCCTCACGGGCATGGGCCTGGTGGCCTTGCTGAGCGCCGCGGCATTGCTTGGCCACGCCGTGCCCTTCGGCTTGCAGGATGCCCCGCTGCGCAGCGCCGGGCTGGTGGCCTTGGTCGGCATGGCCGTGCTCTATGCCTGCCTGGCCGCCATGCAGGCCCGCCCGCAGGCACTGGCCGCCTGGCGCCGCTGGAGCTATGCCGGTTTCTACGTCGACGAATACGCCACGCGGGCTGCGCTGCGCTGGTGGCCCGCGCGCTGGATGCCCGCCGCCCACGATTGACCCGACACGCAAGGACACACCGATGGAAACCTGGATGACACCGCGCGCCGACGGTGATCGCATGGCGCAACGGGCGCTGGCGAACGCGTCGCACGCCGCCACGCAAACCGGCGCGAACGAACGCATCGAAGCCGCCTGCGCGCAAGCCTGCCGCGCCATCGCGCCGGCCTGGCCGCTGGATCGCGCCATCGCCGTCAACCCGCACTGGGAGCGCATCGAACGCAGCGTGCGCAGCGTGGCCGCGCGCATGGCGGTGCTGGGCGGCATCGGCGTGTTTGCGCCGCGCGAGCAGGTGCGCGACGCATGGCGCTCGGGGCGCATCACCGAAGCCGATCTGGCCGAGGCGCTGTCACGGCTGGAGCCCGCGCAGGGCGAAAACCTTGATGTGGCGCAGGCCGTTGCCGCGCTGGATGCCATGCCCGCGCTGGAGCGCCTGCCGCTGTTGATCGACGTGCTCGATGACGATCCGACCGGGCACACCCGGCTGCCGTGGCGCCAGGCCATCACCCACCAGGTGAGCCAGGTCTGCGCCGCCTATTTCGATGAACACCAGGCCGACTGGGCGCCCGAGCGTCGCGGCGGCCTGTACGCCTTCTGGCGCGACACGCTCACGCACGACCACGGCATCGGTCACCTGATGGGACTGCCCCGGATCGCCCACGGCCTGGCCGCCTTGCCCGCCACCCGCGAGGACGCCGAGCGCTGGGTGCTGCGCCGCCTCGGCCTGCCCGAGGCGTGCTGGGTCGATTACCTCGAAGCCGTGCTGCTCACGGTGAACGGCTGGGCATCGTGGTGCGCTTACCTTGGCTGGCAAGCCCGCCTGGCCGGTGGCAGTGACGACCACCTGCGCGACCTGCTCGCGATCCGTCTCGCCTGGGGCGCGATCCTGCTCGAATGCCGCGACGACGCGGCCACCCGGCGGGCCTTCGCTGCGCTGCAGGCCCGTTGGGCCCATGCGCCGGCGCTGCTGGCGCAGGCGGAGCACGCGTTGCTGGTGGACGAGGTCTGGCAGCTCGCCTTCGAGGTCGGCTACCAGCGCGCACTTGCGCAGCGGCTCGCGGCGGTGGCTCCGATGGCGTCCATGGCGTCCATGGCCCCGTCGGGCGATGGCGGGCCGGCCGTCGAGGTGCAGGCGGCGTTCTGCATCGACGTGCGCAGCGAGCCGCTGCGCCGGGCGATCGAGTCGGTGTGGCCTGCGGTGCAGACCATTGGCTTTGCCGGTTTCTTCGGCTTGCCCGTGGCGTACACGCCGCTGGCCACGGACGCGCGCCGCCCCCAGTTGCCGGGGCTGCTTGCGCCGGCCGTGGAGGTGCGCGACCGTGTCGCGCAAACGGCCGCCGGTGTCGGCCCGCACGACGATGCGCTGCAGTCGCAGGCGCAGCGTGCGCGGATGCGGCACTTTGCGCGCATGGGGCAGTGGGGGGCCGGCAGCCGTTGGCCCGGTGCCGCGTTCTCGTATGTGGAGTCGGTGGGTGCCGGCTACCTGGGCAAGCTGGCGCAATGGCTGCGCCCGTCGGCGGCGTCCCGCGTTTCGCTGGACGGCGAGGGCCTGCCGCCGCGCTACCGTGCCGTGTGCCGGCCTGCGCTGGCCAGCCTGGACCTGGCTGCCAAGGTCGATCTTGCCGCGCGCGTGTTGCACGCCATGGGCCTGGACCGCGGCCTCGCGCCGCTGGTGCTGTTCGTCGGGCACGGCAGCCAGAGCGCCAACAACGCCCAGGCCGCCGCGCTGGATTGCGGTGCCTGCTGCGGCCAGAGCGGCGAGGTCAATGCGCGCGTGCTGGCCGACCTGCTCAACGAACCCGCGGTGCGGGAAGGCTTGCGCCAGCGCGGCATTCCGGTGCCGGCGGGCACGGTGTTCGTGGCCGCGTTGCACAACACCACCACCGATGAGATCGAGGCCTTCGACCTTGATTTGCATGACGAGGCGGCGCGGGCGCGCTGGGCGCGGTTGCAGACCGTTCTGCAGCACGCCGGTGACCAGGTGCGCCGCCTGCGCGCCGGCGCGCTCGGTCTGGACCCGCGCGCACCGCACGCCGACTTGCTGGACCGGCTGCGCCGCCGCGCCAACGACGGCGCGCAGACCCGGCCCGAGTGGGGTCTGGCCGGCAATGCGGCCTTCCTGATCGCGCCGCGCGCACGCAGCCTGGGCGCCGTGCTGGATGGGCGTGCCTTCCTGCACGATTACGACGCGACCAACGATCCGGACGGCAGCGTGCTCGAGCTGCTCATGACCGCGCCGATGCTCGTCACGCACTGGATCAACTGGCAGTACCACGCCTCCACCAGCGATCCGCAGCGCCTGGGCAGCGGCAACAAGCTGCTGCACAACGTCGTGGGCGGGCGCATCGGCGTGTTCGAGGGCAACGGCGGGGACCTGCGCATCGGACTGGCGCGCCAGTCGCTGCACGATGGCAAGCGTTGGCTGCACGAGCCCCTGCGCCTGACGGTTGTCATCGATGCGCCGGCCGATGCCATCGAGCGGGTGATCGCGCGCCACGAGGTGGTGCGCCGCCTCGTGGACAACGGCTGGCTGCACCTGTGGCGCTTTGCGGGCAGCGGCGGGTTGGACCGGTACGAGCGCGGGGTCTGGCGCGCGGTCGAGGGCTGACCGCACAGCGGGCGCATGGCCTGAGGGATGGCCTGCCCGGAGGGACTCGAACCCCCGACCTGCTGCTTAGAAGGCCAAAAATC